>JGI24694J35173_10003820_pt1 | contig 11186 bp, 11 predicted proteins | sample TergutCo191P1_FD_35173 | JGI IMG/M metagenome (IMG submission 35173) | reverse complement strand
ATAGAGATATAGTCCCCGCCTATCACATCCGTCCAGGGAGTGAGGCATATCCTGTATTTCATGCCTACCTTCTGTCCCTATGCGAGGTTTCCTTTGCTGTGTTCGCCCTTTTCATCGAGGCAACGCAACACCAATGCGCCCGAGTTCGGTTCTATGTGCGGCGAAACCGCATAGTAAAAGGCGCTTCTCGTGCGTATACTTTCACGTACCATTGAGTATGCCATGTTCATGTATACCTCGCTTTGTGTCCGGCAGGCGAATTCCTCGGAATGTTTTTCCCGAAGCTCGCGGGCAAATTTAAACAGCGTCGTCAGACCCTTGCTGCGCCTAACCCTAAAAAAACCCGTGCTGAACTTATACACTTGGTCAAGCCCGGATGCCTCAAGCACCTTTTTCATGGGTAAATCATCGTAGAACATTTCCGTTCCGTCAGTTTCCAGCCATATATTGGTTTCGATGTCGATTTCCGCCTGCATTTTTGGCAACTGGCCCAACAACACCATGTCCGCATTCATGTAGTTGATGCGATCCTCGCGCACGTAATCCAGCAACGATAGCAGCGCGGTTCCAGGGTTGGCGATATGCTCCGGTCTGGGCTCTATGCGCTCGTGCTCCGGCGCGTCTTCTATGTCTTTGTCCCCAATCACATATATTTTCGCGGCGGGATGAAACTGCCTTATGCTGGCAAGCAGTCTGCGGGTATGAGGAACGTAAGCCTCGCCAACGCATACAGTGACGAAGGCTTCCTGGTAGTCCACCAACTCCCCCTCGACACCAGTCCACATGTGATCGTATATCGTAAAGTTCATAAGTGACTTTCTGTCAGGAAGAACGCCGTTTCTAAGTCCACTGTATATTTTCACCAATTCAGGGTTCGTCTTGTTTGCGTAGTAATGGTGCAGTGTGCAATTGTGGCTCGTGCACTTACGTGTTCTGTTACCCGGGAACCAGCCGTCTATGGATACCCATGGGGCATCCCGCAGGTCTATGTCGCTCGCAAGCGACAGCGCGAAGCAGAGAAACGGCTCGTCGGTGACATTGGTGTCCTCCAGCACTATGGTCCTTTCATCACGAAGCCGCTTTGCGTGAGCGAAAAGCTCTCTGGTTCTATCGTTGACCGTAATCCCTATAAGGCCAGTGTTTGCATAGATGAGCTTTTCCATACCGTAGACACTGGTTATCTCGATCAGCGGGGTGAAGAAATAGGTCTGCCCGGGCTTGTCCAGCACGTCGTAGTCCAGGGTAATGTCCCCCTCAAGGGCGGGAAGTTTTTCAAAGACAAGGTGATCCGTGTCCAGAAACCAGAACCTTTCCACGTCTGCCGGCACCCATTCCAACAGGCGCAGCTTCGCATCGTAGGGATCTTCGGCATCGATTTTAATCACGTCCGCGTTATTCGGCAGGACAGTGTTGGAGAGGACGATTATACGTGCCTCGTCACCGTACAGAATTTTAATGTTGCGCTCCAGAGCCTCCAATTGGATTCTGTGCCTTGAGTTTGCGCTCCGCTTCGGGCTGACATAAAGCAGCACGAAGGTCGTTTTAGTTGTGCATTGCGCCACGGTTGATAACCCTCCGTTTAAGTATTTCCGCATATTCATGAAAATCGCCGTCACGCAGAAAGGCGTACGACAGCTTTGTATAATAGCCAATAAGGAATATTTTTACTTCGTCAGTGTTCCTATTCGTAGTGCTGTTTGGATGTTTGCGATAGAATTGCGCCGAGTCAAACCATACAGACTTCCTTGCTTTCAACAACACCTGGGTGTTCAGGTAAAAGTCCTCGTAATACCCGTGCTTTCGAAAATCAATGTCTTCCCAAAGGGAACGCCTGTACACGTTGGTCACACGCGGGTTTACGTTTTTCATTAGCACGTTTGTTAGCGCGTCTACGGTATCATCCCATGCCTCCACTATGCCTAGACCTTTAGATCCAAGAAAAACCACGTCCATTCCTGAATCCAATTCCGTCTCTGCCTCCGCTAATACGGTTTCCGAAAAAAGGTAGTCGTCTGCATCGAAAAACATAACGTACTTCGTGCTTGCATGGGAAAGAAGCTCTTTCCTACCAAGTGACTGACCTATGTTCGGACCTGCATACACTTTCCAAGGCAGGTTGTGTTGGGCAAGCCACTTTTTTATCTTTGTTTCGGTCCCGTCGGAAGAGCCATCGTCGCGGATAATTAGAGAGGCAGGCGGTAGCGCCTGCATTTTTATACTGTCTAGGCATTTAACAATATGGTGTTCCACATTGTACGCAGGTATAAGCACGGTGATTTTGCTAGATACCATTTTGCTTTACCTCCCCTGTACAACGGCCCAAGATTATATCCATCTTGTCTTCCGTGATGTTTTTCCAGGCGCGTTTCCAGACCTCATCCACGGTGTCTATACAGTCTATTGTTCCTTTTGGGGTGTCTTCCGCCATAATCAGGCACTCCATAAGTAGGTATAAAAGCTGTCTTGGATTGGAGCTTCGTGCCAGCGCGTCCTGGCTTACATTTATCGACATATTAAACGTATCCGTTTTCTCAATGGGCTTACCGTCCACGCCGAATCTCCCGAAGGTGACAAGTGCGTAAAGTTCCTTGATGTTGCCTTGTGTTGGCGAAAGTTCCCAGTTAAGTATCTTTATTTCCCAGGCAGGTTCCATCGCCATGTTAAGCGCGAAATGATCCATAATGTGCGGCGATATTGACTCCCGTGCGTTTATGCTCATGACAAACTCCTCCTTTTGATAATTGCCAGTAAACTATTCGGGCATATTTTCCCGCAAAAACCTATCGGTCATGCCAACGAACATGTCGGTAAAAACCCAGCCGTCGGCGAGAACACGACGGGTGGTACCGATGGCTTCTACGACTTTTGGACGGCCAGCACTATGGACGGCTGTGATCGATACCCATGCGTGGCCGATTTCCATTTCTGGTACCCACCACCGAAATTGAACTAGGCTGCCTGCTGGGATTATCATTATTACAGGCGAATCTGCCGGGTTATGTGGCAGGTTGGATTCATGCAATGGGAGGTCCTTTACGGTGGTAAAGACCCTATTGCTCGAACGCGCGCGCCTGATATAATCAAAGGTCACGTCAAATTCAGGCCCGTCAATTTTGTGATAAATTATATTTGGGCCAATTGTACCGAATACAGGTTCTCCCCCGGGTGCTTCTATCCACATAGTGCCGTCGTTGTTAAAATGAAACGAGGCAACAATGTAAACCTCCTCTTGTGAAAAGAAAAGCTTCAATTCAGTTTTGTCATCCGTTTCATTAGAGCTGATAATTTCAGCCTGAGCCCACTCGGCTATCACCAGGAGTGGCTGGTCGGCATGTAAGTCCACAATTATGTGCATTCCGCGTGGATACATTCTTCTTCCCCAGGAAAGATACCAATATTCAAATCCGCCTCCTGTTTTTGCACCAGGACTTCCTCTAGCCCAAACACCTTCGATAGAGTGTTGAGCGAAAGCCATGGATGGAATAAACAAAATGCATATGACAAATAATTTTCTCAATGTCTCCCCCTAATTTCTTTTCTGAATACTCACGGGTCGATCATTGTGGCCTGTGGGTCTTCTGTTTGGATTGGCGAGAACATTTGGGTCAGAATCATAAATCATATTGCGGTTGTTGACGTTGGTGCTGTATCTGTGAAGTGTGAAATGTGAGCCTTCTGTAAAAGTCCATTCCCTGACTACAAATGTTGGTTGTTCTGTTCCCCACTTTATACCTCTCATATCATCACGGCCAAGCCGCCCAAACGCATCGTTCATAACCGCGTTCCAATCGTTCACGAACATACCGTAACTTCCACCGAGAACCCCGTTGGCTTGTAACGATGCAACCGCCTCCTGAATTTGTCTGGCCGTTAATTCCCTGTGAAGTGCAAATTCTGCGATTGCCTGGGCGGTCCTGACCGCACACCCCCACCTACCCATATTATGAATACCAGCCAATGCAGGGTCCCTCTGCTTCAAAGGTAGTATATTTTGCGGTCCTGGAACGATGCCGCCCCCTGGTGGGTTAGGATCCCAGCCAGGTTCCTGAGGTTGAGGGCAACCTGGCATTCCTGGACGATCTGCGACTGGCCCCATGCAAATACACGGGTTGGGACATGGAAGGGGGCCTTGAGAGCAAGAATTGTCTGGAGGCTGTTGCGAACAGGGGTTGCCAGGATTCGTACCAGATGGCACACAATCAGGAGTACACGAGGGCAAGCAATCAGGCGCACACGTAGGAACGCAGCCAGGCATTCCAGGTCCGCACGCAGGCCCCATGCAAGTGCACGGATCACATGGTACACACGGCGAGCACGGCGAACAAGGTGACGTACAAGAGGGACTACAGGGCCCGCACGGTTCGCAAGGTCCACACGGATCACAGTTTGGCGCGCAATACATTGGTGATATCGCAACGGGGCTGAATATGCCCTGAAAATTAAAATAGCTTAGCTCCGAGTAAACCCCGCCGCCTATCTCACGTTTTATCTCGTCTATATACTTTACAATTGGCGGGTAGCGCACAATGTTCACCAATGCGGAACACTCGCGAACAATACGCCTTATGTTCTCAAGGTGCTTTACCGGGTAATCGGTAATCATCACCTCCATCGAGTACGCAAGCCTGTCCAGGGGAAAGCCGTCAAGGTTAAGCGAGCCGTTGGTACGCATGTGCAGTTTAAGGTGCGGGTATTTCTCAAGCCACCCAATGTACACCTTTTTGGACGGGGACACGTCCCACTCGCCGCACGACCAGACCAGAACCGACGTGTGCGGTAGGAACTTTTCGATCTTTTCATACCAGTAGTCGTAGCCGTCCAGTGGGGCTGGCATTCGCCAGGCGTTGCAGCACTCGCATTGCATGTCGCAATCCGGGTGCAGCGTGCAGGACAGGTAGCTTATGCCGCCGCCGGCTATCACCTCGTCAAGTTCTGGCAAGTCATCGAGCATGTTCCAGCTCTGCCATGCGTGGCCTACGAGCCCTTCCCATGTGAATATGTCCAGAGGACGGCCTGGGTATTTAGACAATGTTTCGCTCATATAAGTCTCCTTTGTCAACGAACAAGGCATCTACCTGTTCCTGTGTGGTTTCGTATTTGCGCTTAACGGCGTTAAGCCACGGCTTAATGCCAAGATCGGCACACATTTTAAGAAAGTCCTCTTCCTCATGCACGTTATGAACGTTCCTTACAAACCGTCCTGAAATCCATGTATCTGGGAGTTCTTTTCGTATGGCCTTTATGTTGGCTATAACGCGATCAAAATAATCTGTGCGCACACTTTCCTGTAGGTACCTGGCGTAGTGGCATGAATGGAAACCTCGATATTTCTCACACGATCGGTGAACCCGTATTTATCAAGCGTTTCAATATTAAGTAAAGTTCCATTCGTAAGTATTTGCATGACCTTTCTTTGCGTAATTCGTTGCAGACACCATGCACTCCATTTAAGCGTATCCGGGTTGCAGAAAAGCTCGCATGATGCCGAAACCCCTAAGAACGTAACCCGGCTATAATCGACCTTATGAAACTGCGTCTCGTCGAAAGGCACATTGGTTTTAGGTTCCCTGTAGCCACCTGCATAGCAAAATATACACCTATTGTTACAGGCGTGGTTTATCTTCATAAAAACCTTGGTAGGCATATTCCATGGATACTTGTCCACACAGGAAGCATCAACGAACACGCACTCGTGTGAAGGGAGTTCCGAGCAAATTATATGTTTTTTCATCTGTCTGGCTATCTTGGAAGGTTCCCGTATGCCTTCTGGCACAAAGGCGATGCTGTCACATATCTGATCGCACTGGTACCCGCGTTCGATAAGCTCTCGCACATGGGGAACGGTGTACATGAAAGGTCTTTCCATTCGGCCAACCTCTTAGCGGAATAATAGAAAAGCCACATCATTGCTACTGTTGTGTCGTTTAAATGAATATCACCGAACGTTGTATATTCTTATACTTACTACGTTATTTTATCATCAAAGAAAAAAATGGTCAAGCAAAATACATGTGGACCCTTTGGTATAGCTCGCTGCCTCTGACAATTGAAAATTCATCAAGTCCACACTACACTTACCTATCACCACGTAAGAAAGGGGAAAAAATGGCGGAGATCGAAAAATTTGCCGGCTCGGACATAGAAATAGCGCAGGCAGTATACCCGGAACACGCGCTTCACATAGACAAAATCGCGGAAAGGGCTGGAATCCCGGGCGAGTATATCGAGCATTACGGGAAATACAAGGCGAAGGTCGATTATCGCTACTTGCTAAAGGGTCAATTGAAGGGCCAAGAGGCCGACGGCAAGCTTATTCTGGTAACGGCAATTAGCCCGACCCCAGCCGGCGAGGGCAAAACCACCACAACGGTAGGAGTCGCCGACGGTCTTTCCAAAATAGGAAAGAACGCGATGCTTGCCCTGCGGGAACCTTCGCTTGGGCCAGTCTTCGGCGTTAAGGGTGGGGCGGCCGGCGGCGGATGGGCGCAGCTTATTCCCATGGAAGACATCAACCTGCACTTTACCGGGGACTTTCACGCGGTAGGTGCGGCGAACAATCTTCTTGCCGCGATGATTGACAATCATATTTACCAGGGTAACAAACTGGGAATAGACCCCCGCAAAATCCTGTGGCGCAGATGCGTGGACATGAACGACCGCCAGCTTCGCTTTGTAACTAGCGGGTTGGGGGGGAAAGCCAACGGCGTACCGCGAGAGGACGGCTACGACATTACCGTCGCGTCGGAAGTCATGGCGATACTCTGCCTTGCATCTGGAATAGACGACCTAAAGGAACGGCTGGGGCGCATTATCGTGGGTTACACCTACGGCAAGCAATCCGAGGAAAGACCGGTTACGGCGGCGGATCTTAAAGCCCAGGGCGCGATGGCCGCGCTTCTAAAGGACGCGCTAAAGCCCAACCTTGTGCAGACACTGGAAGGCACACCGGCTTTCGTCCACGGCGGTCCTTTCGCTAATATCGCCCACGGCTGCAACTCGCTTATGGCGACGCGCATGGCGCTTAAATGTGCGGATTACGTTGTCACCGAGGCGGGCTTCGGCGCGGACCTTGGCGCGGAAAAATTCCTTGACATAAAATGCCGCTTCGGTGGGCTTAAGCCTTCCGCTGTAATAATTGTCGCGACCGTTCGTGCGCTAAAGTTCCACGGCGGGGTCAAAAAGGCCGATCTGGAAAAGGAAAACCTTGCCGCCTTGGAAGCTGGCTTGCCGAATCTTTTGCAACACATTGACAACATTACCAAGGTGTATGGGCTTCCAGCGGTGGTTGCAATCAACGCATTTCCCAAAGACACAAAGGCCGAGCTTAATTTGGTCGAGGCAAAGTGCGCCCCGTTTGTGCCTGTCGCGCTTTCCGAAGTATGGGCCAAGGGCGGCGAGGGCGGGACAAGGCTTGCCGAGGAAGTTGTGCGACTTTGCGAACGTCCAAACTCATTCGAATTCGCCTACGATGTAAATTTTTCCGTTAAAGAAAAAATCGAAGCCATTGCCAGAAAAATCTACCATGCCGATTCCGTTTCGATTCTTCCTCCTGCGCAAAAACAGATCGAGCAGCTTGAAAAGCTTGGCCTGGACAAAGTTCCGGTCTGTATGGCGAAAACCCAGTACAGTTTTTCCGATGATCCCACCAGGCTTGGCGCACCCAGAGGCTGGACCCTTACCGTGCGTAACATAAAGCTTTCGGCAGGCGCGGGTTTCATCGTCGCGCTTACTGGCGACATTATGACCATGCCAGGCCTGTCTGCTGTTCCATCCGCAGAGAAGATAGACGTGAATTTAGACGGCATTATTTCGGGACTTTTCTGATTACGCTAGTCTTTCACGTTCCACGATATTATACTTGTGGCATGAAAAAGATATTTCTACTGATGTCAGTTATCGTATTGCTTGCGGCCCCAGCATTTGCCCAGGAGGAACGAGAAAGATGGGACGGTAACAGGCAAATGGCGGTTGCCATGAGGGTATCTCCCCTCCTCATTGGATCGCTATTGGGTGGATTTGGCATAGATGCAGGGTTTGAATTCGCTCCGCTACAGGCCGCCTCGGTTAGGGCTAATGTTCGTTATGTTGGTTTTAGCCCTTTTATTTTCGACTTCGTGTACTACGAGGAGGACGCTGGTTCGGCTAGGGCCAGGCTCTCGATGCTTCGCTTCAACTTGGAAGGGCGCTGGTATCCTGGTAGAAACTATGTGCAGGGCTGGTTTCTAAGCGGTGCCTTGCAGTTCCAGCGACTTATGGCTTCGGGTTCCATTTTCGTTGATGACACGGAATTGTCCGAGGGAATCGGGATGAATACCTGGAGTGCTTTTGCCGGTTTGGGCTATAAAATTGTTTTTAGAAGTTCGCAGAGAGCGGCTTTTATTATGGAGCCGGCAATTGACGTGGGCTGGAGGCTTGCCTCTGAAATACCGCACGAGGTCCTTAGTATTCCCTTTACAGGCTGGATGATGGGTACAAACGGCTTGCGCTTTAGCCTTCTTTTGGGTGCGGCCTTCTAGCGCGGCTCCGTATATACCCTTGGTACCCGTTTGCTGATATTGCAGACTACTTCGTAGGGTATGGTGCCGATCCGTTCCGCAAGGGCATCGGCACCAAAAGCGGTTCCGCCAAAAACGACCGCATCGTCCCAGCGGCGAACTTTGTGGGCGGAACCAAGATCGGCCATGCACTGATCCATGCAGATAGTGCCAACCAACGGATATGCGTTGTCACCGATTAGCACTTGCCATTTGTTGCTTGCCAGTCTGGGCAGCCCGTCGGCGTAACCAACCGGCAATATGGCAATCGTGGTGTCTTGTGGCGCAATCCATGTTCTGCCATAAGATACCGATTCACCTTTCTTTACCTCTTTGGTAAGCACCACCTTGGATCGCAGTTCCATTACCGGTTCCACTTGCAGGGTGTCGGTTTCCCTGGCGGCATTATATCCGTACAGCAATATTCCCGGCCGCACCATGTCGAACCAAGCCCCAGGGTGAAGGACAATCGCGCCGGAATTTGCGGCGTGGACAATGCCTGGGTTCAGACCCGCCGCTCGTATGCCTTCCAGGGCCCCGCTAAAAAGATTGATTTGCCGTTCCGTGTAGGCAAGGTTTTCCGGGGCGGCGGAATCGGAAACGGCTAAATGGGTTGCGGTTCCGACGTATTCCAGTGCGGCACTGGCGGCCAACATGCCTGCCAAAGCGGGGGCCTCTCTTGGGGTGCAGCCCAGTCGCCCCATGCCCGTATCGATTTTAAGATGAACGGAAAGCCGCATTTTTGCCATCGCCGCAGCATGGTCTAACATTGCGGCGAATTCGCTGTCCGAAACAAAAGGAGAAAGCCTGCTTTCTATGAGTTGCGGAATTTCCTCTGGCAAGGGCTGGGAGAAAAGCAGTATAGGTGCGGAGATTCCCTGCCGCCGCAATAGCGTACCTTCCTGCACGGTAGCCACCCCAAGGCAGGAAGCCCCGACTTCAAGACTTGCGCTGGCAATGGCCGAAGCCCCGTGTCCGTAAGCGTCGGCCTTTATAGCCACGCATATCTGCCGTTCAGTCCCCACCCGTTTTTGTATGGCGCGGAAGTTACCGGTGAATTTATCCAAGTGCACAATCGCCCTGGTTGCCCGCATGGAATGCCCCTTGGCAACATTGTATAAGAGGTTCGGGGGGATTAACAAGTAATCGCCTTGATTTTTCCCCCTATTTCGGGCTATGTTATTCCCATTGACATCAAGTGAAGGTAGGACATTCTGAACAAGTGTTTTTCATCGTCTGGGGAAATCTTCTCCTGGCTTTCTGGTTTCATCAATTTTGAAAAGGGGCATTCGATCTCTAAAAGCTACCGGCTGGACCGATCGGAAATCCTTGCGGGGCTTGCTGGTAACCCGGAACGTTGCGCCCCTTCTATCCACATGGCTGGCTCCAAGGGCAAGGGCTCCGTTACCTCTATGGTCGCTTCGATTCTGGAGGCCCAGGGGCTAAAGGCGGCGCGTTACATGTCGCCGCACGTCAGCGACTTTCGTGAACGGGTAAGTCTTGGCAACTCGTTTTTCGCCGAGGACGTATACCGCACCGCTGGCGACGAACTACGGGACTTGGTAGAGAACAAACTACCCGCAGCGAACATCGCCCTGTTTGATCCCGCGACCGAGGAAGGCGAGACCCCCACCTATTTCGAGCTTTTGACCCTGTTCTATTTCCTCTGCGCCCGCGCCGGCGGTTGCGATGTGCTGGTCGTGGAAACGGGAATGGGTGGCCGGCTGGACTGCACCAATGTGGTCATGCCACTGGTTTCGGTCATAACCCTTATCGAACTTGAACACACCGCCTGGCTGGGCAACACCATCGCCGCGATTGCGGGGGAAAAGGCCGGCATCATAAAGCCAGGCAAGCCCGTGGTGCTGGCAAGGCAAAAACCGGAGGCCCTGGAGGTATTCCAAAAACGCGCGGCTGAAAGAAACAGCCCGCTGTTTTACTTCCCCGACATAGCAAGCGTCGAGAACATTCACCTGCACCCAGGCGGCACCGATTTTTCCCTTGCCTTCAAAGGGGCGCAACCGCTGGAACTGTCCATACCGATTCCCGGCATAGTCCAGGCGGAAAACGCCGGGATTGCCGTTGCGGCGATCAAGACCGCTTTCCCCGATATTGGCGACGACGTGCTTCGCCGTGGGTTGGAACAGGTAAAGGCCCCCGCCCGTTTCGAGAAAATCGCCGAAGATCCACCCTTCGTGCTTGACGGCGCACACACCCCAGAAAGCGTCTCGCTCTGCGCCGAAACCTTCTGCTCGCTCTATGGCGAAGGCGGGATCCTCCTGTTCAGTTGCGCCGCCGACAAAAATGTCGTCGCGATGGCCAAACTGCTGTTGCCCCGTTTTTCCAGGATAATTGTCACCACGCCAGGCAATGTAAGAAGCAGCAATCCAGACGAGATTTTCAGGGCGTTTTCCTCGGGCCTTGGGGCCGACAAGACGGTCTTTGTTCGGGACACTGCCGAGGCGACACGGCAGACGCTCGGCCTTAGCCGGGAAAAAGGGCTTCCCGTTCTTTGCACAGGGTCGTTTTACCTTGCCGCCGAAGTACGGGGCATCGTTTTACCTCATCCTTAGGGAAGCACTGATTAAATCCAATGGGGATTTAATCAGTGCTACTTAACCGCATCTGCGCCATGCAGATGCAGGGGAACCG
>JGI24694J35173_10003817_pt1 | contig 11188 bp, 8 predicted proteins | sample TergutCo191P1_FD_35173 | JGI IMG/M metagenome (IMG submission 35173) | reverse complement strand
GTCTCAACAGGATCAGGATTTGAAAATGAAGCATCCACCGCTTATTATCCTGCTGATGCAAGAAGTTCACTCAACTACTAAAAGAAACACCGCTTAAATGCGTAAAAACCCGGTGTAATGCCGGGTTTTTTATTTATAAAACGGCGTTTACATACATTGTCAAATAACGAAAATAGTGATACTCTGTACAGGACAGGGAAAATCGCGCGTTGCGTGATGGTGATAGTTTTATTACTTTGCGGGCGCGGTCATTGCTCCCGTGAAAATGATTACTCATTAAGGAGAGGAAAATGAGGAAATTTTGGATTATTATGGCGATCATCGCGATCGCAGCGCTTGCCGGATGCGCAAGCTCGGGCGGAACAAGCGCAGCGGCGGCTGAGGATGCTGTAGAACTGCCTCCGGCAGGAACAGAAAGACTCACACTGCAGAACGGCGCTCTCGCAATTTACAAATTCGAGCTTCCCGCGGGACAGACATGGGGAAATTACGTTTCCTTAACCGCGGAATATCTTGTTGATGATGAAAACATCAGCAAGACATTACGCAGCGGCGCGGTACGCCTGCTCGGTAATTATCTTGAAACCCAGTTCGAAGTAGGAGCCAGAAGCGCTACTGTTTCACTCAGTACAGACCAAAATTTCGCGCACAAAATATTAGACAACAACCTCACAACATGGGATGCCATGGGCGCTGTTGCCGGTGAATGGTTTACTTATGAATATAACATCACAGGATCAAGAGCACATGGTCAATTTAACAGAGCGAACATTCCCGCCGCTGACGCAGCAGGTCCGTTCTTCTTCGCGCTTGGTTTATCAAGCCAGGATGAAGGAAGACGCAACGCGATAACACAGTTGATCAGAAATATTACTCTGGTTCATGCTTCAGACCCGTCATTAAATGTCGTGACAACAAGCTCCGGTTTTGATAAACCTGCTTCTGCCGCGTACTATGCCGCTAACGTCCAGCGCGTAAGCAACTTTTAGTATTATCATTAAAAGATTGATTAAAGCCCGGCATAACGCCGGGTTTTTTTTCCGCCGGATCCGCGCAAACATTGTCAATACCGGAAAATTACGATATAATAAACGAATGAAGAAGAACATTATAGTAATTGCCGTTATGCTTTTTATTTTTACGAGCGCCGACTGTTTCTCCCAAAGCGCGGAAGCCCGGGTAAGAGAATTGCAGGGAACATGGCGTGTTATTGAAATGGCAGACATGGACATCTCAGAACCTCCCATTTCTGACCTGCTTGTATTTACATGGGCATTTACCGGAAATGAATATTGGATGAAATTTACAAATTATCAGACCGGCGATACAGAAACAGACGGCGGCACTTTCAGAGTAGTTGATGATTCGATTATATTTACCGATTATGAAGGAGTCGTCGAAAGTGCGGTTTTCTCAATCCAAAGAAATCTTCTTACAATCAACATCGAAGGCGTTCTTGTCGTGTGCAGAAGGCAATAACAACAGCATCTCTTCTTTAAATTTCCTCTTGACTAAAAAATATAGTCATTCTAAACTGTCATTGTATATTTCAAAGGAAGTGAGGTGCAAATCCCCCGCTATCCCGTAACTGTAATTGGGAAGATCTTGCCATTTACGGCCACTGTCTAAAAGAAAAAATTTTTAGACGGGAAGACCGGCAAGAGAATTGCCTGATCATCAAATTAAAATATTTATGATCAGACGGGCCCATAAGTCAGGAAACTTTGGTATACAACGGCAGCTTTAAAGAAGCCGTACATATTTTTTCAAGGTTCGAGGAAAAGCCTGTGAAAAGCCGTAGATGTTTACATCACATTAACCTGTCTGGAATTAATTCCCGTCACAAATGTAACCGGTCTTTTTATCTGACCGCTAAGTAATGGTCAGGCGCATCTTTTCTCCGGCAAGGAGAGTTTTATGGAATTGTTAGAAATGTGTTCGCAGAAGAGAAGGTTCTCGCAGAGTCGTGGTTTATTGTTCTTATCAGCTCTTACAGTTTTATCTGTTCTTTTTAGCTGTTCGTTAGATGAAGATGGACATCCGGATACAGGATTCATTCCTGCAGGTGAATGGGCGGACGATTTTGGAGGCAGTTATTTTATAACTGAAACTAAACTGGAATTTGATGATGGATTTGGGTTTACGCAATTTAAAGGAGATATCGAAACCGCAATTGACTTTTCTTCCGGTTCAGGTGTGCTAATTATAAAAGTAAATTCCTCTGAAACCGGTATTACAAATGGTAATTATGTCGGTGTATATTATAAAAATTGTACTTCATCCCATATACTCCTTGCGAACGCCGTTGATGAATCATACGCTGTTATTGAAGCTGACAGTATTATCAACGCAAAAAATATTTTTAATGTTGATAATGTCAACACACACGTTACATATTGGGGTTCCGGTTATACCAAATGATATTTCTGCTGTTGTCTCTATTAATTTCGTTCCCGTTATATTCCGAAGAGATTACTGTTTCTGACGATGAGTATTTTTTTGAAGATTACGAAGGNATCACNGTAACAGGAACAATACAAACAAGCCAGAGAATAACGCTGATTGAAAAAGCTCAAATTACGGCATCAAGCGCCTCCGACGTTGTAGACCTTTTACAAGAAACTNTTGGTTTGAACGTTGTACGCTACGGCGCTTATGGTAACCGGGCGGGGATTGTCCTTCGCGGATTTGATTCAAAGCGAATCGCGTTCTTGATAAACGGTATTCAGGTAAACTCTTCTATGGACGGAAGTTTTGACATTACGCAAGTTGACATAAATTCAATTGAACGAATAGAAGTAATCTATGGCGGCTCAGATACAAGGTATAATGTATCAGGCGCGTTCGGCGGAGTTGTGAATATTATTACAGTAAGAAGACAGGAACGTGGATTGCGCATAACAGCGTCTGTTTCAAACATCTCCGCGATGCCGGGTGAATACAGGGATCGAAACGGTGAAACACAAGGGCTGCAGCCGGAAGATTTGCTCGATACGCAGAATTACGCGTTTTCAATTAATTACGGCGGCGACCCATTTTCACTGACAATTAATGCTTTTGCGAATAACGCCGGAAATCATTTTTTATTTACAGATCACTACAATTACACCCGGCGTAAAGACAATAACGAAGTATGGGACGCGGGCGGAAATGTTACAATGGCATGGGAATTACACCGCCATACAAACCTGATTGTTTCTTCCAGTATTTTTTACAGCAACAGAAATTTTCCATCATCGGGATTTTCGGCAAATTTCGGTAACCAGCGTGATATTTCAGCCCGCCAGAATTTATTAATCGATATGCCCAGGGTTTTTTATAACGAGCTTTCAGCCGAGCTTTCCGTGATGTGGCAGTTTCACAGGCTGGAATACACATCTCCGGCGGAAGAAAATTCGATGCATGATCAAAATAACTTTTCCGCCGTTAACCGCTGGAACTGGCATTTATCGGACTTGCTCACGTTAAGAAGCGGAATTGATTACCGTTATATCAACATTGACTCAACAGAGATCGGCAGGCGAAACAGGCATGACGGCGGAATATTCATGACGGCGGAGTATCAGCCGTTGGAATTATTTATGGTTATACCGTCATTTAAGATAATTTTTACAAACGGAGGATCGGAAAATTTTTCGTTTGTCCCAAAGTTAGGTTTGGTATGGAATGTCACAGAAAATTTCACATTAAAAAACAACTATTACCGCAGCTATAAATTTCCTGATTTTGAGGAACTCTATTGGAACGGAGGCGGAGGAACCGGAAACCCCGATCTTCGTCCGGAAGACGGCTGGGGCTCAGATTTAAGCGCGTCATGGCGCATAACAGAAACACTTCAATTTGAAAGCGCGTTTTTTGCGCAGTTTATTACGGATTCAATACACTGGTTCTCCGGCAGCGGAGGCGTATGGCACCCGGAAAATGTCGGCGAAGCCGCATTATTCGGATTTGACAGTAAAATTATCATTATAGTTCCTTTTTCTACCGGATTTATTAACAGAATAATAACATCGCTATCATACAATAATTTAATAACATATCTATTAAGTTACGGATATTCATTTAATTCCAACAATAGAATTCCATACAGTCCGGAGCATACAATAAACATCTCAATAACGTTTGAATGGAACAGCGGAACATTTTCGATCAGCGGCAGATATGAAAGCAGACGTTATCATGATACAGCTAATATGACCATACTGGAACCGGTTTTCCTGCTTAACACAACATTTAATCAAAATATTAGCAGCAACTTCACAATATACGGAGCATTAAGAAACATACTTAACACATCTTATGAATCATTTTATGATTGCCCCATGCCCGGTATAACATTAACATTAGGCATACGGATGAACATGAGGTTATAATGAAAAATTATAAAATACAGAAATACATACAGAATATATACATGTACAGGCGGGGGAGGATCAAATCTGAAAAACTCCTGAGGAGTCCGCCTGCGAGCCCTTTTCAAGGTCTCTCCGGCGGGGAATTCCGGAAATGTTTTTCAGATCTGATCCTCCCCCGCCTGTACGCGTTATTTTTTTTGTATGTGTTTCTGTTGTTAATGGTATTGATTATTACTTCAGGCTGTTCTGCGGCTAAAATTAATGAAATAACTGATCGGACTGGTAGAAATGTAACTATTAAAGGCAGTGTAAACCGGGTTGTGTCTGCAGCTCCTTCAAATACGGAAATAATTGTTGATATTGGTCAGGCGCATAGGCTTGTCGCGGTTGATCGTCATTCGGCTGATATTGACGGGATTCCGTCTAACTTGCCGCTTTTGGATTTTTTCTATCCTGACGCGGAAGTATTAGTCAATCTTGAACCTGATTTAATAATCGCGAGCGGGCATAACGCAACTGGAAGCGGCGAAGATCCGTTCCGCCTGTTACGCGAAATGGGTATTCCTGTCGTGTATATTTCCATGAGCAAGAACATCGAAGATATTTATCTTGACATTGAATTTATCGCACGGCTTTTGCAGGCGCAGACGGAAGGAGAAGCTCTTATCAATTTAACAAGATCGCGGATAAACGAAATAACGCAAATGGCGGCGGGCATCGAAGACAGAAAGAACGTTTATTTTGAGATTTCGGCGGCTCCTTTAATGATGACATTCGGCGCGGACAGTTTCATTAACGACATGATTACGGTAATCGGCGCGCGTAACATTTTTGAAAATGAAAATTGGCTCGTAACGCCGGGCGCCGAAGCTGTGATTGACCGCAATCCCGATGTTATTCTTACCAATGTAACTTATATTGATGACCCGATAGACGAAATAAAAAACCGTCCCGGCTTTAATCATATCAACGCGGTAAAAAATAACCGCATTTATTCCATAGATAATAATTCTTCATCGCGCCCATCAGCGCGTGTCGTGCTCGCTCTTCGTCAGATGTTTGACGCGGTTTACGGCGGCTTATGAATAAAAATAAAATAGTTATCGGAACAATTATTTCACTATTGCTGATCATCGCGGCGGCTTCTCTCGGCAGCTCCGGGATTGGCTTTGGCGAAACTGTACTTATTACACTGCATAAAATTTTCAAGCTGCCGTTATCTGAAAATATCGATCCGAGAAATGTTTCCATTGTCTGGCTGTTGCGGCTGCCGCGCGTACTGCTCGCGTTTCTTACCGGGGGAAGCCTCGCTATGAGCGGCGCGGTGTGCCAGTCAATTCTGCGTAATCCGCTCGCATCCCCATACATTTTAGGAGTTTCATCCGGCGCGTCGCTGGGCGCNGGNATCATCATCATAAGCGGGATNTCTCTGCCGTTCNTCGGCGGTTTTTCACTGCCGCTTACCGGGTTCATCTTCGGCCTTGTGACGGTTTTCTTTGTCGCTTCATTTTCATCGCGCATTGATAAATCAATGTCGAATAACACGATAATATTATGCGGCATGGTTCTGTCGCTTTTTTTAAACGCGGTTTTAACAACGTTAAGCGCCGTTTTTTCTGACGACCTCCGCCGCATAGCCCTGTGGCAGATGGGCAGTTTCGCGATGCGCGGCTGGACATACATAATTTTGTTTTTGCCGTTTTTGGCGGCAGGCGCCGCGGGGATCATATTTTATGTAAAAGAAATGGACATTTTAAGTTTCGGCGATGAACAGGCAAAATCATCCGGCATCGAGACAGGCGTTGTCAGAAAAAAACTTCTCGCCCTCTGCGCTGTGTTGACAGGTGCGGCGGTCGCGTTAAGCGGCGTTATCGGTTTTGTCGATTTAATCGCGCCTCATGCCGCGCGCAGAATCACAGGTTCGCGCCACAGCAGTCTTATCCCAATGTCATTCCTGCTCGGCGGATCATTGATGGTCTGCGCGGATTTAATCGCGCGTACTGTCATCTCACCATCGGAACTGCCGGTAGGAGCAATCACCGCATTAATCGGCGCACCGTTCTTCGCGTGGGTNTACTTCAGACGGAGGAAATTATGAAAACANATCGCGGCGGNATCCGCATGGAAGCAAAATGTTAGAAGTAAATAATTTATACGCGGGATATAACGGCGCCGATGTAATTTTCGATATTAACTTTAAAGCGCAGAAAGGCGAAAGTCTATGCGTGCTTGGTCCCAACGGCTGCGGAAAAAGCACTCTGCTGAAATCAATCGCGCGAATTATCGAATACCGCGGCAGTGTTTTTATGAACGGCGAAAATATTTCCGGCATACCGCGAAAACACCTTGCAACAAAAACCGCGTTGTTAAGCCAAAGTTTACATTCATCGGGATCGCAGGTGTTTTTCCCGTACACGGTTTATGAAACTGTTTCGATGGGGCGTTATCCTTATTCGCATGGATTGTTTAAAAATCTATCAGAAGAAGATGAAAAAATAATCGAAGATACCGCAAGAAAACTCGATATATGGGATATCAAAGATCGAATGATCGATGAATTGTCGGGCGGCACGCTGCAGAGGGTTTTTCTTGCCAGAACTCTCGCGCAGACTCCCGATCTGATTCTGCTTGACGAGCCGGCCAATCATCTGGATCTTAAACATCAAATCGAGTTGCTGGAATTCCTAAAAAATTGGGTCAGAGAAAGTAATAAAACTTTAATCAGCGTATTTCACGACCTTAACCTTGCGCGGCAGTTCGGTGATTCGGCNGTACTGTTAAACGGCGGAGCAATNGCCGCCGCGGGGAAAATAGGCGATGTTTTAGATAANGCGGTTCTCAGCGGGGTCTACGGAATCGATATCCGCGCTTTCATGCTTGAATCTCTTGAAAAGTGGAAATAAAATACAAATAAAAGAAAACTATTTGGAAATTTCTGACTTTTATTGTTCATTATAGCGTCATTTTCAATCTTTCTGTTTAACTTGAACTGTTATTATCATAAAAACTCATTAATTTTGTTGAAAATTCCAACAAGTTGGCATAGAATTAAAGAAAAGTAACAATAGCAATAACAAGAAGGATAAAGTTATGAAAATTGGAATGAAATTAGTTCTTATCATTTCGGCGGTTAACTTGGTCTCTATCAGCGGTTTAACCCTCTCCGCGTTAATGTTCTCGTCAAGCGCGCTCACGGACATGGCTGAGCAAAATGCCCGTAACGTTACGGCGGTAACAGCCGGCTACATTAAAGGGTATGTCGAAGTTCCCATGGATTTAATGAGAGGTTACGTCGATCTTATGATCCATATACACGAAATACTTCCGGCTGCGCAAAGACGCGAAGTTGTAAATTTTATGTTAAATATGATAGTCGTGGAAAATCCTGATTATATCGGAGCATGGGCGGTCTTTGATCCCAATACTTTAGACGGCATGGATGCCGAATTCAGAGGCACTACCGGAAACGACGCCAATGGAAAGTTTATAAGTTACTGGACGAATGACAACGGGCGTATATCCCTGTCCAATCTTGAAAATTATCAAAACTCTCNGTATTTCTCTGTCCCGTACCGGACAGGCGAGGAGGCAGTCGCNGAACCCTACTATGAAAATATCGGCGGACGGGAGGTACTTATCACCAGCGTTTGTATTCCGATTGTACGCGAAGGACGTGTAATAGGAGTAGCGGGAATAGACATTGAATTGAGAGACATTCAGGAAATGGTAGGTCGTATAAGACCCTTTGGATCGGGAACCTCGGGATTATACAGCCCTACCGGTATGGTACTTGCTTCCGCTGAAGAAAGNAAAATTGGAAGGAATCTNCAGGATGTTTCAACAGATATGTACGGGAACCTATTACCCAAACTGATTAACTCATTAAAAAACGGCGATGCTTTTTATGANACATTTTATTCAGGAGAGCATAATGCNAGGCTGATCGCTATAACCAGCCCGTTTTATATGGGAGAGGACAAATCCGCGTGGAGCGCGGTAGCCATTATACCGGAATCCGTAATTACATCTTCCATAATGCGGATGGTAACTGTTTTAATAATTCTCGGCGTTCTAATCCTGGTCGCCATAACGATTATTATTCTTGTTATCGCGAATTCAATTACATCTCCGCTTAAAAAGATGGAGAAAGTATTCGAGTTCATCGGTGACGGCGACTTTACCCACGATACTGAAGCAAAGGGCAATGATGAAATCGGAAATATCGGCAGAGCCCTTAATACAACCCTGATAAAAATCAGGGGGCTTATAGGAACTATCAAATCCGAATCTGTGGAGCTTTCAGAGATTGGCACCGAGCTNTCATCGAACATGAACGAAACAGCGGCGGCAGTAAACGAGATCAANGCCAATATTCAAAGTATCAAGGGACGCGCCATTAACCAGAGCGCCAGCGTTTCGGAAACCAANGCGACAATGGAGCAGATAACTATCAACATTAATAANTTGAACGAGCATGTAGAAAAACAGACAACCTCCGTCGCGCAGTCTTCATCGGCGATTGAAGAGATGCTTGCCAACATCCAGTCTGTAACCCAGACCCTTGCAAGGAATATGGATAATGTTAACCAGCTTGAAAACGCTTCAGAAGTAGGCCGCTCAGGTTTGCAGGAAGTATCACAGGACATTCAGGAAATTACACGCGAGTCCGAAGGTCTGCTGGAGATTAACGCGGTTATGGAAAATATCGCAAGCCAGACNAACNTGCTCTCGATGAACGCCGCTATCGAAGCCGCGCATGCNGGGGAAGCCGGTAAGGGGTTCGCTGTAGTCGCCGCGGAAATCCGCAAACTCGCGGAAAATTCAAGCGCNCAGTCAAAAACGATCAGCACTGTTCTAAAGAAAATAAAAGGTTCGATAGACAAGATTACGGTATCAACAGACAATGTACTGCAAAGGTTCGAAGCNATTGATAAACATATAAAAACAGTTTCGGATCAGGAAGAGAACATCCGTAACGCGATGGAAGAACANGGACAAGGAAGCAAGCAGATCCTTGAAGCAATCGGAAATCTTAATGATGTTACGCGTCAAGTAAAAGGCGGTTCAAGCGAAATGCGCGAAGGTTCAGGAGAAGTAATAAGAGAAGGTAAAAACCTTGAGATTATTACTCAGGAGATCACAGGCGGCATGAACGAGATGGCGACAGGCGCGGATCAAATCAACATCGCCGTACACCGGGTTAATGAACTGACCGTATCAAACCAGGACAAGATAAACATACTGTTAAAAGAGGTTGCCAAGTTTAAGGTTGTGTAAGCCTGAGAATTTTCTGGTTTTTATTATAAAAAATTATTACATTAGTATTACCGGCGTTGCAGTGGAAAATTACAATTCCCGCGGTGACGCCGGTGTGAATTTAAGCTGTTAATAAAATTTTTTTTTGAAATATCTCATAAAAACTGAATTGGGATTGATCTGTAAAAATAACGGCTAAAATAACGGATTTCTCATAAATATCACTGCTTTTACTATATGTAAAACACCATGTTATCTTATGATTTTGAATTATAAAACATGAAGGGGAAAAAAATGAAAATTGGAATGAAACTAGTGTTCATTATTTCGATTGTTAACCTGTTATGTTTCAGCGGGTTAACCGTAGCGTCAATAATGTTTTCATCAAGCGCNATTACCAAACTGGCTGATGAAAACGCCGCGAACATCACAGCGGTTACTGCAGGNAATGTAAAAGCGTATCTGGAAGTTCCTCTGGATGAAATCCGCAGCTTTAGTTTTATCGTATCAGATTTAGATACAATTGTTCCGGTTGAACAGCGGCGCGATATGGTCAATTACATACTAAGGAGTTATATTGAAGATAGTATATTTATCGGAATCTGGGCTGTTTATGAGCCAAATGCGCTGGACGGTCTTGACGCGCAGTATGTTAATACTCCGGGAACCGACGAGACCGGAAGGTTTATCAGTTATTGGACTAAAGAAAACGGCGTTGTATCATTCAATGCATCAACAAATTACGCAAATGCAAATTATTACCTTACATCGCTGAGATCCGGCAAGGAAGCGATCATTGATCCNTACTATGAAACTATCGGCGGAGAAAGGATGATGATAACAAGCGCTACTGCGCCGATTAAAAGCGGAGGACGGGTAATAGGCGTTATTGGAATAGACCTGGCTCTGAGCGAAGTAAACCAGATGGTTGAAGCTATTAAGCCGTTNGGAGACGGTTTTTCGGGAGTATTCNCNAACACAGGCTATATCGTCGGCCACCCNGACCCGGGCCGGCTTGGGAAAAACGCCGGTGATACAGAAAGAGATATGGTTGGCACGGCTCTCAACGATATGATGAGCGCGATAACCAACGGCAGTCCGTTAGTAAGAAATGTCAAGGGCAATACCGGCACTGAAATGATGCTCGTGCTTACTCCGTTTGTAATTGGACGCACAGGCACTTCATGGACAGCGGCATCCATAATACCGTTGTCTACAGTCATGGCGCCGGTGAACCAAATGATGATAGTTTTAATTATAGTCAGCGTTGTAATTCTGCTGCTTATTACCGTTATAGTTTTAATGGTAGCCCAAACTATCACAGCCCCTCTCAAAAAAATGGAATCCATATTTGAGTATATCGGAAACGGAGATTTTACTCAGAATATTGAAGTAAAGACTAATGATGAAATAGGTAATATAAGCAAGGCTTTAAATATAACCTTGAAAAAGATAAGAGAATTAATAGGAACCATCAAGACCGAGGCGAAAGAGCTTGGCGATCTTGGAACAGAGCTTGCGTCCAATATGAACGAAACCGCGGCGGCGATAAACGAGATAACTGCCAACATTCAAAG
>JGI24694J35173_10003797_pt1 | contig 11236 bp, 7 predicted proteins | sample TergutCo191P1_FD_35173 | JGI IMG/M metagenome (IMG submission 35173) | reverse complement strand
CACATACGGATGCCAGCAAAACGAATCTGACAGCGAAAAGATTCGCGGGATGCTTGCGGAAATGGGCTACAGCTTTACAGGTGATGAGTTTTTAGCTGACGTTATAGCCGTAAACACATGTGCCATACGCGAAAATGCCGAGAACAGAGTTTTCGGCAACATTGGCGCGCTTAAGCACACAAAAAAAGCAAAACCCTCACAGACCATCGCGTTTTGCGGATGTATGGCAGCAGTACCGGAGACAGTTGAAAAAATCAGGCAATCCTATATGCATGTTGACCTGATCTTTTCTCCGAATAACCTATGGAGATTTCCTGAGCTGCTGCATAGAACTCTCAGCGCAAAAGGGCGCGTAATTGAAACAGATGTGCAACTTGCCTCTATAGCGGAAGGGCTTCCGGCGCACAGAGACGGAACCGTAAAGGCATGGCTTCCGATAATGTACGGATGCGACAATTACTGTTCGTATTGCATTGTGCCATATGTGCGCGGACGAGAGCGCAGCAGGGAGCCGGAGGCAATTATAACAGAGGCAAAAGCGCTCATAGCTGACGGCTATAAAGACATAACACTCTTAGGGCAAAATGTTAATTCCTATGGCAGCGGACTTTCAAAAAAAGCGACCTTTGCCAATCTACTGCAACAGATAAACGAGCTAAGCGGTGAATTTCTAATAAGATATATGACCAGCCATCCAAAAGACGCCTCTATTGAACTATTTGAGACTATGTCTAAAAGTGAAAAAATCGCTCGTCATATCCACCTTCCGTTTCAAGCCGGCAATGACCGCATACTTCGCCTGATGAACAGAGGATATACGCAAGACAGCTTTCTTGAAAAAATCTCAGCAGCAAGAACTCTCATGCCCGATATTGTTATAACAAGCGATGTCATCGTAGGCTTTCCGGGTGAAACCGACGAGGAATTTGAAGACACCTTAAAACTCATTGAAAAAGCTCAATTTGACGCTATGTTTACATTCATTTATTCAAAGCGTCCTGGCACACCCGCCGAAAAACTTGAAGACAATGTGACTCGCGAGCAAAAGCAAGTGAGGTTTGACAAGCTGCTTGATCTGCAAAATACAATTTCAGAGCAAAAGCACTCTAAATACATAGGAAAAACCGAGCAAGTATTAGTAGACAGTCTGTCACATGATCAAAGATACCCCTTAAACGCACGCACGAATGGCGGTAGGCTGGTTCACCTGCGCGGGGATATTAGCTTGATTGGCAGCTTTTCTAATGCCTTAATAACAGACAGTAATTACTGGTCGCTCTACGGTGAAAGCGAAAAAGGAGGTCAGGCATGACCCCGAAAATAAGAATGTTTCGCTACGGAGAAATCGTGTGTCAAGCCCTCGGAATTCCGGGCGAAACCCTTCACGACAGAATCAGCGCGGTAGGTGTGTTCATTGATTCCCCCTGCGGCGGAAAAGGCAGATGCGGTAAATGTCTTGTCAGACTCTCTCCAGACGGCGAGCAAGTGTTGGCTTGCCGCACTATCATAAAAGGGGACATGGATGTATATCTGACAGATGAGATAGACATGAAAATAGCCCATGAAGGAATCAGAAGAACGCTTAATGTCGCAGACAGACCCTACCCGCCAAAAAGAAACAAGAGACTGGGTGTAGCAATTGACGTCGGCACAACAACAGTTGTTGCCCACCTCATAGATATAGCAAGCGGTGCGCGTGTGGCAACAGCGAGCGGAGTAAATGCGCAAATGCCGTATGGAGCAGATGTAATCACTCGTGTACAGTACTGTGCGGAAAAAGGGCACACACGGCTGACTCTTCTTATCCGGGAACAAATAGAATCACTAATCAAACATGCCTGTACAATCTCCGGCGAACGCACGCGCGATATTGGCTATATTTCTATCGCAGCAAACACCATAATGCAGCATCTATGCGCAGGATATTCACCTGTAGGCATGGGCGTGGCGCCTTTTGAGCCCGTTAGTTACTTCGGAGACGAGCATCCGGCGTGGGACACCCTTTTTACTTCAAGACTTACAAAAATATACTATGCTCCGGCGATTTCCGCATATGTCGGAGGCGACATAACCTCAGGGCTGCTGGCGTCAGACCTTGAAAAGACAGAAGGACCTGCGATTTATCTGGACATCGGCACCAACGGTGAAATAGTACTTAAACTGGGAGAAAAATATTACTGCTGCGCCGCCGCGGCGGGTCCTGCATTTGAAGGCGCAGAGATTACAATGGGGATGGCGGCTGTTGTCGGCGCAATCAGCCAAGTTCGTTGGAATAACGGGCTAAAGCTTTCGGTAATAGGGGAAAAACCTCCCGTAGGAATATGTGGTTCCGGTCTTTTAGACGCACTTGCTTTGCTAATTGAAACAGGCGCTGTCGATGAGAGCGGACGATTATTAGACCCGGATGAGATTGAGCATAACATTGCCGGACACATCGGTCAGCACGATGGAATAAACGTATTTTGGCTGACAAAGAAAGATAAGGGTGTGTATTTATCAGCAAAGGATATCCGCAAGTTGCAGCTTGCAAAGGCAGCTATTGCAGCCGGAATAGAAACTTTGCTAACGCAAGCCGAAGTCAAAGAGAATGACGTCAACACATTTGTTCTTGCCGGCGGATTTGGAAGCTTTATGAACCATATTAGCGCAGCAAAAATAGGGCTTTTCCCTAAAAGCTTTTTACCAAAAACTGCGGCAGTCGGAAATACCGCAGGAGAAGGCGCCACACTTGCGCTGTGCTCGGCAAACGCACGCATGGCACTTGAAGATATCAGCGAGCGATGCGAATATATTGAGCTATCAACAAGCCGAATTTTTAACGAAGCCTTTATAGAGCATATAATGTTTCCTACACAGGCAGGTGATGATTAATGCTTGATTACAAAAGGCTTAATGAATTGGCGGAAGAATGCGGCTTTTCCATAACAGCACCTCTTGATATTTCGGCCCTGGAATTTATGCAGGAAGTCCGCGACATGTGCAATGCCGAAATGTGTAAAAATTATAACAAGTCATGGTCATGTCCGCCAGCCTGCGACTCACTTGAGAAAATACGCACACGCGCCGCCGCCTATGTTGTAGGCATTTTAGTGCAGACCGTTGGACAGCTTGATGACAGCTATGATTGGGATGGCATCATGCGAGCGGGAGCACAGCATAAGAGCTGCTTTTCAAAACTGCGGCACAGATTGGAAAGCGATTTCTCCGATGTCCTCGCAATGGGAATGGGCGAGTGTCGCATATGTGACAGCTGCGCATATCCCGGCGCGCCGTGCAGACACCCTGACAAGATGGAAGTATCAATGGAAGCAAATGGGCTGCTTGTAAGCAAGGTTTGCACAGACAACGGACTTGCATATAACTATGGCTCAGACAAAATAGCATTTACATCCTGTTTTTTAATAAATTAGTACTGCGTTTTCTAAATAACCTCGAAAAGATTGCGGCAGAGTTCTTTGCCTGACGAGGCGAAAAATCGAAGTAACACCACTGGTCTCTCAAGATTTTTTAACGAAGTCAGGCGGATAAAGGTGTCGTAAGCTTTGTGGAGGGTATTTGGAAAACGAAGTACAGAAAAATCCCCCCACCTGCGCTACAAAATGAGGTGGGGGGACGTGTCTTTAGTAAGGTTATAGACTTAGATCATCCATAGAGCGGACCATAGTTTTCACATGCTCTGTAATCCGCGCCCTCTCTGTCTGCCGTTCCAAAAGCAGACCATACATGCGGGCGGAAAATATCATGCTCCGCCACATTATGCATAGAAACAGGAATTCTCAACATTGCGCACAAGGTGATAATATCTGCGCCCTTGTGTCCGTAGCAAAACGCGCCATGATTTGCTCCCCAATTTCCCATAACACTGTAAACATCTTTAAATGCGCCTTTACCGGTTAAAATGGGCGCAAACCATGTCGAAGGCCAAGTCGGAGCTGTGCGGTCAAGCAACGTTTTATTTACTTTCTCAGGGAGCTCAACAGTGTAGCCCTCAGCAATTTGCATCACAGGACCGAGCCCATCAACGAGATTTAGCCGGGACATAGTGACTGGCATAGTCCCCTCTGTCTCAAATTTTGATGAAAAACCTCCGCCTCTAAAATATTCCACCTCAGCCGGACACCATTGCGTCTTTGCAAGACAATTGTTTATATCCTCTTGCGTAGTCTCCCACCACGGTTTCATAACAGATTGACCATCACCGTCTTTAACTGCACCGCTACCGTCAAGCGCGGCAGCGCCGGAATTAATAAGGTGGATAAATCCTTCGCTTGCTTTCCCGTCGGGTTTCCATCCGGTCACTTTCTCCACAGCGTCCGGACTCCAGTACGTGCGCACGTCGGCAAATACCGAAGCCGCGCCGTCCATCAGATGCGTAAACAGCATAGAAACCCCGTTGAGCCCATCATTCTCCGTTGCCATTATTGTAGGCTGGCGGTTACCGTTCCAATCAAATGTTGAGCTGAGAATCGCTTCCATAAAATCTCCGTTTGGCTTGTAGTCAGTCCACATTCTCTGCCCTTGAAAACCGCCCGCGATTGCGTTGCGCCCTAGAGCTTCTTCCATAAAGCCCATCTTAGAAAGCTTCGGATTGCCCAAAAGGATATCTTTGCAGATAAGAGTCATTTTAACAACAAATTCCCACTGCTCCGCCTTTTGCTCTGCGGAGAATTGTTTTGACTCATTATTGACGTCAAATCCCTCAACGCAATTTTCCTTTGTCCAAGCCAATGCTTTTTTATACTCATCAGGATCAAAGATGTTTAATTCTACACGGCGCAGTATCTCCATCATATCGACCCATTCGGCGCGCATTCCAAGATATTTTTGGAAAAAGTCCGGATTACAAAACGAACCGGATATACCCATTGAAACAGAACCGAGTCCGACATATGCCTTGTTTTTCATCTGTCCAACGGCAATCGCCGAACGTGCAAATCTGAGAATCTTCTCACTCACATCATCAGGAATAGTTGTATCAGTGGCGTCCTGAACCTCTCTGCCATAGATACCAAATGCCGGGATTCCCCGCTGGGCGTGCGCAGCTAACACAGCCGCCAAATAAACCGCACCGGGACGCTCCGTACCATTAAATCCCCAGATTGCCTTTACAGTATCTGCGGAAAGATCCATAGTTTCGCTTCCATAGCACCAACAGGGCGTAACTGTGAGCGTACCTATGACATTTTCGAGACCAAATTTTTCTGCGCAAGCTCCTGCCTCAGCGCCGCCGCCTATCGTTCCATCGGCGATAACACACTGCACGGGAGTTCCGTCGGCGTATCGCAGGTTATTACTTATAAGTTTTGCCGCAGCTTCTGCCATGTTCATGGTTTGCTTTTCAAGTGACTCTCGCACACCACCCCAACGACCGTCAATTGTCGGGCGTATGCCAATTTTCGGATATGCCATCTCTTTCCTCCATGTAATTGTTAAAATAGTGAGTGTAATAGCGATGGGATGGCAGATACACCATCCCATCTAAATCATGCATTGTAAGTATTAGTCGTAAAGAAGTATTGCGATTTCGGGGTCATCCATGTTGTTTGCATCCCACCAACGAGCGCCGGTATCAACATCAGTTACAGTTTCGCCCATTATTGCTCTGACTGTGAGAGAAACAGCGTGATAGCCAATCATAACCGGATCTTGAGTTATAGCGCCCATGAATATGCCTGCGCGAACTGCATCTTTTTGTGCTGTTCCTGCGTCAAAGCCAACAATCATAACACCATCGGGTACTGTGCCGCCGCCAACGATGGCATTGATCATACCAACTGCCGCGCCTTCATTTGAGCAGAATACGCCGGCAAGTCCGGGCATTGTCAGCACGCCGCTGGCTGCTGTGGTCATATCAACTGTGCTCGGTGTTGCGCCAACTACAACGTTGATTTGAACCGCTGCGTTTGCATCGCCGGTGTTGATAGCCGCCAAGCCGCCTGTTATTGCAACGCTATCATTTGCGCCGCCTGCCAGCTCATACATTCTCTCTGCAAAACCGCGTGTACGTCCTGTGATTGACTCACTGACCGCATCTTGAGAAAGAACAACAATTACAACCGGAGCATCAGCAGTTGCTGCTGTGATTTGCTCTTCCAGAACCGGGAACATATGGTCTGCTCCGATAGCTGCTGCTGCCAGGTTGTTAGTTGATGCGTTTGCACGAACTTGTCCCGGAGGTGCATCAGGCACTCCTGAGTCAAAGCCAATAACAGGAATATCGCGAGCATATGCATCTGCCAGTTGTACAAGAAGCGAGTCTGTAGCAAGTGCGGCAAGAGCGATACCATCCGGATTCTGAGCCAGTCTTGCATTTACCATTTCTACTTGAACATGGATGTCTGCTTCACTTTCGGGGCCTTCAAATGTGATTGTTACGCCGTAATTCTCGGCTGCACGGCGAGAGCCTTCTGCGACTGCCTGCCAGAATTGGTGCTGGAAGCCTTTTGAAATAACTGCGATGTAGAGATCTTCTTCAACCTCAATCACCGGTGGTTCCGGAGCTACAGGTGCCGGAGCCGGAGCCGGTGCGGGCGCCGGTGCTGGAGTCGGCGTCGGTGTGGGGTCTGGAGTAGTCGGTGCCGGAGCCGGCGTACACGCCACCAAGAGTGCAATGCTCATCACGAGCACAAGTAGGACTGCTAGGGTTTTTTTCATTTTAGATTTCCTCCTTTATTTTGTGGTTGTCTTTTCTTTCTTTTCTTCTTAACCTGATTCGCCTTTGCAGTTCGTTGAATATCTAAATACACAGCGCCAATAACAACGACGCCGGCTAAGAAAACCTGATACGGAGCGGCAAACCCCATAGAAACAAGCCCGACTGCGAGGACACTCATAATGAAGACCCCGATAATCGTACCTGTAACAGAGCCTATGCCCCCGGAAAGAGACGTTCCGCCAATAACTGTGGCGGCAATCGCGTCAAGCTCAAAGCCCTGACCTGTACCAGGGGTCATTACGAAATATGCGGCGGCAAAAAATATAGAAGCAAGCCCGGCAGAAAATCCGCTGATAATGTATGGAATCATTTTCCAATTGCTTGCATGCACGCCGGACAGTCGAACCGCTTCTTCGTTTGAGCCTATAGCATAAGTATATCTGCCCAACTTAGTCTTTTTTAATATTATCAATGTAATAATCAGATACCCCGCCAAGAAAAGCACACCCATCGGAATATCCCCATTTCTTATAAAAACGCGGGCAAACCATGCGTTGGGGTTATCGCCAAGCGGCAGCGGAAATGTCTGCGTCTGAACATTTGTAATAATTGAACCTAATCCGGTGGAAACCATCATAACTCCAAGTGTTGCGATAAACGGCGGCAGTCTGAGCTTGGTAACCAACAAGGCATTAATCGTTCCGAAAGCAGTTCCGACTAAGACCATTACCAAAAGGCAGACAAGGAGCGGAACATCATGCCGGCTGAAAAGCAAGCCGCCAATTACAGCCGAACACATCATAACCGTACCGATTGAAAGGTCGATGCCTCCGGTTATAATGACAAAGGTTACGCCAATAGCCAAAAACCCCACGAAATATGAGCGCGAAAGAATTGCGAGCGTTGTGGGCATTGAAGTAAACTCTCTGCCAAAAAAAGTAAAAAACACGTAAAGCAGAATCAGCGCTCCCAGCGCCAGTAATTTTTGCAGTTGCATTTTTCTCAGAGTATTTAACATCTGTTTTCATCTCCCCATATTGAAGACTTATGCTCTGGCAACCAACTTGGTGGCTAGAGTCATTATGGCGTGCTGATCGGCTTGTTCTATTGGAAGCGTGCCGGTATGGGCGCCTTCGCACATGACCAGGATTCTATCGCACATTCGCAGGAGCTCCGTAAGATCCGAAGAAATCATTATGATTGACTTTCCGCTTTCTGCCAGAGTGTTCATAAGCTTATAAATCTCACTTTTTGCCCCGACGTCAATCCCTCTTGTTGGCTCGTCAAAAATCAGTATATCGCAATTTCTAATAAGCCATTTAGAAATTACAACCTTTTGTTGATTGCCGCCGGACAGGTTTTTTACAAGCTGATCTACCGATGGCGTTTTTATATTTACTTTTTCAACATATTCTTTAGAGACTTTATGTGTTTTTCTCTCATTAACAAAGCCCATACTGGAAAAACTATTGAGCGAAGCCATGACAGCATTATCGCAAACACTCATACCCACCGCGAGTCCAAAACGCTTTCTGTCTTCGGAAAGATAACCAATTCCTTGGTTTACAGCATCGCGTGGGGACTTAATGTTTACCCTGCGGCCATTTATTTCAATCTTACCGCCCCACTTTTTATCGGCGCCAAAAATCAGTCTTGCCGCCTCTGTCCTGCCCGCACCCATCAGCCCTGCAAAACCAAGTATTTCGCCCTTATGAAGCTCAAAGTCAAGACCTCGCACGTCCTTAGAGCTTAAACCTTCCACCTTGAGGATCACTTTTGCATCCGGCGCTACCGTGCTTGCCTGCTTCGGCTCTTCATAGGTTACCCTTCCTATCATCATATGGATAACATCACTAATTTCTATATCGGAAGTATCCCTAGTGCCGACAAACTCACCATCTCTGAGAACAGTCACTCTGTCTGTTATGCGCTTAATCTCATCCATTCGATGTGAGATATAGATTATCCCAACACCTTTAGCTTTAAGCTCTCTAATTATATCAAACAAAATCTCAATTTCCGTGTCCGTCAAAGTCGCGGTCGGCTCATCAAAAACAATGACTTTAGCATCAAATGAAATAGCCTTTGCTATCTCAACTATCTGCTGCTTGCCTACCGTGAGATCCTGCACCCTTTCCCTGGGGTCAATATTGACGCCCAGCCGCTTAAAAAGGTCTTCAGATTTTTTGATTATCTCCTTTTCATTAAGAAAAAAACCTTCACTCTCTCTTCCGATAAAAATATTTTGAGCAACAGTTAGGTGGTTCATAAGATTGAGCTCTTGATGCACTATGGAAATACCGGCGTCTTGGGCTTCTCTAGGAGTCTTGAATCGAACCTTTTTGCCAAAATATATAATCTCGCCCTCATCTAAGCTGTGAATGCCCGTGAGGATCTTTACCATCGTTGACTTGCCTGCGCCATTTTCACCCACAAACGCCAATACCTCTCCGCTTTTCAAATTAAGAGAGCTGCCTTTTAGCGCATGGACGCCTTGAAATCGCTTGTCAATTTTATTCATTTCCAATATATACTCTTTATTCGCAGAGCTTTCCGCCATCAAGTGCCACCACCATTCATAGTGAAAATCTACGCAGACTCTTTACTAAAAGTCGTGAAATACAATATCACATAATATCATACAGATATAAATAGTAAAAATTGTTAAAATTACATAAATAATAATTGCTATATCCGATTATGTTGCATATCAGGGCAAAGAACTTGTGCGAACTGTCCTGCGGTATTCTGTTGGAGAAATATTCTCGCTGTTTTTAAAGACCCGGCTGAAAGTAAGCGGGTTTTCATAGCCGACTTCTCCGGCAATATCCGTGATTGACATATCCGTATTCGCCAGAAACTCCTTTGCGGCATGCAGCCTTATATCAAGCAGATATTTCATTGGAGAGATGCCCATAATATCTTTGAAAATTCGCATGAAATGATATTTGCTCGTATAGATACTTCCGGCGATCTTATCCAGGCTGATATCTTTACTATAGTTTTCCTCGATGTACTGTTTGGCTCTGTTACATAAATCAGTGTGATGAGGATTTTCTGCCTTAATATCGTACAAACGGAGGATATAATAGCAGAACATCGTCGCTATATTGTTTGAAATCGCTTTATAATGCGCTTCTTTTTTTGTAAGCTCATCCACCATGACGGAAAGAAGCTGCTTAAGCACATCATCATAGCTTCCCGCCGGGATAACCGGGCATGCTTCCTCAGGAACCAGACTACCCTTTTTAAGCCCGGAAATATGAAGATTATCGACGGCGAAAAACAAAATGGAAAGCTCCTCGTCTGCGCTTGTTTCCTCATGAAATACGCCGGAGTTATAGACAACTATATCTCCTGACTTAAACTCATACTTCTCGCGTTTTGTGCGGGTGATACCTTTGCCGTTTGTGATGTGCATTATTTCACAAAAATTATGTCCGTGCATTCCGTTAGTCCAGTTACTCCCGCAATTGAGAATGCCTGAAAAAACAACATGAAGACGAAAGCTCAAGCATTTTTCATCGTCAGGATAAAAATGAAGATGTTCAGTCATGAACGCGACCCCTTCCTCCATTAACAGACATGTCGATTATCGAATAGCCTACAGAGTAATTCTATCAAAAAGTAAAGGAACTGTCAAAATAATGTTCTTTTTGTTTTTCATTCTGTGATATAATGCTTACTGTGAAGCCATTCTGCAACTGATTGCTAAAACCGTTTTGCTTGCGCGGCTCTGTTGCATACTTATATGAGGTGCTGTAATGACATATGATTTTATTATTGTTGGCTCCGGTCCTTGCGGAATTTTTGCAGCATGGGAGGCGGCAAAGCTCTCTCCATCGGCAAAAATATTACTAATCGACAGAGGACATAATATTTATGACCGAAAATGCCCTATTTTGAGTAAAAAGGCAAGACTATGCCCCACAACAACAGGAGAAGAGGGCGTTTCAGGCTGCAAACCCGCATGCTCAATAACCTGCGGCTTCGGCGGAGCCGGAGCATATTCCGATGGAAAGTTTAACATAACAGCGGAATTCGGCGGCTGGCTGGATGATTATATGCCCGCCTCGAAGCTCCTTGACCTGATTAACTATGTTGACAAAATAAATCTGGAGCATGGTGCGCCGGAGCAAATAACCGACCCGGACAGCCCGGAAGTCAGTCATATTGAGCAAAAAGTATATGGAGCGGGGCTAAAGCTCCTGCGTGCAAAAGTGCGTCATCTGGGAACAGAGAAAAACCTTATGGTCATGCAATCGATATATGATGTCTTAACTTCCAGAATCGACACTGTTTTCAAAACAGAAGTTGTAGATATTTTAACTCAAACAAAAGGCGGCACAGAGCAGGCAGTAGGCGTTATCACTAAGTCAGGTGAGGAATACTTCGGCAAAAACATCTTACTTGCGCCTGGACGCGATGGCTCGGCTTGGCTTTCAAACTTGCTTGAAAGACGTGGAATTGCGGTTGTTTGCAATCAGGTGGACATCGGCGTTCGAGCCGAAACCTCCAATGTTGTTATGCAGGACATTAACCGCAACCTATACGAAGCAAAGCTCATTTTCAATTCATCAA
>JGI24694J35173_10003780_pt1 | contig 11256 bp, 8 predicted proteins | sample TergutCo191P1_FD_35173 | JGI IMG/M metagenome (IMG submission 35173) | reverse complement strand
CTCGGTACAGCAATCAGCCGGTTCAAGTGCTAGAAACGAAAGACCGCCACGGCCTCCAGGCGAAAAAGTTAGCAAAGATGGGACAGAATACATAGACTACCAAACGCTTGAACTCGGAGTTAATGCTGCAAAAGGTTTTACAACCCGCTATTGGGATGCTTGCAAACCGCATTGCTCCTGGCCCAGAAATATTGCAGACATAAATCCTTTTGCTATATGCAGAAATTGCGATAGAAACGGCAGGGAAATGCCTGCTCTTTATGAACATCCTGATTCAGATCCAAACTCTTGGGGGGGAATGTATTTGGGAACTCCCAATGCCTGTGATGACAAAAGCAATCCTGCTCAGAAAGCTCTTTGGCAAAGAAGCCCAGCTTACAATAACTGGGTAGCTAATAACCCCGCTTATCCATCAAACAGTTCGGCTTATATGTGCAATGATATGATTCCTCACATAGTAAACGATACATTGGCTTATGCATTCGCCGCCACGCAAAATGACGGTGTGCAGAGATGCGGAAAATGTTACCAAATACAGTTTGATGGAGGTGAATGGAAAAATGAAAGTGATGGGTTGGCAGCAAGACCCAACAATAGAGCGCTTAAAGGAAAAACATTGATAGTTATGTCAAATAATACAGGTGGACTTGATGACACTACCCAATTTGACATTATGATTCCCGGTGGTGGCGTAGGTCAGCATGATGCTTTTTCCGAGCAAATTGGCGTATCAAAGGGAGAATTGGGAATAGGATTTGGAGGCTTGTTAGGCGAGTGCGTTGATGTTGATTTGCCAAAATTGGGAATTGATTACTACAAGGCCTCTATGGAATGGTTTCAAAATTGCGTTAGAGAAAAATGCATCAGGCTTTTCAGCAATAAGCAAAAACAGTTTTTGGATGGTTGCCTTTTTCAGGTTGACTGGCTTATGGCCGCAATGAATCCCACTATGATTTATAGAGAAGTGGAATGCCCTAAATACTTGGCAGATAAATATAGATCTAATATTCACACGGAGAAGCCGCAATATTTTGACACTTGGCAAAAATAATATGAAAAATTTATTATTAGCAATCATACTTACATTGCTCTGCGCTGTATCCGCTCACAGCGAGGCGGCAATAGAGGCTAATGTCGGTACTTCCTCTCCAAACAAAGGACTTGTTGGGCTTAGATTCTCGCCACTGCCTTGGTCTGCCGGCATTATCTTGGGTTCGTTTGCAAGCTACACGGATATCGGCATTTCCGGCTCTTACCATTTTAGCACACATGAAGGAATTTACGTTTTCTCCGCTCACCATCTGCTGCTCTCCGATACAGGTCCTGCTCAAACAGTTTGGGAAATAGATACGGGAGTTGGATATCAATATATTTGGAAAATAGGCCTTATGGTTTATGCAGAACTTGGCATCCCTTTCTTCGTTGGAGGCGGGCAAGTCTGGCGGCACTACGAAGCCGGCAGGCCATACAATAGAGTCCCCAACGGCGATATGGTGTTTGTCTCGTTCAGAGCCGGAGCTGGCATAGGCGGCGTGTTTTATTTGTGGTAGATTTACTATATTGCAAGTATGAGTGCTAAGTTTGCTTTTAAAATCTTATTGTCCCTATTAATCAGTATGATTGGGGTTCAAATAATGATTTCCTGTGCTTTTAGCGTCACTGATTATGAAGATAAAAATTCCTCTAGTTCCAATACGCAAGGCGAGATAAGCTCTAGCTCAGGGGTCTCATCCTGTTCATCCGGCGGCACAGGCAATTCTTCAAGCTCAACAGCAGGCAATTCCAATTCATCAAGCTCCGCAGGCGGGAGCTCTCCTAGCTCATCCGGCGGTACAGACAATTCTTCAAGCTCAACGGCTGGCGGCTCTGCAGGAAGCAACTCGTCAAGCTCCAGGGTAGGAGGCTCATCAAGTTCAATAGGAGGCAACTTATCCAGTGCAATATATAACGGCGATGATTTTTGCGATGCAAATCCGCCTGAACAGCCAGATCCGCCTGTATTTGACAGTCCTTTCGTTGATATCCGAAATGACAAAAGATACGAAACCGTTAAAATAGGCAATCAAATATGGATGGCAGAGAATTTGAATTACAAAGCTTCCGGTAGCAGATGCTATGCTTCTGCCACAGATGATATGTTCCCTAACACAGTGCAAGAATTAGGGCTTCTCATGTCGGATGCTGCTGAGCAAAATTGCGATAAATACGGCCGCTTGTATGATTGGGCCGCAGCTCGCACAGCTTGCCCTAGTGGCTGGAAGCTGCCAACTCGAGATGACTGGAACAAATTAAAGGATTTTGTTGAAGATGAAGTTTTCCAAAATTGTGAAGATTATTGGTTTGACTGGGATGTTGCAACAAGGTTGAAGGCAACCAGCGGCTGGAAAAACAACGGCAATGGCAGGGATTATTACGGCTTCAAAGCTATAGGCGGTGGCTTTTGCGTATCTTGCAATACAAGCAAGCTTACGAGCGGATCGGGTTACTTTTCCGGGGTAGAGATGAATTACAAGAAAGGCGATGCGCCAAGTACATTTAATCCGGCTTTAAATATAAGCGTAAATTCCAGCTGGTGGAGCGATACTCAGCATAATGCGTCAGATGCCTTCGCGTATGAAATGACCAATGACAAACAAGTAATGAATGAGAAGCGGCATGCCAAGACAGAATACCTGCTTTCAGTGCGCTGCATAAAGAACTAGAGCCTCCGGGTGAGGCTCCCTTTATCCCCACGAATATCACACAAAAACGACAATTTTGCTTTTGACAGACCCTCTGGGCGAGGCTCGGGGGAGCCTCCGGGTGAAGGTTCTAATTACCCATCTTCCAAGGTTTTAAGTGATTCCTGAACGCTCTGCTCCGAGCTTGCAAGCAAGGTACGGCAATTTTTAATCAAATCGGCAGCCTCTTTTACCAATTCCGCAAGCTCGTCTATGCCTACGCTGGAGCGATCTATGCTCTCTAAAATCTCTTCCAGCCTCTTGACAGCCTCGCTATATTTTGCATTTGCAGCACCCATAAGAAGCAAAATTAGCATTTTTTTGGGGTAAAAACCTAAAAAAAGAAGAAAAAATTGGTTTTTTTCAGAAAATTTGTGCTATTCCCCAAAAAAAAATGTATTTTCAGTAGAACCACTTGGAGTGTTTATGGATCTGTTGCAAAATCTTGAGAGTGAACTGGAACTGTTTAGGGCAGAATATGCCAAGTTCGGGCGTGGCAATAAAGCTGCCGGAACCCGGGCACGCAAACACTTGCAGAACATTAAAAAAACGGCCCAGGAGCTTAGGAACTCAATACAAGGCTCAAAGAAGGATGAGGAGAAATGATGAACAAAAGCATTGAATCCCTAAAATGTATCGCATTGGCAATAGCCATATGTTCTTCAATGGCTTATGCTGATTTGGATGACGATACCGAAAGCAGCGAAGGATCGTCAGCAACAGAAGAAGATAGCGATGGCCCTGGCTATAGAACCTTAGGAGATGGAAAATCTTATGGCCGTAAAGCCGCAAGGAAAATCCACGTTCCAAGAGATTATAAAACAATTACCGATGCACTCGGAAATGCAGATGCTGGAGATACAGTCTTTGTAAAACGCGGCGTTTACAACGAAAACATAACCCTCATAATGGACGTGGTGCTAAAAGGCGAAGATCCTCTAACCACTATAATAGACGGCGGACGCAGAGGTCCAACCGTTATGGGCGTAACAGAATCTGAAATATCCCACTTTACCATCCGCAACGGTCTCGAAGGCGTTCTCTGCGAGAATACGGGCGGTCTTTACATGCATAACAACATAGTTTTGGATAACCACTCCACTGGCATAGCGGCTTTTATCTCCCTGCCGGAAATAGCAAACAACGTTGTTTACGGCAATCGCTGGAGCGGTATCTTAGCTTGGGGTGCTAAGTCCCTGGACTCCAAAATAGAACATAACGTGGTGCTTCGCAATGGCTATTCAGGGCTTGCACTGAAAGGTCCCTCGAACGTAGTTGTTGTGAACAATATCTTTATGGAAAACCACTACTATGGAGTCTTTGCAGATCCAGCTTCAGGCCAAACCCGCATGGATTATAATAATATATACAAGAATTATTATCCGTTCAATCGCTTTATCAAAGTCAACAGAACCAATGTATCTTTGGATCCGCTCTTCCGCAATCCATCGGTTTTCAATCCCAATTTTTATGTGCAGCCAAAATCCCCTATGGTAAAAAGAGGACAAGGCCGCCGAGATATAGGCTTAATCGAAGATGTCAACGTGGTCCGCCCGAAACTGGTTATAGACGAATCCGGAGAAGTTCGGAGAGTTGTGGAAGATGAACCGGAACCGGAATTCAAACCGGATGAACCGGAATACGTCCCCGAACCGGAACCGGAACCGGAAGAAGCGCCGCCACCGCCACCGCCACCGCCAAAGAAAGTGTTCGTGGTGGAAGGAGTTAACTTCGTAAGCGGAAAAGCTGATATCACAGACGAATCATTTGGCAACCTTATGGTAGTTGTGGAAACTATGCAAGCCTACAAAGAAGTATCGTTCAAAGTAGTTGGACATACAGATAATCAGGGTGGCAGAGACGCAAACCAAAAACTCTCGGAAGCACGCGCTAAATCTGTTGTGGACTTTTTAATAAGCCGCGGCATAAGCTCGTCTCGCCTTGATTACGAGGGCAGAGGTCCAGATCAGCCAATCGCATCCAATAACACCGCAGCGGGAAGAGCGAAAAACCGCCGCATAGAATTCCAACGCACGGATAACTAAGGAGAAATTAAAAGTGAAACAAGTATTACTCTCCATTGCGTTAGTGTTTTGTTCAGCAAGCTACTTGCTTGCATCGCCTTCTTATTCACCAAATAAGTATCAGCAAAATGATTGGTTTGGCGAATTCGGCGGAACCACTTCCATGTATGTAAACCCTGCCGGCATGGTTGAAAACGACCAGTTGGAAGTCACAGGCGGCTTCTTCAGCACCATAAGCGGTGCGGCCATGCAGGAATATGGCTCAATAGTGTATCCTTTTGGCTACGATCATGCTATAGGTTTTACCTTCTTTGAGAACGGAGCCGAAGTTGATCCCAATGCCGGAGACAGAGGTTCTTACACAGAAAATGCCTATATGATAGGTTATGCCTATCGTTTGCTCCACAGTCTGGCTATAGGCGTGAACTTGTCGGTTTTGTATGTGAACCACTTTGGTTACAACAACCAGATTACTCTAGGTTCAGACTTTGGAATTAGCTGGAATCCCATAAGCAGTTCAAAATTAGGGCATGTGCAAATTGGCGTTGCCCTTCAAAATTGGGCACAACCGGTTATTGCCGGCGTGGGCGATGAACCAAATTCTGGCTATGGCTTTGTTGCTCCTGCTTTTGGCGGCGCAGATGTAGATGGCTATGCAATTCCTTCAAACCTCAATATATCTTTGTTCTATCGCGGTTTCAACCGCTCTTTGGAAATCAAAGGCGAAGTTAGCATGATAGACGTCTTCCACAATGAATTGGAAGGTGGCGAAGGCAACATGATTGAATTTGGAGTCTCTGCTACTTACTTCTTAACATCTCATCTTGGCGTTAAAGGGCGTTTGACAAAGGAAGGCTATCCTGTTGTGGGCGCAACAATAAATGTAAAAGATGTGAACTTCTTCCGCTATCTTGCGCTTGACTTGGAAATGTCCCACGATGATTTGATAGAGAAAAAGAATCGCGGATTTTTGTGGAATGTTCGTGCTAGCGCCCGCTTTGGCGATACTCGCGAAGAGAAGATTGGCGAAGCCAGATACCGCCGCTTGAAAATAGAGCCGGAAAACGATTACCGCGCTGCTATGCGTTTGTATCTTAACCGCGACTTTATTGCGGCTTCTTACGCTTTTGGCAAAGTGCAAACGAAATATCCCACATTCCATTTGGTTGACCAAGCGGCATTCTACAAAGGAAAATCCTTTGAAAATATGCGCATGCACTTAGCAGCGCAAAGAGTTTACAACGAGTCAATCAGGAAATATCCTCATTCTGACCAAGTTCCAAAATATCATTTCCAGTTGATGAACATAGACTATAAAGAAGGCCGCTATGGCGAAGCTATGGTAAAATATCAGTATATCGTTCAGAACTTCCCTAAATCCGATGTGAAGCCGGATGCAGATTATATTGCTGGCCAGATAAAGTTTGAACAGGGTCAGAATAAGGATGCCATTGAATTGCTGAATTCCATTTTGCCGGGCAATGCAAACTATTTCTACGCTCGCTACACAATGGGTATAGCTTATAGCCGTTTGGAACAGTGGAACGAAGCTAAAGGCTCTTTTAGCGATATTATAAGCCAGCAGCCATCAAACCAGTCTGAAAAAGATTTGCAAGATGCAGCGAAGGTAAAACTTGGCCACATTTTCTTTGCTGAACCTGAAGGCTTGGCAGAAGCGGCACAGCTTTACGGCCAGGTGTCAAATGTCAACTCTCCGTTCTACGAAGAAGCGGCTCTTGCTCTTGCATGGAGCTTCTTGAAAGTTCGCAACACTCAGCAGGCTCGTCCGTTCACGGCTTGGATAATAAGAAACCGTCCGAATTCCTACTTGGTTTCGGAAGCATATCTGGTTGAAGGATATTGCGATTATATGGAAGGCAATCTCAGGCGTGCAGATGCCAATTTGAAAAAGGCCGAGCAGCTCTCAAAGAATCCGGCAATTTCAAAAGATCAAAAAGATAGTGCCAGAACTGCTTACGATGGCATGAAAGATAGATTTGATACAATTCAGATTAGAGCGCTGGATTTAGCCCGTCAGTTGCCGACTCCAAGAGTTGAGCAGAAACGTGCTGCTCTCCGTCCTGATTTTGAAAGAGCTAATCGCGAAATTGAAAACTTTGCTGAATTCCAGCAAAGAGTTATTCAGAGCGATCGCTTTGAAGCCAGCAGAATAAGAGTTCAGCAAGATGCAGGTTTAACTGCTGCGGTTGTATCTTCAAAAATAGCTTCGCAACCTGGCGGTGCCGGAGGCGGAGCATCCGATTTGGGCGATCTTGATGATCTTGATGATCTTGAAGATTTGGAGTAATTTGTCAATGAAGGAAATGCGAAAAATGAATTTGAAAGTCCTCTTATTTAGTATGTTGGCGCTGACAGGTATTGTGTTTGCGCAACCGGCGTGTAAGGCAGAAACCGATAAGGCTAAAGCCCTTATGGAAAGATGCAAAAAAATGGGTAGCAAAAACAAAGGCTATCCAAAATGCGCAGAAGACTACAGAAATCAAAAAGCGAAAGCCGAACAGGCTTGCCGCGTTGGAAGCGTCACCAGTTCAGATGCGCTTGAAGCTGCCGTCAAGAAATGGGAAGAGCAATCCGATATGCGCAAATGCCGCACAACAGACAAAAAGAAAGACAACAATTGCCAAACCATTTTGCAGCAGTTGGGCCAAGAGCTTTACAAATTGGCTGAGTATAATTTCACTCAGGAGCAAAATGAGTTTGAAAAGCTTGTTCAATGGTGCGCTGACCGCGACAACAACGTGAAGAAATTTCCGCAGTGCTCTAAAACAAGCAATCCGCCAAAACCGAACCACGATAGGGCATTGCCGGTTTTCCTAGATTACGTGAAATATTTCCCGGATGGCCCGGCCGCTCCTAACATGCTGTTCCAGGCTTCCTTTATTTTGGAAACCAAAGGCGAGGTGAAACAGGCTTTGGATCTCCGTCACACAATGGTAAAGAAATATCCGAACCACACTTTGACTCCAAGCGCATGGCTTCGCATAGGCGAGCATTACTATAACACCAACAAGTGGGCAGATGCTATAAAGGCTTACAAAAACATCACGAATATCCCTACCAATACACCCAGGGAGAAAAAGGAAGCCGCTTACGCTCTTTACCACATGGCAGAAGCTTACTACAACCAAGCTGATTACGAAGTTGCCGCAGAAGTATTCTGGCAATACATAGACGGCGCAGACAAAGGNAAATACATAAAGGATTTGCGCGTTGAAGCTATGGATTATATGGCAACCGCATTCTCCGATTTGGATAACGGCATTGAAGTGGCTGACAAATTCATAAAGCCAAAGAAGCTTAAATACCAGGATTCTCTCTATTACCGCATAGGTCAAAAAGCAAAAGACCACGATAGAATGGATCAGGCAATACAGGCATTCCAGTTCTTGATAGAGACCAGCCCCACTTATATAGATGCGCCTCTCGCGGATTTGGCTTTGGTTGATATTTACATTTTGCAGCAAAAGGCAGATCTTGCGCAGAAACAGAGATTTAAAGTTGTGGAGCGTTATGGCAGAAATTCCGCTTGGTTTAAAAAGAACAGCGGCCATCCTGAAAGCGTTAAAGCGGCAGAAGATGCAATGCGCAGATCAATGTTTGAAATTCCAACAGTTATGCACGCTCAGGCCGCCGAGCTCAACAAGAAAGGCGATACTGAAGGTGCGAAAAAAGAGTATGCAAGAGCAATTGAGAATTACAATAAATTCTTGACCGCTTACAAAGGCGAGCCGGATTGGCATGAATATAAAGTCTATATGAGCATGGCTGTTGCTTACAACGAAATCGGTCAATACGACAAAGAAGCTACCGCATTCAATTGGATTGTGGATGCAGATACAAACCGCTATGGCCGCCGTCCGCAGAATTTCGGAGTTTTGATAACAAAGAACGATGCAGGATATAACGCTGTGCTTGCTGTTGACAAAGGCCGCGAAACCGCTTTGAAGACAAAAGCCGGCGGAGACACGGTTAAGGCATATAGCTTGCCAGAAACAAAAGCCTATTTTGCCCAAGTTGATAAATATATGGCAAGATTTGGCAAAGATACCGCCGCTCCCGATATAGCTTACAATGCTGCTGTTGTTCATTACAACGCAAAGCAGTATAAAACGGCAATCGACGTTTTGCGCAAGCTATCCGCAGATTTCCCGAGGCACAAATACACTCTTCTCATTCGTCGCATGCAAGCACAGTCTTTATTGGAAGACGATCAGCTAGACGAATCTTTGAAAGAGTTTGAGTGGTTGTACAAGCAATATACGGACAAGAGCGGGCTTGGGGTTAGAGATTCCAATGCAACCACGTCTGCCAAAGAAATTGAAACCTCCATTGCCGCCGTGCTTTACCAAAAATCTGAAAAAGCTGTTAAAGCTGGCCAGTTTGCTCAGGGCGCAGAAGGATATGTAGCATTGGTCAAACGTTTCCCAAGGGCTGAGTTTAGCGACAAAGCTTTGTTTGAAGCTGCCGCCGCTTATGAGAGCGCAGGTCAAAACACCAAAGCAGCAGAAACCTGGATGCGCATGCCCAAAGAATACGGAAAGTCTCCTTTGGCAATTCGTTCCATTGTTCGCGCTGCTCAGGCCTACAGAAAAGATAGCAAATTTGTGGATGCTGCAAAATCCTATCTCTTTATAACGGAAAACTATCCGCAAGACTCCATGGCTATAAATGCCATATTCGCGGCAGCCGGTACCTACGACTCTATTCCTACAAAAGATTCTGCGGGCATAAGGGCTAACAAAAAGCTTTCGGCTCAAACCTACGAAATTGCATTCAGAAAATTCCCAAAGCACGAAAAAACTCCGGCCCTGCTTTACAACGCTTGCTTATCCTGGGACGATGCTAGGGAAGTGAAAGAAGCAATTCGCTGCAACAGAGATTTAATACGCGAATATCCAAAGAGCTCATACGCTTTGGATGCGGCGTACAGCATTCCCGTGGCTTATGAAAATGCCAAAGACTGGCCCAATGCCATCAAGGAGTACAATTATTTCGTAAGCAACTACCAGAGCGATAAAGAAAAGCTCATCAATGCTTACACGAAAACCGCTCGCGCATATTTGCAAATTAAACCGGCAGATACCACAAAAGCGAAAGTGGCTTGGCAGAACGTGCTTAACACTTACGATAAATTTGGTCTTCAGCTCAAAAACCCGGATCCGACCTTTGCTGCAGAAGCTGCCTTTATGCTTGGCGAATTTGTAAGAGCCACTATGGACCCGCTGATCATCAAAGGCAACGAAAAAGCAAAAGCAGACATGATCAAAAGGCTTATGGCCATTTTGCAGGAAGCTACAAAGCATTACACTAAGTCTGCCGAATATACTTCTGAAAAATGGACTTTCCGAGCCAAAAACAGCATTGCCGAGCTATTCCGCACGGTTTCTGCAAAGGTTCGCGAGCAGGAACTTGATCCTATCAAAAGAGACAAAAAAGGCAATCCTATTCTGGACAAGAAGACAAAGAAGCCTATAGAGGATAAGGAAAGAATCTTTGTCGAAAGAATCCAGGTGGTTCAGCAGTTGCCAACTTACTATGAGATGGCTCGCCCGCTGTTTGCGGCAAACATAGATCTTGCTCGCGAGCAAGGCTATTACAACCCTGATGTGGTGGCTGCCCAAGACGGCTACATTGAAATGTTCTTCCGTGATTGCCAGACATTCTACGATGTTGGAAATGCCTTTGCAGACGCTCCGCTTCCGGATAGCGCGGCAATGGTCAGGGAATACATTGAATACGAAGGCATGGTAAAAGAAGATGCTGCGATGGTTGTTGGCGAGGAATTGGAGCTTTACCGCGAGGAATTGCAAACCAAGAGCCAGACTGCAAAGCAGGGAGCTCTGCCCCGTTGCAAACAAGGATTGCAAGCAGCGGCTCATTACGGCATCAAAAACAAATGGACCGATAGTTTATATTCGCTGGTTCGCAGAATTGACGAAAACAGCGACGCATTGGCTATCAACATAAAAGAATTTGATCCGAGCACGCTGTTCAGAGACGATAGCTATAACAAAACAAAAGCTCGTCTAAGGCAGATTGAAAGCTCAGAAGATTTGACGCCTGAAGAAAAAGCGAAGACCTATAGGGAAATCGCTAATGAGGCCAAGACCAGAAACGCCAAGCTCAAAGCGGATTTGGCTAAATTGAGGTCGCAATGGCAGTCCAGGCAAGCCCCACCCCCAAGCTCGGCTTATGAGGAATAAGGCAAGTAGAGAAATTTTGATATAGATTGTTTTTTGCAAAAAAATAATCTATATTATAGAGGAAAAAAAGTTCACCATCCACTAACCATAGGAGTAACAAACAATGGATGTCGTCATAAAAAACACGCTAGCTTCATTCAACCCAGCAGCTGCAGGTTGGCAATTTATGTGGATACTGATGATCATCGGCATGGCCGGTGTCGGTATCTGCATAGAGCGCTTTCACTATATTCTCGTAAAAAGCTCAAAAGGGCGCGATTTGTTTTTAGCAAAATTCGCCATGAGCAT
>JGI24694J35173_10003760_pt1 | contig 11331 bp, 8 predicted proteins | sample TergutCo191P1_FD_35173 | JGI IMG/M metagenome (IMG submission 35173) | reverse complement strand
CGTAGAGCACGGCCCTTCGCTGTATGCTTTCCTCGGCGGCCTCCATCGAAACGAATATCCCCTCCCCGGGGGGAGGGGGCCACGCCGCCGTGGTGGTTTCCACGGCAAGCTCCAGCGCGTTAAGAAGACTGCGCGCGTCCCCGCCGGCCACTTCAACAAGGTGCTCGAGCGCGCCCTCCTCGAAGGCGACCTTCCAGTTTCCGTAGCCGCGCTCGACGTCGGAAACCGCCTTCAGCGCGGTCTGCATAAGGCCCTCGGAGCCCAGGGGTTTAAGCTGGAAGATGCGGCTGCGGCTTACAAGCGCGCGGTTTACCTCGAAGAAGGGGTTTTCCGTGGTGGCCCCCACAAGGATTACCGTGCCGTTTTCCACCCAGGGCAGAAGCGCGTCCTGCTGGGCCTTGTTCCAGCGGTGTACCTCGTCCACGAAAAGGATAGTGCGCTTGCCGTAAAGCCTGGCCCTTCCGTCGGCGCGGTCGATGGCCTCGCGTATGTCCTTTACGCCGGAAAGTACCGCGTTCAGGCTTTCGAAGGCGGCCCTTGTGGTGTTTGCGATTACGCGGGCAAGGCTGGTTTTTCCGGTGCCGGGCGGCCCGTAAAAGATAATCGAGGAGAGGCGGTCGGCCTGTATCGCCCGCCTAAGCAGCCGGCCCGGGCCCACGATGTGATCCTGCCCTATTATGTCCTCGATTGTGCGGGGACGCATCCTGTCGGCAAGGGGGCCTCTTCCCTCGCCGTCCGCCCGGTCGTTTTTGCCTGAAAAGAGCTCGTCCATTGGGGCGGTTTTAGGCCGGGCCGCCCGAAGGGCCTAGTCCTCCGCGTTCCACTGCCAGCCCCCTTCGCCCTGTCTGAACCTGTAGGACCACAGGCCGACCGTTTGGGTCGAGGCGAAAAACGTCGCGTCCGAGTCTATCTCAAACGGAACCTGGAAAAGGTGGTTCAGCGGGAGCCTTCCGATGCTCGTCCTGTATCTGGGGTTGTCGTGGACGGTGAGAAGATCCCCCGCGTCACGCCGTGGCCTGGCCGTGTCCAGCGCGCCGTCCGCGGTAAGGCTGAACTCCACGTAGCCGTTTACGAAGGTGGTGGCGTGGCGGCTTCCCTGAATGCCCACGATCAGCATCCTTCTTTCCGGGTTTATGTTTCCTTCGTCGTCCGTTTCGTCCCACAGGGCAAGGGCGCCGGTCGCGTCCCTGCCGCTCTGCATCATTTCGGTTGCGGCGGTCTCTTCGCCGCCCGTCCTTGGTATCCTTGCGGCCGAAGCCGCGCTGACTTCGTAAAGGAAGCCGCCTGCCCGCGTAACGGCGATTACCGTGCCGTTCGGCAGCGCAATCATGCCCATGAACATGCGGCCCTCGCTGCCCGGAACCCTGGCTCCTGTGTAGGCGTAGAATATACCGCCGCCCATATCCGTTCCGTCCGGCAGTGTCCTGCCGGTCGTGCTAAGAAAACCGCCGGCCGCCCCGGAAAGAAGCCCCGTGTCTTCCCCTTCCGTGGGCAGCCTTCCGTTGGCTCCGTTTTCGTCCAGGAACCTGATTTCGTGGTTGCGGCCGCCCGTGCGCACTCCGGCAAAAAGCCTGGTTCCTTCCGGTTCCCCGAAAATGGACTGGATGTTTCCCGTAAGCGCGGTCGCCTGCCAGCCGCCGTCCCCGCCGCTTCTTATGCGGCGGACCACGTTGTTTGTGCCGGTTCCGGTAAGCGCGTACAGGTAGTTTTGCGTCGCCGCAATGTCGATTATTCTTTCGCCCGGCGGCCGGGAGACCCCGATGTTTGTTCCCCACCTTGCGCTTGTGTTGTCCCACCTTCTGTTTCCGTGGCCGCCGTCAACGTAGTAGGCGGGCGCGTACCAGAAAAGGCTTCCGGAGGCGACGAAAAGAACCGGACGGGCCGGCCCGTCGCCCGGCGTTGCCCAGTCAAAAACGACCATCTTGGTGGGGCCGCCCGGCACCAGGGGCTCGCGTGGGGGGACTTCCGTCGATATGGTGAAAAAAATCGGATCCCGCCCGCACGAGGCGAGGGCGAGAACGCATGCGGCAAGAAGGGCGAACGCAAAAACGGCGGCCGGCGGTTTTCTCTTTGTCATTTTCATTGTCCCCCTAGAAGTGGTATCGCGCGGAAATGGTTATGCCCAGCATGTTCCCGTGCACGTTCATGTCCCCGGGGGTGGCTTCGTACTGGCGGGGACGCTGGGGAAACCATGTCCAGTCGGTGTTCAGCCCGAAGGACCACTCCGGGCTGAAGCGGTAAAAGGCCGACGCGCCGGCCCTCAGGAACATGCCGAAGTAGCCGGAATCGAGGTGGCGCTGCGGCGCGAGGCCGAACGTAAGCGTCAGCGGGAACTCGAAGCCGCGAAACAGGAACTGCCAGCCGGCACGCAGGCCTATGGGTATTATGAACAGGGTGTTTCGGCCCACGGTGTAGTTGAACGAAACCCCGATTTCGCCGCCCACGAAAAGGTTGGGCCCAAGAAAGTGCGTGTAGGCAAGCGACCCGCCTCCGCCGACCGGGGGGCTGAAGTTGTGGTCTATGCGCCCGCCGTGGCCCACAAAGACCGTGGGCATGACCACGCCTAGGGTTATCGTAAAGGTCTGGTCGCCCCTGGCGTACATGTCCACCGCGTCGAAGTCCCAGTCGTCCCAGTCCTGGGCGGCAAGGGACGCGGTCTGAAAGGAAAGCCAAGAAAAGGCCAAGAGAAGCGCAAGCGCGCCGGGTTTTCGCATAGAACTACACTCCTTAACGTGGAACAACGGACTCGGCCCGCCGGTTACTCGGCCCCGGCGCCCCTGCCTTCGATCATGAGGTACTGAAGCAGTATGGGGAACCTGGTAAGCAGCTCGCCGTACAGCTCCAGCTCCTCGATTCTGGTAAACGCGTTGAGCCGGCCCTCGGCCATCTCGGGCAGGCGGCCGGATATGTACTCTTTGCGCAGGGCGAAGAACTCCCCGTGCGCGGCCCTGGCCTGTTCGTACAGGGCGAAGTCAGGAAGCCTCGCCGAGCCTATCCGCAGCGAGAAGTCGGCGATGTTTGGGAATCGCCCCTCTATTTCCCTTGCAAGCCCCGGGATTTCGCCCGCCAGTATAAGGGAGTCCGCCTGCCGGGCGAGCTCCCCGCTTCCGAACCTGGTCAGCACGAAGGCCTTGATTTCCCCGGCAAGCCCGTCCAGGTAGAGCTCAAGCTCCTCCTGCGTGCCTACGTTGCGGGCCTCCACCAGAGGGACAAGCGCCTCCCTTCGAAGGGCAAACGACATCGAGCCGCTTATTTCCCAGGAAAAGTCCCCGTCTATCCCCAGATGGGTGCCCAAAAAGGCCGAGTATATCCTGCCGGAAGGAAGCTCGCCCCTTTCGCTGAAGCCCAGGGCGACCGGCCGTATGCGGAAGACGGACGTGCTGGCGTTTGTGGGGATAAGCTTGTGCCATACCCACCTGAATTCCCCAGGCACGACAAGGGCGGGATCCAGCCCGTGGGATCTTGAGCGAAGGACTCCGTACGCGTCCGGGGGAACCCCCCTTTGCGCCCAGCCGAAAAACAGGCCGGCGCCAGCAAGAGCCGCCAGGACAAAAACGACCGCAAGGAACTTTTTCATGACGATGGTTCATGTTACCCTAAAACGCGCGCTAGGGCAACGGGTAACCGCGAACCGCCGGCGGTGTTTTTTCATGCAGCAGGGGGAGTAAAACGATTATGGACGACTTGACCGACCCGACGGAGGAAAACGGCGAAGGCCCGCCTGCGCCGGAGGAAAACGGCGAAGGCCCGCCCGCGCCGGAGGTTCCGGCCGCCGCGGAAAAACCCGGCCGCGCAAGGGCTTTTCCGGCCTTTGCCAAGATAGGTGTCCGCTACGCCCTTGTGCTTTCGATTGCCTTTTTCGTTCTGTACATGGCCGGCAGCATGTACGCCCCCGGCGTTCCGGACTCCCTGCTGTTCCTGCTTTTGCGCCTGCTTCGCTATTCCGGCTTCCTGCTTTCGGTTCTGTCGTTTGCGGCCATGGGCTTCGGCGTGCACATTCTGGTGTACGAGCCCGGCCTGAAAAGCGGCTTCCGCGTGTGCCGGTACTTCCTCTTCATGCTGCTGGGCGCGGTTTTCGCCATGTTCAGCCTGATAATAGTGGAGATGTCCGCCGGGAACTAGCTTTTGGCTTCCTCACTCCCCAAGCCGGACGCAGACGCACCGCAGCTCCGAGCCGGCCGAGGCCTCGAGCTTGGGCACGGCCGCCGAGCACTCCGGTTTTGCCGACGGGCACCTTGGCGCGAAGGGGCAGCCTTTTTCGTAGGCAAGCCCGTCGCCGGAGGAGCCCGGAATCGAGGTGAGCCTTTCCTTCGAGTGGTGGCTGCCGAAGCGCGGCGACGAGGCGAGAAGCGCCCGGGTGTACGGGTGGCGCGGGTTCTCCATGATTTCCGCCGGAGGGCCGGATTCCATTACCATGCCGCCGTACATCACCGTTATGCGGTCGGAGATTTCCGCCACAAGCTCGATGTCGTGGCTTATGAACACTATGGAGATGCCCCGGGTCCGGCGCAGGGTCTTGAGCAGCTCGACAATCTGCTTCTGGATAGTTACGTCCAGCGCGGTGGTCGGCTCGTCGGCGATCAGAAGGTCGCAGCCCTGGGCCAGCGCCAAAGCTATGCCTATGCGCTGAAGCTGGCCGCCGGAAAACTGGTGCGGGTAGTTGATAAGCCTTTCCCTTCCGCGCTCAAGGCCGGTTTCGGCAAGCAGCTCCGCGGCCCTGCGGAACGCCTCCTCCTTGGCGATTTTGGGCTCGCTGTTGCGGAAGGTTTCCAGGAACGCGCTTCCCATGTTCTGCAAGGGGTCGAAGGAGCGGCCTGGCTCCTGGAAAATCATCCCGATTTTTTTTCCCCGGTACCGGCGCAGCTCGGCGGTCCCGAGGCCGGCGAGCTCCCTGCCCTCGTACCTTATCGAGCCTTCCACGCGGGAGTTTCTGGGAAGCAGGCCGGGAATCGCTATCGTGCTTACGCTTTTGCCGGAGCCGCTTTCGCCCACTATCCCGAGGCACTCGCCTTTTTCGAGGCTGAACGAGACCCCGCGCACGGCCGGAACCTCGGCGAAGCTCTTTCCGCGCCTTACCACGAAGCTTACGCGAAGGCCGCTTACCTCAAGCAGGGGAGGGGGCGCGCCGGCCGGGGCCTGCGCTAAAGGATGGGAGGCCGCAGGGGCCGCCAGGGCCGGGGCCTCCCTTTCGGCGCCGTTTCTTCCGGTCAGCTTTGCCAAAACAAGGCCGCCCAGCAGCCTTCTTCCGGTTTTCCTGAAAACCGTGTGGTAGGGGTCGAAGTAGTCGCGCAGGGCGTCGCCAAGGAAGTTGAACGCCAGCGTGACGGCCAGGATGAACCAGATTGGGTTCAGAAGCCAGGGGAAGGCNGCTATGTTCCAAAGCGTGAGCACGTCGCGCCTTATAAGCGAGCCCCAGCTTACCGANGGGTCGGTTATGCCAAGGCCCAGGAACGAAAGCGAGGTTTCCGCCATTATCGCGCCNGGGACGGAAAGCGCCACGCCCACTATAAGAAGGCTGCCCGTCTGCGGCACGATGAACCTNCCGATTATGATCGGCGAGGGAATCATCTCGAGCCTGGCGTTCAGGACGAACTCCTCGCGCTTTATCGCGTGCACCATGCCGCGTATGGTGCGCGCGAGCCCGGGCCAGCCCACAAGGGCAAGCATGACGGACATCATTATGAACACCTGTCCCGGCGGCATGGCCCCGATAAAGAGCGAGCGCACGAAAAGAATCAGGTAAAGGCCCGGAATCAGCATCAGGAACTCGCACAGGCGCATTATCGCGGCGTCCACAAGCCCGCCGTAGTAGCCGGATATCCCGCCGAAAAACACGCCCATCACCATGCTGATTGACGTTATGATAAGGCCGAGGGTAAGCGATATGCGCGAGCCGTGGACTATGCGCGAAAACACGCACCTTCCCATGTGGTCGGCCCCCATGACGAAAAGCGGGTAGTCACCTCCGGCAAAGAGCCGGCGGTTTCCTGGGACGGCCCCCCAAAGGCGGAACGGCTCGGCCTCGCCGAAAATGCGCACCTCGTGGAAGCGGCCGGCCACCCTTGCGTAGGTCCAGGTTATCGTGTCCGTCACCACCCATTCCTGGGCCACAATCCTTCCGGACACGATTCTGGCGTTCGGCGGATGGTAGGTGAACTCGGGGAACATAGTGGTGGGCGAGTGCGGGGCCACGGCCTCGGCGAAAATCATCATGAGGTACAAAAGCGCGATTACGATTACCGAGGCCAGGCCTATGGGCCGCGTCAAAAGATAGACTGCGAAACGTTTCATTGCGGCCTCCTAGTCCTTTCCGTACCGTATGCGAGGGTCGGCGACGGCGAGCAGTATGTCTGCGATTGCTATGCCCACCATCACCAGGGTCGAGATGAACATAAGGTTCGCCATTACGAGGTTTATGTCCTGCTGCTGTATCGCCTCGAACATCAGGCGGCCAACGCCCGGAAAGGCGAAGATTATTTCCAGTATCACGGAGCTGCCGAAAAGCCCNGCGAGCAGCGTGGCCGTTCCCGTTATGAAGGGGTTGAGCGTGTTGCGGAAGGCGTGGAGAAGGTACACCCTCCACTCGGCGATTCCGCGNGTGCGCAGGCTGGTGACGTACGGCTGCCCGAGCTGGTCGAGCATGAGCGCCCGCGTGGTGCGAAGGCTTCCGCCTATGGAGCCAAGGAAGCTCGCCAGCACCAGCAGGAACACGTGGTGGATGTACGAAAAGACGAACGCGCCGGGGTTTTCGTGGAAGGGAAACGGCGGAAAGCCCAGGATGGGGAAAAGGCCGCTGACGAAGGCGAAAAGCTGCAGCAGCATAAGGACCAGAAGCCCGGGAAAGGCGTGCAGGAAAAGCGCGACGAAGGTTACCCCTACGTCGGTTCTAGTGCCGGCCTTCGACGAAAAGTACACGCCCAGCGCGAAGGACGTTATCGTCACGATTACCAGCGATATGGAGTTCAGGAGCAGCGTGTTCAGGAGGCGCTGCCAAAGCAGGAAGGTTACCGGGGCGCGGCTTATGAGGCCCACGCCAAGGTCGCCCTGCAGGGCGCGGCCCAGCCAGCGGAAGTACTGCACGTAAAACGGCCGGTCAAGGCCGAACTCCGCGCGCATTTCGTCGATCTGCTCAGGCGCAAGGCCCTCGCCTCCGGCCAGTATCTGCTGGTTTATCACCTCGTTGACTATGTCGCCGGGGACTATGGCCATGAGGCCGAATACGGCAAGGCCCAGAAAAAAGAGCATCGCCACCGTTACCCCAAGCCGCCTCAGCGCGAAGGAAACGAGCGGGAAGCGCCTCTTCAGGGCGATAAACGGGCTGAACAACGCGCCCAGCGTCCGGGCCACGGTTTGGCTTTCCACTGTCCGCCCCCGCTACCTGTAGGTGAAGAGGCGGCCAAGCTGCGCCCCGGCCGCGTTGTCGAAGAAGAAGTTGGTCCTGTCCCAGTAGTCGCTTACGGCTATGAAGCCGTGGGTGCGCGCCATCCAGACAAGCGGCATCTGGTACAGCATGAGCTCCTGGAACTCGTTCCAGAGGGGGCGGGCCCGCTCCGGATCGTAGGTGAACATCGCTTCCCTGAAGAGCCAGTCCTTTCTGGCCTCCCATTCGCGCGCCGGCGTTTCCTGGAAGGGGTGCCACATGTGCAGGTTTCCGTTGGAAAGCCACACGTTCGTGCCCTGCGTGGGAAAAAGCGCGCCGCCGGTAAGCCCTATCATCAGGGTCTGCCAGTCGAAGGTGCCCATGAGCTGCTCCACGAGCCTTTGGAAGTCGGTTGGGACCGGCGTTACGGTTATGCCTATGGTGGCCAGCTCGTCCGCGATTATCGCCGCGAAGTCGTCCCACAGCGCGCCGGCGGAGGGGAAGGAAATGTCGAACTCCACGGGGCGGCCCCGGTCGTCGCGCATCACGCCCTGCGCGTCGCGCTTCATGCCGATGGACTCAAGAAGCTCGAGGGCGCGCCGCGGGTCGTAGGTCCATTTCAGGCGTATGTCGGGGCAGTAGAACTCGTTCGCCGGCGGAAACCACCAGTACATCGGCATGGCAAGGCCCCTGTGCACCTGNAGTATGATTCTTTCGCGGTTCAGCATGGAGCTCATCGCCTGGCGGAACGGGGCCTTGTTGAACCACTCGTGCCAGGGCTCGTTCAGGTTCCTGTCGTCTATGCCCGGGTTTTGGTTGAACGTCCACAGGTGGCCAGATCCCATGGCCCCGGCGTTGTGGTATACGGCCCAGGCCGGATCCGGATGGTTCACGACCGGGCCGATAAGGTCGTGCCTTACCACGAAGGCCTCGAGGTCGCCCTGGAGGAACAGCAGCATCTCGGTCATGTTGTCCGGGAGGATTCGCATGATCTGCCTGTCGGGGTAGGCCACCGACGCGCCGCGCCCGTCCCTTTCCCAGAAGTGCGGGTTGCGGGTGAACACCACGCGCTGGCCCGGGCTGTATTCGGTCACGTGCCAGGCCCCCATGGAGGGAATCGTTCTTGGATCCACCGATATGTTAAAAAGGCTTCGCACGGCCTCCGGTCCGCCCTCCCTAAGCGCCGGCTCGAAGTGGTGCCTTGGGCCCACGTTCATGTTGGTGGTAAAGACGGGGTTCGCCACGATGCGGGGGAAATGGATGCGGAAGCTCCGGTCGTCCACCCTGTAGGCGCGCCTTTGCACGCTTGAGCCGTCCGGCATAACGACGTACTGGGCGCTGTAGCCGGCGCTGCGCATTCTTACGTCGCCGGTTATCTCGTTGTGCCAGAAGACGAAGTCGTCGCTGGTGACGGGGATTTTTACGTCCGAACCGTAATAGGTCCAGTAGAGGCCCTCGCGCAGGGTGTAGGTTATGTCGAGGGTGTCGGCCTCCTCGTCGGTCACCACCACCCACGAGGCCAGGCGGGGCATCCATTGGCTCGTGGCCGTGTCGAACTGGGCAAGGGAGTCCAGCACCCTGTCCTGTATGGCCATGCTGTCCGCGTCGCCCTCCGCAACCAGGCGGTTGAAGGTTCGGGGCTCGTTGAGCATGCTGGTGTACCAGGTTCCGCCTGGCTCGCCGGGCACGAAAGCCCTGTCGTAGCCGGGAAACGGCCTGAAGTTGACCCTGGCGATAAGCTCGGCGGCTCCGGCCGGGGCAAAGCCCTCAAGCTGCTCCGGGGTCATTTCCTTGGCCCTGTGGCAGGAAAGAACCAGGGCCGCCGCGCACAGGGCAAAAACGAGTGGACGCTTTTTCATGGTTCCTATGGTATCAAGCGAAAGCGCAAAGGTCAACAAAAAAGCGCGCCAAAAACGCCCAGAGCGAAGCCAAATCCGGGACAAATTCCGCCGCGCCGCAAAACGCCGCCGGCCGCTTGACTTTTTCCGCGTTTTTTTGTAGCTTGGACGGAGCCGGTTTACCTGCCGGCGTTCACTTTGGGCCGCTAGCTCAGTCGGTAGAGCATCGCCCTTTTAAGGCGGTGGTCGATGGTTCGAACCCATCGCGGCTCATGTTGAAGGCGGCGTCCGAAAGCTTGATCGGGCGCCGCCTTTTTTGTCCGCGCTTGCCATACGTGTCCCGACATTGACGGTGCCGGGCTTCTCATACCGAAAACAGGAGGCCGGATATGCTGTTGGAAACGATTTTGGGCTGCATCAGGAACAGGGACATGGAAACCCTCAAGGCCCTGCTTGTAAGCGCGGAGGACATGGAAATCCTCCACGCCTTTATCGGGCTGTCCTCCGAGGAACAGGTAATCGTGTTCAGGCTGCTCGCAAAGGACGACGCGCTGAAGGTATTCGAGCAGCTCGACACCGACCTCCAGCGAAACCTGCTGCATTCGTTTACGGACGAAAGGGTCATCGAGTTCGTCAACGAGCTAGCCCCCGACGACCGCGTCAAGCTGCTGGACGAGCTTCCGGCCGGCGTGGCAAAGAAGCTTGTAAACTCGCTTTCCACCGAGGAGCGGGCCGTAACGAACATCCTGCTTGGCTACGAGGACGAGACCGCCGGCCACATCATGACCACCGAGTTCATCTCGCTCCAAAGGGACATGACGGCGCAACAGGCCCTTGAGAAGGTCCGCAGGCAGGCCAAGGACAAGGAAACCGTCTACGCGCTGTTCGTTACCGACAACACAAGAAAGCTCGAGGGCGTGCTGAGCCTGCAGGACCTTATCACCGCCGACGCGGACGCGCGCATGGAAGACATAATGTCCAAAAAGGCCATAAGGGTCTCCACCGACACCAACCAGGAAGACGTGGCCCGCACCGTGCAGGGGCTGGACCTTATCGCCATACCGGTCGTGGACAAGGAGGACCGGCTCGTCGGCATCGTGACCTTCGACGACGCGATGGACATCCTGGAGGAGGAGGCCACCGAGGACATCTACGACTACGCCGGCCTTGCCGACGTTACCGACGACGAAACCAGCCGCAGCGAGGTTCTGGTGCGCGGCAGCCTGTGGAANATATGGAAGGTTCGCCTTCCGGTGCTGCTTATAACCCTGTGCGTCGGCCTTGTTTCCGGAATGGTGATAAGCGGGTTCGAGGAGACCCTTGAGTCCATCGCGATGGTGGCTATATTCATTCCGGTCATCATGGGCATGGGCGGCAACGTGGGAACGCAGTCGTCCACCATTTTCGTGCGCGGGGTGGTGCTGGGGCACATCAAGAAGGAACACTTTTTCAGGCATCTGGTCAAGGAGGTCGGCGTCGGCTTCAGCATAAGCCTCGTGATCGGCGTCTTTCTCGGCGTCATAGCCGCGGTCTGGCAGGGAATGCCGATGCTGGGGCTTGCCGTGGGCATAGCGCTGTCGGGCTCCGTCACGGCGGCTTCGGCGCTGGGCTTTCTGGTTCCCTACGTGCTGGTAAAGCTGAACCTGGATCAGGCCGCCGGCTCGGGGCCGATAGTCACCTCGGTGAAGGACGTGGTTGCGCTTTTGATCTATTTTACCAGCGTGAGCGTTTTCCTTGGGAACATGGTTTAGGCTGCGGCCTGCCGGCTACCTGCTGGCAAACGCCGGGGAGTAGGGCAGCGACCTTATAGCCTCGCCCTGCCTGGCGAAAGCCTCGACGTTGCCCACGCTTCTTACGCGCCGCAGCACCGCCGCGCTTTCCCCCTGGTTAAGCGGGCCTATTAGAACCCTGTACCTGGGGCCTTCGTCGGTGGAAATGCTCTGGATAAGGACCGGATACGGATAGGCCATCCCGATGCGCTCTATTTTTTCCTCCACGCTGTGGTGGTGTTTGAAAGCTCCAAGCTGCACGTACCATTTGTCCCGCTGAAGGCTGCCGACGAATTCGAAAGGCGCGCGCGCGGGTACGGGCTCAAGCTCGAACCCAAGCTCGTACGCGGCTTTTGCCGGAGGG
>JGI24694J35173_10003747_pt1 | contig 11355 bp, 11 predicted proteins | sample TergutCo191P1_FD_35173 | JGI IMG/M metagenome (IMG submission 35173) | reverse complement strand
GGCCGGCCCGCCGCGGCCGCCCCCGGGCAGGGAGGCGGCGCCGCCCGACCCTGCGGCGCTTCCCTGCCGGCAGGCGCCCTGCGGGCCCGCCGCGCTTCCGGAGCCGCCTGCGGGGCCATGGGCTGCGGGCGCCGCGGCGTTGTTGAAGATCAGCGCCTCGCCGCACTCGCGCAGGAAGCGCACCAGCTCGCTCGAGCCCGAAACCGACTCCGGCAGCGGGTGCCTGCCCCTCTTGAAGACCAGCCTGAGGTCGCTCTGGCGATCCTCCGGCTCCCTGAAGGCGTAGAAGGCGGTCAGGTCCGCGCGGCAGATGTCCTGCGCCTGCTCGACAAGCGCCGAGACCAGGTCCTTGAAGTTCCGCTCCTTCGCCAGCATCGCCCCGGCGCGAACCAGGTCCTGGTCAGTCGGCATGGATCCGCCGCCGGCGCCTGCCGGGGCGGCTGGGGCGCTTTTTCCGAAGGGCAGCGCGCGCCGCGCAAATGGCCTCATTATGGGGATATTATACACGAGCGCGGTTTTTTTGCAACAAGCGCGCGCCCCGGCACGCGAAATTTTCGGAAAGCGCGGGCCGCCCGGCGCCGCCGGCCCGTCTTGCGGCGGGAAAAGCCGCGGCGGGGCAATGGGCGGGGACGGCGCTCAAGCGGCGCGGATCGCCCGGCGCGCCGAGCCCTGTTTTTTGGAAATTCCCCTGACGCTGCGCGCGCAGCGCGGCGCATTGCGGGAGCTCATCGCGCCTGACACCCGATCCGGGCGCTGCCTGTCCTGGCCGGACATGAGGCCGGCGCGCCTTTGCGCGTCGGCGCCGCCCGCGGAGTTGGGCAAATTAATGTTTCCGGCGCCATTGGCGCGGGAAAGCGCCATGGCGGCATTGCCGCTTGCGGGAGGAACCACGCCAATCACAGGATGCTGAGCCGCAAGCCGCCGGTCGTGCAGTTCAGCAACAGCCGAGGAACTGTTCCCGATTAGGGATATGACGGAATCCGGCCAGTTGGGATGGCAAACGCACACCAACCCCTTCCTGCGGGACGCTGCCCGAGACATCTGCGAAGGGATGCGCTTCCCAGCGCTGGCCAATGATTTGCGCCATATGCGCTATCCTCCCTGCATTTCTGCAAGATTTTTCTTTCGGTGGCGATTGCCGCTCTATGCTTCACCGCCTATTCCCTTCTGCGCCGCGCAAGGAAAGGCCGGTAGCCAAACGCGGCCATGCTGAGATTGAAATGCCATTCCAACCCATCATTTCGCTGGCCATTGCGGCGCTTTCCTTCTCGCGCGGCGCCGTCAGCAAATCCCGCGAAAAATTAGCGCCTCCGGGCTCGGCGAAAGCGCGGAGCCATGCCAGGAGCGCTAGGCGCCGCCATTAGGCTCCATCGAGTGCCTGGAAATCACGGCGGAAACCGCGTCACGCGCGGCCTTGCTCACCGACTTTGCGACGGCCTTTTCCAGATCGGCCAGAACGGCGCCTTGCAGCCTGCGCAGGGCCCCCTCCGGGAAAGGCGGCGGCGAAAACAGGCACAGGCTGTCAATCTCCAGGGCAAGCGCCAGCCTTTCCAGCATCTCGGCGCTTGGGAACTTCCTGCCCAGCTCGATCATTGCGACGTACTGCGTGGACGCCTCCGCCCTCTCCGCGAGCCTCGCCTGGGAAATGCCCAGCCTGCGCCGGTTCTGCCTGATGTTGAATGCCAGCAACTGCTTGAGGTTCGTCATGGTTTCGCTTGCCTTTAAAGCAATAATACGGGGATATGGACGCTTCGGCAAATTGTCCAATAGTTGAATTTCTCGGGTTATTGCCCAATGGTTGCTTTCGCAAAAAACCAGCCGGCGGATAATTTCGCATTGGCCTCAGGCGGCTTTCGCCGGGCGCCAAAAATTCGGCTTTTCGGAAGGAGGATTCAGATGAAAGGCAAGCAAAAAGGTTTCGGGATTATCGCCGCGGCGGCGCTAATCGGGCTTTCAATGACGGGGTGCGCAACCAATGCTTCTATGATAAGCCCTGGTTGGGATCAACAGCTAATGCTTCCTGATGGCAAGCATGTCCGCGATTATACCATTTTGGGCGTAGTGCAGGTGGAAGAAAGAAGAACTGTTATTCTGGGCAGTTTTCTTCCTGCCATTCCTGTGCCTGGCGGCGGCGGCGGCACTCTGGGAGGGAATTCGATACACCTTATTAGGGCGACAAGAGGGCGGGCAACTTATGCCGCATTGCTTGCCGAGGCAAGAAGGCAGTTCCCTAATGCAAATGCTGTCATTGGTGTGCAAATTGACAGGGTTGACAGCAGCTTTCTTTTCTTCTTCGGCGCTTCGCGCACGTATATACTGACAGGCCTCGCCGTGGAGTTTGCCGAAGCACCTCCCCCTCGGCGTGAGCAAATTGCAAGTCTCGACTAGCCTCACGCTACACCGAACAAAGAACGCACGATGCTTGGTGTAAGTTTCGATTTTCGGACTTACTCTGGGCTCGCGCATATCCTCTGGAGATAATATGGGAAATTTTGTTTCAAGGACAGTGTTGGCCTTGCTTATAGCAGGGATTCTTATTTCGTGCGCCACGGCTCCAGCAGACAGGCCCCTAACCGCGGAAGACAGAGACGCGGTTATCGGAAATGTGGATGCGCAATTTCAGGTAAGTATGGGAAGTAGCCGCGATGTGATAGTGGCAACGGCACATGTCAGGTTATTGGAAAGAGCCAGACTGCTGTACGGCAACAATGTGGAAATCAGGAACGTCGAAATAGCAAGAAGGGCCGCATTGGGAGCGGCACTGATGCATGGCGAGGACACGATTGTCGCAAGGGGAACCGTTATTTCCATTGATATCCAAATGGCCAGGGCCAGGGCAGGGACAATCGAACACGCGCTAAGGGAAATACGAAGGGCGCTCCCCGTGGACGCAAGACTGTGGATCCACAACGGCGCGACAACGGATCGAAGCCTGGCAGGCGACGCTGCCGACGACATAACCGCCGCGTTTATCCGCGACAACATAACCGTCGTCGAGCGCGGCCTGCTCGGCCTAATCGCCGCCGAGCAGGGCATTCACCTGGACGGGCTTGTGGCAGACAGCGACTTCATCAGCATAGGCAGCGCCGCCGGCGCCAGCGCAATCGTCGTCGTCGCCATAGCCGGCTCCGGCGCCCTTCGCCGCCTCAGCGCGCGCGTCCTTGACATCGAGTCGGGAACGGTCAGGATGCAGAGCTGCGCCGGCGAGGCTTGGAGGCTGTGAGCGCCGCGGGCTTTCCCGCGCCGCCGCCCATGGCCCCGCCTGCGCCTCAGCCCTTCGCCGCCCCGGCGCAGAGCATTGCGCTCAGCGGACCGAGCATGCCGCTCTCGCCCTGCCAGGCGGCGGCGACGTACAGCGCCTTTGCGCCGCCGCCTTCCTCCAGGCTGATGGCAAAGGGGGCGGCAGCGGCCGAGGCGTGGCTTGCCAGCTCGCCGTGGCCCTTGGGCGGCCTGTCCAGAAACGCCCAGGCAAGCACGGCGCCGACGCAGCCGGGCGGCGCGGCGCAGCTTTCCGAGCCCTCGGCGCGGAAGCCGATTGCCGCCTCGCCGGGGGCGGACGGCGCCAGGCTTATTTCAATCCTGTCGGCAGGCGGCGCATGCTCCGCGCGGATGCCCATTGCGGCGCGGTCCTCGCCCGTCACAGAATCCGCGAAAGCGTAAACGCGCGCGAAAAGCCGCATGGCCCTCTCGGCGCGCTCCCTGGCGGCGCCCTTCGCCCTGGCCTCTTCCGGCGCGTGGGGATGCCAGGTCGGCTCGTAGCGCGCCCACCACTCGCCGTAGGCCGCGAACAGCGCCGCCACCGCGGACGGCGGCACCTCAGGCCACTCAGGCTCCCCGCCCGAGGTCTTCGCCTCCGCGTACAGGCAAATGCCGTGGAACCATCGGTCGAACTCCGCGTCGGGGCGGGGTATGAAGTCTGCCGGCATGGCTGCCCTCTCCTTTTGCATTCTGGCTAGCCCCCGCGGCGCAAAGCGCCCGCCGCCCGCGAAGCCGGCGCCGCGCCCAGCGATCGGCGGACCCAGCCACCCGCCCGGCGGAGAAAATTCGCGCCGCCCGAGCCCGGCCCAATTAAGGCAGCACTACGGTCGGGGCGGCGGGAAGGCATCGAAAAAACAGGCTTGAAAGGCAGGCAGCGCCAGCCGCGGGGAAAAGGCGCTAGGACTGCGGACTGCGGACTGCGGACTGCGGACTGCGGACTGCGGACTGCGGACTGCGGACTGCGGACTGCGGACTGCGGACTGCGGACTGCGGACTGCGGCAGAAAACGCCATGAGAAATTGTACTTGAAACGCAGGCGGCTGTCAAGCAGTAGCCGGCAGCTTTTTTTCCGCCATCGGCAAAGCGGGCTGGCGCCGGCGCGTTGCCGCAAGCCAAAACATGCGCTATATTCTATGCGAGGTGCTGCCGTGGAAACTATAGTTCAGGAATGGGGCGGAAGCCTTGGAATCAGGCTGCCGGATCGCATTGTCAGCGACTTCGCGCTCAGAAGCGGCTCGATTGTCAGCGTCCGCGGCGCCGGAAGCGAGATCGCGGTGAAGCCCGCGCGCAGGGCCAGCCTGGCGGAAATGCTGGAGCAAATCGACGAGGGAAACATCCACGGGGAAATCGAGGCGGCGGGGCCGGTTGGCAAGGAAGCATGGTAGGCAAAAAATACGTGCCAGAGCGGGGCGACATTGTCCGGCTGAACTTCAATCCGGGCTCCGGGCGCGAGCAGAGGGGCAAAAGGCCCGCCGTGACCGTATCGCCCGGAAGCTACAACGGAAAGGTCGGCCTCGGGCTTTTCTGCCCCATCACAAGCAAGGTCAAAAGCTACCCCTTCGAGGCGAGGATTCAGAGCGGCGAAATAGACGGCGCGGCGCTGACGGATCAGGTAAGAAGCCTCGACTGGAGGGCAAGGGAAGCCAGGTGCGCCGCAAAGGCCTCCCCCGAGGAAATGCGCGAAATCGCCGGAAAAATCGGCGCCCTGATTTTTTGACGGCAGGCATCGCAGGCCCCGGAGCCAGCCCCGGGCGCCGGGCGGAGTTGCCCGCGGGGGGGAAACCTGCTATAATAAGCCCGTGGCGCACGTAAAAAACCTCTTCGACAAAAACTTCCTGGAGTACGCGTCCTACGTCATCAGGGACAGGGCGATACCGGACCTCGAGGACGGGCTGAAGCCGGTCCAGAGGCGCATCATGCACACCCTTTTCGAGAAGGACGACGGCAAATTCCACAAGGTCGCCAACGTCGTCGGCGAGTGCATGAAGTACCACCCCCACGGCGAGGCCTCGATAGGGCCGGCGCTGGTCGTCATCGCGAACAAGGAGCTGTTCATCGACAGGCAGGGGAATTTCGGCAACATCCACACCGGCGACAGCGCCTCGGCGCCCAGGTACATCGAGTGCAAGGCAAGCGCCCTTGCAAAGGACGTTTTCTGGAACCCGAAGCTCACCGAGTGGGCCGAGTCCTACGACGGGCGCAACCGCGAGCCGGTTCTGTTCCCCGCAAAAATCCCGGTCGCGCTTGTCATGGGCGCCGAGGGAATCGCCGTCGGCATGTCCACGCGCATACTGCCCCACAACGCCGCCGAGGCGCTGGAGGCCGAAATCGCCTGCCTTTCCGGCAAGAAATTCGAGCTTTACCCGGACTTCCCCACCGGCGGCCTCGTGGACGTGTCCGACTACCGCGACGGCAACGGCAAGGTCCTAGTCCGCGCCAGGCTGGACACCTCCGACCCCAAGCGCATACTCGTCACCGAGCTGCCCTTCGGCTCCACCACCGAAAGCCTCATCGCCAGCGTCGAGGCCGCGGAAAAGGCCGGCAGGATCAAAATCCAGGGCATCAGCGACTACACTTCGGACAGGGTCGAAATCGAGATAAGGCTGGCGCGCGGCGTCTACGCCGAGGAGACCGTGGACGCGCTGTACGCGTTCACCGAGTGCGAGCAGTCGGTCTCCGTCAACCTCCTCCTGATAAAGGACGGCATGCCCACCGTCATGACCGCCACCGAGGTCATAGAGCACCACGCCGCGCAGCTCGTCAAAATCCTCACCCGCGAGCTTGAGCTTGAGAAAAGGGAGCTTTTGGGCAGGCTGCACCTGCGGACGCTCGAGCGCATCTTCGTCGAGGAGCGCATCTACAAGGGCATCGAGAAAATGAAAAGCGCAAAGGGCGTGCAGGACGCCGTCGCCTCCGGCTTCGAGCCCTTCGCCAGGGAAGTGGGGCCGCGCGGGGTCAGCGCCGAGGACGTCGAGCACCTCCTTCGCATCCCCATCCGCCGCATCTCGCTTTACGACATCGGCAAGGCGCGCGACGAGATGGAGCAGATAAAGGCGCGGGTCAGGGAAATCAACGCGCACCTCAAGGGCATCGTCGCGTACTCCGTCGGCTACCTGAGGGGGATAATCGCCAAAATCAGGGCAAACGAGGAAATCGGGCGCGGCGAGCGCAGGACAAAGATCGGAGCCTTCGACAAGGTCGACGCAAAGGAAGTCGCCAAGCGCGACCTCGAGCTAAAGTACGACAAAAAGTCCGGCTACCTCGGGACCGGCGTCGCCGGGGACAAAATCGCCGACGTCTCCCCCTACGACCGCGTCCTGGCCGTGCGCAGCGGCGGCACCTACTCGGTAACCGACCTGCCCGAAAAATTGTTTATAGGCGCAGGCGCGTGGTGGGTAGGCGTGGCGGACAAGGAGGCGCTGTCCCGGACGATCTTCACGGTCGTATACAGGGAGGCGGAAACGGGCTTCGCGTGCATAAAGCGCTGCGCCATCGAGGGCTGGATAATGAACAAGGAATACTCGCTCGCGCCGGAGGGCGCCAAGATACTGCTCGTAGACACAAGGCCCAGGTTCTCGTTCACCCTGAAGTACGCCCCCAAGCCCAGGCTCAAAAAGCTCGAGGAGGAGTTCAAGGCCCACAAGTTCGGCGTGCGCGGCCTTAAGGCCGGGGGAATACGGCTAGCAAGCAAGGAAGCGTCCAGGGCGGACGCAAAGCCAGACGCAAGGGGGAGGAAAAATGGAAAACCTCAGCAATAGCGGCGCCGGCGCCGCGCCAGGCGCGGCCAAAGCCGGCGAGGCCGAGCGCGGCGCGTCCGAGATGGCGATCAGCGCCGCGTCGGCGATTTCCGAAGCCGAGCAGCGCGAGATACTCAGCCAGATAGACGGCATCGCCGAAAAAAACCGCCTGTCCCTTTCGGCCGGGGCGGGGGGCCCCGGGGGATCGGGCGGGAAGTTCAAGGCAAAGAAGCGCGGCGCCCTTTTCCCCATCGCGGTGAACGCGTTCGCGCTGCTGATGCTCGCGGGCGGCTTCTTCGCGCTTTACGCGATGCAAAGCGAGGCCGAGATACAGACGCGCGAGGGGCTGGGCGGCTTCAACCCGGCCGAGCGGGCGCTGATCGAGGCTATACGCTCGGAAACCAATGCAAGCCTGGCCGAGCACGACAGGCAGATCGGCGCGATACTCGCCTCGATAGGCGCCGCAGACGCGCAGCTTGAGGAGCTTGCCGCGGCAGCCGCAGCCGGGGCGCTTGGCCCGGCCCAGATCGCCGAGCGCGAGCGGCTGCTGGCGCTTCAGGCGCTGCGCCGCGAGGAGCTGGCCGCGGCGCGCGGGGAAAGATCGCGCGTGCTTGAGGAGGCGCGCTCCGACGAGGCGGACCTCCAGGTCAGGCGCGACAGGCGCAACCGCGAGCGCGTGGCCGCGGAAACCGAGGCCGACGAGGCCGAGCGCGAGGCAAGGCGCGCAGCCAGGCGCGAGCGCGCCGAGGCAGAGGGCAGGGCGCCCGGCGAGGGCCGCGCAAGGCGCGCCGCCGCAATCGCCGAGGGCGGCGAGGCGAGGCAGGGCGGCAGGGGCCGCGCATCGGCAGAGGCAGGCGGCGCGGCGGCGGCCGGCGGCGGGCAGGCCGCGCGCGGCGCAGGCAGGGCGCAGGCCGGAGAGGCCGAAGGCTCAGGCGCGGATACCGGCAGGCGCCGCGGCGCGGCGGCAGCTCAGGAAGCGGCCGAGGCGGCTCAGCCCCCCGGCGCGCAAGGCAGGCGAGGCGGCGCCCAGATGGGCGGCGCCGGAACCGGCGGCGCCATTGCAGCCGCGGCCCCGGAAGGCGAGGCGGCGCGAGAGGGCGCGAGAGGCCCGCGGCGCGAGAGGGCCGAGGGCGAGGGCCGCCCGGGCGGCGGCGAGCGCGGCGCAAGGCGGGCAGAGCGAGAGCGCGCCGAGGCAGAGGCGCGCGCCGCCGAGGAAATGGCGTACCTTCAGGCCCAGCGCGACGCGCGACGGCAGGCCAGGGCGGACGCCCGCGCCGCCGGCGAAGAGCCCCCCGCAAGGGGCGGCGGAAGAGGCCGCGGCGAAGGCCCTGGCGAGGGCCGGCCCGCGGGAGCGCCCGGCGGCGCCGGCGGCGAGCTGGCCGACCGAGCCAGGGAGCGAAGGCGCGCCGAGAGGGAAGAGGCGCAGGTCGCCGGCCTTTTGGCGCGCGTCCAGGCCGCCGGAAACCTTGACGAGGCCGAGTACGCGATAGAGGCGGCGCTTGAGTTCATGGGCGTCCCCGCCGCGCAGGGCGGCCGCCAGGGAAGAGGCGCGCAGGGCGCCCTGACCGAGGCCGAGCGCGAGGAGCGCCGCGCCGCGCGGGCGGCCCGCGCCGAGACGGAGCGCCTGATAGGCAGCATGCTCGGCGTGGAGGGCGAGGTCCCGCTGGAAACCATCCACCAGGTTCTCATGAGCCTGCTTGAGACCCCCGAAAACCTGCAGGCGGCACAGCGCGCCGCGGCGGGGCTTTAGCCGGCGGCGCTCCCCCAGGAGGAAAAATGGCGGCAATCAGAAAAAGAGGCGAAGGCGCGGCGGACGGCCGCAAAGGCCAGGGCGGCGCCGGGACCGGCGGCGCCGAGGCCGGGGGCGCCGAAATCGGCGGCGCATCCGGCGAGGGCGGGAAAATTCCCGGCGCCGCCGAGGCGCTCATCGACGCAAGCTCCGCGATATCCGAGGAGGAGCAGCGCGAGATACTCGAGCAGATAAACGGCATCGCGGAAAAAAACCGCCTGCCGTTTTCCATGGGCGGCGGCGCAGGAAGGGGCTTCAGGGCCAAAAAGCGCGGCGCCCTCTTTCCGGCGCTGGTCAACGCCTTTGCGCTGGCGCTGCTCCTCGGCGGCTTTTTCTCCCTGCGCGCCATGCAGGGCGAGGCCGACGCGCACGCGCGCGAGGGGACGAGGGTTTTCAGCAGCGCCGAGCGGGCGCTCATCGACGAAATACGCAGGGAGGCCGGCGCCAGCCTGGCGCTTCAGGACATGGAAATCGGCGCAATAATGGCATCGCTCGCCGAGTTCGAGGCGCTGCTGCGGGAGCTTTCCGGCGGCGGCGAGGAGGCTGCCGCCCGCAGCGAAATCGAGGCTCGCCAGGCCGAGCGCCGCGCCGAGCTTGAGCAGGCGCGGCGGCAGAGATCGCTCATACTCGACGAGGCCCGCGCCGAGGAAGCCGGCCTTCAGGCAAGGCGCGACAGCCGAGCCCGCGAGCGCGCCCAGGCCGAGGGCGCCCGCGAGCGAGGCGGCGAGGGGCGCGGGGACGGCGGCGCCCGAGGCGCAGGCAGGCAGGCCGCCGAAGCCGCCGCCGCGGCGGAAGCGGAAGAGCTTAGGGCTTGGCGCGCCGCAATGGGAGAAGCCAGGCAGGGCGGCGAGCGCGGCGGCGGAAGAAACGGCGAGCGCGGGCAGGGACGCGGCGGCGCTGGCGAAGGCGGCGGCGCCGAAAGCGGCGGCGCAATTGGCGGCGCAGGCGAGAGCGAGGGCGCGCGCGGCGAGCTTGCGCGGCTTCGCGAGGACAGGCGGGCTGCGGACGCCCTTGCCCTCGAGCTAAGGGGCGGCTCCGCCCGCCGGCGCATCGGCGAGCTTGAGGGGCAAATGGGCGCCTTGCAGGAAGCGCTGGGCATGGACGGCGAGGCCCCGTTCGAGGCGCTTCTTGAAAGCGTCCGCCTGCTGGCAAGAGGCGGCGCAGGCGGCGCGGCAGGCAGCCCCCCCGCCCCCGCCCCCGAGGCTGAGGAAGCGCCCGAGCAGGAAGCCCCGCCCGGGCAGCAGGAAAGAAGGCCCGGCAGGCAGCGCGCCTAGCGCAGCCGCCCGGCGAAGGAAAAAGCGATGCCATCGGACAGCAAAACCATCAATCGGCGCTCGCCGTCCTTCATGAAGAAGGCGGCGGACCTGCTGGAAAAAATGCCGCCAGGCGGCGGCGCAAGCAGCGCAGGCGGCTTGGCAGCAGCAGCCGCGGCAGCCAAGCTGCGCGGCAGCGGGGAGGCCGGCGCAAGAGCCGAGCGCACAGAGCCCCTCGGCGCCGGCCCCGGGATTTCAGCCAGCGGCGCGAAAGCAGCCGCAGGCGCGGGACCGGCAGCAAGCACGAAAACCGCCAGCGCCCAGACAGCCGTTGCCGCAGCAGCCAAATTGCGCAGCGCAGAAACGCTTGCCGCCGGCGCCGAGCGGGCGAAACACGCCAGCGCCGCAAGCCAAACAGCCGCCGCAAACGCGAGGCTGACAGCAAGCTCCGGCGCAAGCATGGAAGCAGCCGCAGGCACAAGCGCGAAAATCGCCATCGTCCCGACAGCCGCTTCCGAGGCAGCCAAATTGCGCAGCGCAGAAGCGCTTGCCGCCGGCGCCGAGCGGGCGAATGGCGACAGCGCCGCAAGCCAAACAGCCGCCGCGAGCGCGAGGCAGACAGCAAGCGCCAGCGCAGGCACGGACGTAGCATCAGGCGCAAGCGCGAAAATCGCCATCGTCCCGACAGCCGCTGCCCAAGCAGCCGAATTGCTCAACGCAGAAGCGCTTGCCGCGAGTGCCGAGCGGGCGAAACACGCCAGCGCCGCAAGCCAAACAGCCGCCGCAAACGCGAAGCTAACAGCAAGCGCCAGTGCAGACATGGAAGCAGCATCAGCCACAGGCGCAAGCACGAAAACCGCCATCGCCTCGACAGCCGCTGCCGAGGCAGCCAAATTGCACAGCGCAGAAACGCTTGCCGTGGGCGCCGAGCAGGCAAAGCCCGACAACGTCGACCGCGAAACAGCCACCGCAAGCACGGGACTGACTGCAAACGCCACCACAGGCACTGACGCAAAAAGCGCCATTGCCGAAACGGCAGCAAGCGCAGGCACAAAAAGCGCCGTTGCCGAAGCGGCAGCAAGCGCAGGCACCAGCACGGAAGCAGCCGCAACTGCAAGCGCAGGCGCAGGTGCCGGCATAGAAGCAGCCGCAGGCACTGATGCAAAAAGCGCCATTGCGAAAACAGCAGCAAGCGCGAGCGCCGACACAGAAGCAGCCACAGGCACAAAAAGCGCCATTGCCGAAACGGCAGCAAGCGCAGGCACAAGCACGGAAGCAGCCACAGGCGCAAAAAGCGCCATTGCCGAAACGGCAGCAA
>JGI24694J35173_10003736_pt1 | contig 11378 bp, 8 predicted proteins | sample TergutCo191P1_FD_35173 | JGI IMG/M metagenome (IMG submission 35173) | reverse complement strand
TCGCCTCTTCAATCAGGATAGCACAGGCAACACGGCTGTCTAACGCCTTGCCCATGATACAGTCACTTCCAAGGTGGGCAAACTCGCCGTGGTTCACCACATAACTGCCCACAGTAGCGATTTTTTCGGCACTTTCTTTGTCGGTGCAACCAATATCAATTGCGTGTTTGTCCGGGTCGGGAGCGGTTTTGCGGTCGTCCCCTTTTTGCAGGTGAATAGGCTTTGAGCATACCACGCCAACGACCTGCACAGAGGCATCACCGACCATCACTCGCCGCCCCGGCAGAGCACGAGGGTCGGTTTTGGTCAGCGGCTCGAATTTGATAAAGCCGCTATCGTCCACCGAATTCACCATAAAACTGCACTCGTCCATGCCACAAGACAGCAGGATTCGCTTCTCTGCGCTTTTGCCCTTAATGTGGGCAATTACGCTTCCTAATGGGTCACGGCGAACGTCAGCTTTTGTGCCGGAAAGTTCTTCTGTGATTATATCTGCAACTAAATCTTCGCAACCGGATGGCCCAAAAGCGGCGGACAATTTTTCGATTAGCCCGATTTTCTCTGTTAGATTAAAGCTCATTCTACGCCCCTCCCTTAAATGTTTTTGCGTATTCCGCAACTAATTTTGCCACCGCCTCCACATCAGACAGTAACGCTACCTCGTTTGCTGTGTGCATATTTCGCAAGGGAATGCCGATAACTGCACTTGGCACGCCGGCGTTTGAGTAGGCAATTACCGAATTGTTGGTGCCGGTGTAGCGGGGTGACAATGACACTTGGTGAGGGATTTCTTTGTCCACAGCAAGGGCGATAATCTCCTCTGCCATGGCACGGCTCACTTCGATTGAACGGGTGATGTCTGCCCCTTTGCCAAGCTCGCTGCACTTGGACTTATCCCCGCCGTCAGGCGAGTGACCCCAGCTTACGTCAACGATAATCGCCGCCTGTGGGGCAGTGGCAAACGCCCCGGTTTTCGCTCCCGGTTGGTTCGCCACCTCTTCGGTGGAGGACAGTAGCAGGTGAATGTCACACGGCAATTTCTCGCCCTCTAACAATTGCACAGCATGAACCAGTGCCGCCGCAGACACACGGTTGTCCATCCCCGGTGCGACAACACATTCCCCTAAATCAAGTGGAGCGTTTCGGTATGTAACAGGCACGCCAACACGAACCCCCTTGGCGCGCAACTCCTCGGCAGTTAGTTCGGTGAAAATAAAGCATTCTTTCAGTTCAGGGAGCTTTTTTGCGTCCGCGTCGCTCATTGGCACGGCAGAAGGGGCGGTGAAAACCCCATGAATGTCCTGCTCTGCGTGGATTGTCACCTCTGCGGCAACAAGCGAGCGCCTGTCAATTCCCCCAAGGTTGACCACACGAACATGACCGCTGTCTAACACATCGCTTACTAAAAAGCCGATAGTGTCAAAGTGTGCGTCCAACAGCAAACGGGGAGCGTTCTTTTTGCCGCACCCCTTGACGAAAATATGGTTGCCCACCGGAGTGGTGATATGCTCGTCGAACATCCCTCCCAGCAGGTCGGACAGCGGCTGTCTTGCTTGCCGCTCAAACCCGGAGGGAGCAGGAATGGCAAGCAATCCGTGTAGTATTTGTTTTAGGTTCATGTGTGTCTCCTGTTGTGTTGTTTTGGTGGTTTCATGGTGCTGGACGAGAATTTTTTGTTTGTAATAAGTGGGCTGACCTACTCCAACAATATCTACATACCCAATAATTTTTTCTTTTTATGGTCAAATTCCGCTTGGTTAATAACGCCATCGTCCAACAAAACTTTAAGTTTGGCAAGTTCGTCTGCTACGCTATGTGTGGGTTGGGGTTGCAGCCCGGATGTGATTTGGTTTGATAGAATATTTTCAATATATTGCTTGATTTTCTTCGCACTTTCAAATTCTTTTACAGTATATAAAGGTATGCTATTTTCGTCGCTCATTGCAGACAATGCCCCGCCTGTGTCTTCTATTCCGCCGGGCAACGTAAATTGAATATAACCAACAACTCGGCGTGGTTCTTTTATCTGAACCGCTGTGATAGAGTTAATGTTAATTGATTTTGTCCCATCCAAACCGTGAAGTCTGAAATTAAGAAACCCTCTTCGTGTAAATCTAATAAAACTGCCGTCTAATTCCACCTTTACTTGACCATGGTCTAACATATATGTTTCTGCATTTTCATTTTGTACTTCTGATATATACGAGCGGTCCTCCCTTAACCGTCTTTCTTTACGAGAAGTTTTTACATTCGGATTCGCTTTTACGATGTGGTCGCAAATACCCATAACGATATTTAGTTCGTCATAGTTGAAATAAATTGTATAGAATCTGTTTTTCGCATGGATAGTCAAATCGTACGATATTATCTCACCCGGTCTGCCGACATTCAGGCTGATTTTTTCAATATCTGCAATAGATATTGTTTTGTTCTTCTTATCTTTTTCTACAACACTTATCGTTATTGAATCACTTGTTACAGTCCATTTTTTGCCGCCTTTTTTGGGGTATTTATACGAGTGAATAACCAAATCGTTTTCCAGCAAAACAGGCTTCCGCTCTTCGACAGACAAGGTTTTTTTCAATGATTTTTCTTTAAGAGAATGTTTAACGTTTGGATTTGCTTTTATGATGTGATTGTATATGTCGCGGACAATGCCCGCATCAGCAAAATCAAAATAGATGAACTCGATTCTTATTGGAAGAACAGTTTCGATTTGTAAGCAATTCGATATACTTTCACCTGGTCTGCCGACTTTCAAAGAAACTTTTTTTATGTCTGCAATAGGGATAATTTTATTTTTCTTATCTTTTTCGACAACAATTATCGTTATGGAATCGCTTGTAACAGTCCATTTTGTGCCGCCTTTTTTTGGGTACTCGGGATACCCTGAGCGTAGTATAAGATGAATGTTTTCCATAATCTCCTCTTAACTTTGATGCCAATTATTTGCTTAGCAAACCCCTACAAGTCCACACTATCCAACTTTTTATATCCCCAGCCAAGCACTTGGCTTGCCTTGGTGACAATCATAAAGGCGTTTTCGTCCTCTTCCATGACAATCTGCCGCGCTTTTGGCACGGTGTGGTTACGCATGGCACACAGCAGGACTTTTTTGTCGTTGTCCGAGTACGCACCCTTCCCCTGAATATAAGTCACCCCAAGGGTTAGCTCGGTTGTAAGTCGCTTGGAAATGTTGCTGTCGCTTTTGGTGATGATGTACACCATGCGCGCCTCGTCGCTTCCGTACAGCACCATATTAGTCGAGAAGGACATTGCCACAACGCAAATCGCAGAGTACAACAGCAGGGTGTGGTCCCAGAATACAATCGCACCTGCTAAAATAATAACTACACCGAAAAATATATAAAATTTCCCGGTTTGAATGTGTTTATACTTCAAACGAATTAGTTTTGCAACAATATCAGTTCCACCGTGGGACGCTCCCACACGAAACATTAAGCCAACAGCAATTCCAAGAAAAGCACCCCCAACAATTGCTGCAAGCAGTGTATTATCCGTGAAAGGAATAAGGGTGTTCGGAATAACAAGAGGAATGAGTTCAACCAATGCCGCAGTAAAAACTATAGCGGCGATAGTAGTTGCAAAAAACTTTAGCTTAAATTTAATAATACCTATAATAATCAACGGAATATTTATAAACAGAATCCAAAACCCCACACCAAGCCCGGTGAAGTGATATAAAATAATCGCAATTCCTGCCACTCCCGCCGAGGCAAGCTCGTGAGGTGCCATAAAAAACACAACAGAGGCAGCATTAAGCATAACAGATACAATAAAAAATAACACCAACATTAAAGTTTCACGTTGTTTGAGTTTAGACATATTCTCTCCTTACACCAACCGACGGATAATACCCTCACGTTCACCTGGGAGCAGGTCAATGGGGGGCAGTTCGGGCATTGTGTAGCACCCGGGAACTTGGCGGAAGGCGGCACGGGCGCAGGACACCATAATTTGCGATGTTAGGGCGGGGTTGTTGATGCTCATGTCAAAGCCAACCTTTTGATTGTGAGTATCCCCGGACACCCCTTTTCGCTCGATACGCACCCCATGACCCATGTCACGAAGGGCGTCAATGTCCTCTGCAAGAATAACATGGGTGTCATCGTTGCAGAAGTAGCTGTCCGCCTTAATTGCGGCGGCAACTGTGGCAAAGTCTGCCCCGACCTCAAGGGTAATATACACCATACGGCGGTGAACTCCTGTGCCGGTTGGGATAGTCATGGACAGTGCGTCTGCTACTCCCGCAACCGAACGAGCCACCACCGAGTGACCCATGCTCATCCCCGGGCCAAAGTCTGTATATGTGATGCCTTTGGGTAGCATTGCCTCTAACAGCACACGAATCACCGAGTCTGTCCCCGGGTCCCAGCCTGCGGCAGTAACCGCGACAGTGCCACCCGCCTTTGCGGCGGCGGACATACGCTGTTGCTGCTCGAAAATATCGTTGTGAATGTCATAGCTGTCCACTGTGGCAATGCCCTTGCGTAACAACGGCTCTGCAAGGTCTGGCACACTGCGGCTTGGAGTGCAAAGCAGGGCAACATCGCATGGGGCAATGTCAGCAATATTCGCCACTACGGGGATGCCGTCCACCGTTTTTTCGCTAAGATTAGGCTCGACAATGCCCACTACCTCCATATCAGGAGCGACATCCACTGCCTTGTGGGCATATTGCCCGATGTTTCCATAACCTACAATAACAACCTTTTTCATGTCTATTTCCTCGCAAATTAAGTAGAATAATGGGGAAACAAAATACCCCAAGATATAATATCATATTCTTTGTGAAAACGCAATAGGGAATTTGTAAAATAAAAACCCCTCTTGCGGGAGAGGGGCGGGGTGAAGAAAAAGATTTTTCCAGTTGGGTTATTGGGGGGGCGGAGTTGTTGGGATGAGGTGATGTTTACTTATGACTTTTCGCATAACTCCAATAAAAATAACAAATTTGTGAAAAAAACAAAAATGTTTTTCAAAAAGGGGTTGACAAGCCAAAATAGTTGTGGTATAATGCTTATTGTTGACTAAAACACAAGCGCCCGTAGCTCAGCTGGATAGAGTGCATGGCTACGAACCATGAGGTCAGGAGTTCGAATCTCTTCGGGTGCGCCAAGCGTTTTTTGTAAGCGCCGAAGGACAGCGTAATTTCTGAAAAGAAAGCGTTGTCCTTTACGCTTTTTTTAGAAATGGAGCAGTCCGTAGTGCGTGAGCGAACGTCGCAACGCGACACGAATAAATCAGGGTTTGCACTGAGCGAACCCTTTTTTCATTTCAATCACCCAGGGTGGGTTCTCTTTGCCACCCTCCGCAATTTTCTCATACTATGCCGGAGCGGTATACTGGGCGTGCATTTTCAAAGCCGAGAGGAAACCAATGAAAGAGAAGTCAACGAAAGACAAAAAAGATAACAGAGAGAACAAACTAATCTTGCGTGGGAAACCTAACGCTAAGCAACGCGATTTTTTCGCCTCAAGAACGAGGTACACCGCTTATGGCGGCGCGCGGGGCGGTGGCAAGTCCTGGGCGTTGCGGCGCAAGCTGGTGTTGATGTGTCTTCGCTATGGTGGATTGCGGTGCTTATTGCTCCGCCGGAGCTACAGCGAATTACGTGGCAACCACATTCTCCCCTTGCTTGCCGAGCTTTCCCCTGTGGTGTCTTTTTCCGAAAGCAAAAAGGTCTTTACCTTCCCTAACGGAAGTGTTATCCAGCTGGGATTTTGCGCAGCTGAATCAGATGCACTTCGCTATCAGGGGCAGGAGTATGACGTTATTGCAGTGGACGAGGCAACACAGCTGAGTGAGTATCAGTTTAACACTCTTATTGCTTGTCTTCGTGGCACAAACGACTTCCCTAAGCGGATGTACCTCACCTGTAACCCGGGTGGGGTGGGGCATTCGTGGGTGAAGCGGTTGTTTGTTGACCGCCGCTACAACGAGGGGGAGGATGGGGCTGACTACAGCTTTATCCCCGCCCGTGTGTACGACAACGACGCACTTATGCAGTCCTGTCCTGACTATGCCCGCCACCTAAACTCTCTTCCCCCTAAGTTGCGGCAAGCGTGGTTGGATGGTTGCTGGGATGTGTTTGCGGGGCAGTTCTTCCCCGAATTGTCCCATGATGTGCACACTTGCACCCTCTTCGAGATTCCCTCTCACTGGCGGCATTTTGCTGCTCTTGATTACGGCTTTGATATGCTGGCTGTACTGCTGTTGGCGGTGGACGAGGCGGGAAACTGCGTTGTCTACCGCGAGCTTGCACTGCCAAACCTCACATTGTCCGCCGCCGCAGAGGAAGTTGCTGCCCTGTGCGGTTCTGTCGGACATGAAATATCCTATATTGTCGCCAGCCCTGACCTGTGGAACAGAAGACAGGAATCGGGCTATTCGGGTGTGGAGATTATGTCCCGCCACCCGACCCTTCCTCCTCTGCTAAAAGCAGACAACAGACGGGTTATGGGCTGGCGCACAATGCGGGAGTATTTTAGTGTATCAGATGGAGTGCGGTTGCAGGGTGAGGATAGGCCGGTCACCGACGGCAAGGGTTCACTTGTAGGGGCAGACCTTGTGTCTGCCCGTGAAACGATACCTGCCCAACATTGCGGGCGGACACAAGATCCGCCCCTACAACAGGGTGAACCTATCCCCCGCCTACGCATTTTTCGCAATTGCCCCGAGGTGTACCGCTGTCTGACCTCTCTTGTGTTCGATAAACGCAACCCGGAGGACGCCGCCGGCGAACCCCACGCCATCACCCACTTGCCGGAGGCGCTGAGATATGCCCTGATGTCACGGGTAGGCGGCGAGCGAGAAGATGATGGGGACGCGGTGGCGAGGTTTTACGGCAAACGGCGGGGCGTGGAATTGTGGGAATGGTGAGAGGGGAAGGCAAAGACAATAAAGTGCTTTCATTTAATGAAAGCCCAACCTGAAGAAAAATGTCGAGGTCGTGGGCTTTCCGCCCACACCTGACCAGTTTTTTGAAAAAAACTGGACTAAAAACCTGTTGACAATCACAGCAAGGAGGTGGTATAATTGGGGCAAAAGCAAGAAAGCACACCCACGAGGGGCGCGACAATGTTTTCGTTATGTCCAGTAACGGCAATTTTGCTTTCAATTCACACGCCCACGAGGGGCGCGATATAAATTACTCTCACCTCTGCTTTTTAAGGCAATTTTTGAGCAGTTCTGTCCGTTTTTGATTGACAAGTTGAAGTGAGTGTCGCGACTGCGTTTGCACAGGCATGACCGAACGAAGTCAAGAAAGGGGGTACATACCCCGCCCCTTGAGGCGATGCGGCAGAATGTGGCGCAGAGCCAGGGCTTGCCCTGGGGGTAAAAACCCTTTATTGGAACAAATATTGTGTTGTCACAAAACCCAATACTATGACACCGTGTTTAGGTTTTCAACACACTTACTTTATGTGCATTAAATTGTTGTTTTAACGCAGCATACTTTGCACGGCTGACCGGCAACTTTGTCCCGTTGCGTAGCACAACTTTATCGTATTTTAGGCTGACTATTGCACTAAGTGCTACAACAAAGGAACGATGGATTCTAAAAAATCCATATGTCCCCAAATCATTTTCCAAAATTGTGATGTTTCTTTGCGGAAATTCAAATGATTTGTTCTCATCGTAATACACGATAATTTTTCCATTTTGCGTTTCGTAATACAAAATGCTATTCAGCTTAAAATTCCGCAGTTCTCCGCCACTTGTGTGGGTTATAACTTTTTCAATTCCTAATTTGTGGTGTTCCACAGCAGTTTCGTTATCACAAATGATAATTTCAAAATCCACATTGTGTTCTTTGCCAAAAGCAAGAAATAATTCTGCATATTTTTGCTTTTTAGCAAGATCATCATCGAAAATAAATATTTTCAAATTATACCCTCATTTCTCACAAGCATTTTCATTCTCGTAATCATTATCATATAACTTGATTATACTATACCATACATTTTGTTCTTTGTCAAGTAGTATATGTGAATTGCATTGTTTCGCCTTTGAATAGCGGTTGGTAATTCAGGTTCTCACTTCACATCTTTCATACTCAGTCCGATTCGCTTCTTATCAAGCTCTATTTTCACTACTTTCACCTTGACAATATCCCCAACTGTCAGCACCTCAGAGGGGTGCTTGATATAGCGGTCGACGATTTGGGAGATATGCACCAGCCCGTCTTGATGCACACCAATGTCCACAAACGCACCAAAGTCTATCACGTTTCGCACAGTGCCAGACAGTTCCATGCCCACGTACAAGTCTTTCATGTCCAACACATCGGTGCGTAGGACAAGTGGCGGCAGCTCTTCCCGTGGGTCGCGCCCCGGCTTTGCAAGCTCTGCGAGAATGTCCCGCAGGGTTGGCATGCCAATGCCCACCTGTTCGGCTACTTGCTCGGCGTTTTCGCACGCCGCCGCAAGCCCCTCTGCATCTTTGGCGTCCGTGATGGCGTATAACTGCTTCACAGCCGCATAGCTTTCAGGGTGAACCCCTGTGTTGTCTAACGGATTTTTCCCATCACGCACCCGCAAAAATCCTGCGCACTGCTCGAAGGCTTTTGGTCCCAGTTTTGGCACTTTTTTTAGTGCCACACGGTCACGGAACGCCCCGTTTTCCTCACGATAAACCACAATTTGCTTTGCAATTGCGGCGTTTATCCCGGAAACATTTTCAAGAAGAGAGGGGGACGCGGTGTTCAAGTCAACACCCACCGCATTCACGCAATCTTCCACCACTCCGCGGAGAGTTTCGTCTAATCGCTTGGGCGGCATATCATGCTGATACTGCCCCACGCCAATGGCTTTCGGGTCGATTTTCACAAGCTCCGCAAGGGGGTCTTGCAGTCGCCGTGCAATTGACACCGCCGAACGGAGTGACACGTCAAGTTGGGGAAACTCTTGCGCCGCCAGCTTGCTTGCGGAATACACCGACGCCCCGGATTCGTTGACAACAACATATCCTACGCCGCTCCAGTCGGCTTTTTTCTTGATTAAGTCGGCAACAAAAGCCTCGGTCTCTCGTCCTGCCGTGCCGTTACCGATGGCAATTACCGTCACCCCGTGAGTTTTCACGAACCGCTCAAGGATGCGCTCGGCTTCGTCGAATTTGTTCATTGGAGGCACAGGGTAGATGACCCCTGTGTCTAACAGTAGCCCTGTGGGGTCAACCACCGCCACCTTGCACCCTGTGCGGAAACCAGGGTCAATTGCCATGACAACATGACCACCCACAGGCGGTTGCATGAGTAGGGGGCGCAAGTTTTGCCCAAACACACGGATGGCCTCTTCGGAGGCTGCCGCCGTCTTGTCCGAACGCATTTCGTTCTCCACGGAGGGGGCAATCAGCCGTGACCACGAGTCGTCAAGGGCGGCTTGTACAGCAACCGTGCATGGAGAGCCGTTCTTCAAAAAGCTGTGATAAATCACACGCAAAGCCTTTGCGTCCTCAAGTTCCACCGACACCTTTAGAATGCCCTCTTTCTCGCCGCGATTCAGGGCAAGCACACGGTATCCCGGCACTTTGCGGAATGCCTCGCTAAAGTCGTAATAGTCGGCGTAAACGCTGTCCTCCTCGGTTGCTCCCTTGGAAGTCACCATGCCGAACATTAGGTACTGCTGGCGTAGATTTTTCCGCACTTCAGCGTCATCTGCCGCAATTTCGGCGATGATGTCTTTCGCTCCCTGCAAGGCATCTTCTGCGGTTGCCACCTCAAGCTCCCCGTTCACATATTCCGCCGCAAGAGCAAGTGGCGGTTCGCTGTTCGGGGATTGCTCAAGAATCGCCAAAGCAAGCGGCTCAAGCCCCTTTGCACGAGCAATACTGGCACGGGTTTTCCGCTTAGGCTTGTACGGGCGGTAGATGTCCTCTACCTCGGACAAAATCTCGGCGGCGTCAAGTGCGGCGGCGATTTCTTCCGTCATTTTGCCCTGCTCCTCGATAGAAGCCCGCACCTCCTCTTTCCGCTTTTGTAGATTGCGAAGGTACTCTAACCTGTCCGCAAGGTCACGCAGAACCTGGTCATCCAGCGACCCGGTCAACTCCTTGCGGTAGCGAGCAATAAAGGGAATAGTGTTACCCTCGTCGATAAGGGCAATCACGTTTTCCACGTATTCAGGTTTAAGGCTAAATTCAGTGCATAAAATTTTGATAATGTCCATGGTAGTGTCCTTTTGTTGGGATTAGTGTGGAGAGGGCAAGGGAAATTAAGAATTAAGAATTAAGAATTAAAAATGAAGAATTAAAAATGAAGAATGAAGGAAAATTTGCTACGCAAATTGATTTAATGAAAAGGCAAAGGTCAAGGGCGCACCGCACCAAAGCTCTTTTTTTGGGAAGAGGGTGGATTGGCAGTATTTTTCTGCCAAGACGGGTGTTTTTGTAGAGACGGCAGGTTGTCGTCCCTACAGATGTGGGGTTTACCACCGCCCGACTAAAAGCAACTCCAAACCCCAGGCAGGAATATTTCTCCCTATAACTTCAAATCTCCAGCCTTAATAAGTCCCTTTTTTCGCATAAGTTCGGAAACCAAAAGCGAAACCACGGCAGGAACAATGACACAGGCAATAATCATAGGAAGAAAACCGCTTGCTCCCATTGCATATATAGTTTGGAACGGACCGACAAGTCCAGATGTACCCATGCCTGCACCAACGGATGTTGTTCTCATGTTCAAGAGTACCGCGGCAATCGGGCCGGAAATTGCACTTGCCACAGTGGGCGGAAGCCATACCCACGGATTTTTGATAATGTTGGAGAATTGAATCATGGACGTGCCAATTCCTTGAGCGACAAGTCCTCCTGCACCATTTTCACGGAAAGATGCAACTGCAAAGCCTACCATTTGTGCCGAAGCTCCCGCAAGAGCTGCTCCGGCGGCAAGAGTGCCGATTTCGGTCACTCCTTCTGCCGGAATGCCAATGCCAATGGCAATGCACAGTGCGGCAGAAGAAACAATGGGCAAGGTCAACGTCAGACCGATAATCACTGCAATCAAAATGCTCATTGGCAGGGTGTGCATATCGGTAATGCGCACCACAAATTCGCCAAAGTATCCCATTGCTGAGGTGAGTATGGGAGTAATAATTTGTCCGATAGTTCCGCTGATTATAATTACAAGTGAGGGTATGACAAGTAGGTCGAACTTTGTTTTTCCTTCGATTCGTCGAATAAGCTCCACGGCTATTAGCGTGGCAAGCAGTGCGCCGTGGGGGTCTCCGACCACAATAGACTCCACCGCAATTCCCCCTTCGGCAAATCGAAGAGTTCCCGCACCAAGCACACCTGCCGATACTGCTGCAAGCAGGGTAAAGGGCTTGATGGTTTTCTCGCCGTCTGCACCGACAACA
>JGI24694J35173_10003734_pt1 | contig 11379 bp, 10 predicted proteins | sample TergutCo191P1_FD_35173 | JGI IMG/M metagenome (IMG submission 35173) | reverse complement strand
TCTTTAAAACCTTTCATTTTAAAAAGATGGCGTAACGGGCTTTCATCAATATTGTACATTCTCATCATTAAACCGGTTTCTTCGGGGTCTGAAAGACGGAATACCGACGGATATCCGGCTTCGGACTGCATAATTTCTCTCGCTGCCTGCTGCCCGATTTCCCAGCTTGCGAACATATACGAAAAACGTTTTATCGTTTTCGGCGTGTGGCGGAAAAAACGTAACGCGATATGCGTCAATACGCCGAATGTTCCTTCGCTGCCCATCATGATGCCGCCGATGTCTGGGCCTGTCGCTTTTCGCGTATACTGATCAGTTTTTATAACGCCGATAGGTGTCGCGTATTCCTGCCCGGCGACAATGTCAGAAATTACTCCGTAATATGTCGAGTTCTGCCCGGCGCCGCGCGTTACGACCCATCCTCCGACTGATGAATATTCGTAACTCTGCGGGAAATGGCCGCTTGTGTACGCACGTTTCGCGCTGAAAAGTTTTACAGCGTTATTCAAAACTTCTTCCAGCTTAGGCCCGCTCATTCCCGCCTGAACTGTTATAATCTGGTCGGTCTCGTTAAAATTGATAACCTTGTTAAACCTAAGGCGCATATCAAGCGACACGCCGCCTTTAATACATTCAACGCCGCGCGTAACGGAAGATCCTCCGCCGTAAACGTAAACAGGAATTTTCTTTTTAGCGCAGTACGCGACAATTTGTTCAACCTGTTCCTTTGTGTCGGGGTAAAGCACGGCATCGGGAACATTGTCGACGCGTTTTCTGCGAAGCCGCATGATGTCGTACATCGTTTTTCCGTACGCGACAGAAAGGCGCGAATAATCATCGGTTTTTACAAACTCGTCACCTAATATTTTTTTAAATTCGCCGATGTCTTCATCGGGCAGTTTGCAGGGGATATCAAGTTTTACTTCGTCAAAACCGGGATCTTCCTTGTACTCGTTAAAAAATTGATCGTCAAGTTCAAATGTTTTCTTTAAAATTTTATACAGCGATTCTTTTGGGGCTTTTATTTCAAACGGTGAACCCCATTTAAAAATCGATCTCCACGAATTAAGCGGGTATTCGCCTCTTACCCATTTCGGTTCAAAACCTTTATACGGCTTTGACATTTATATGCTCCTCATATGTCTTATATAACGGCAGCAGTTTTTCAAACACCTTGCTGAAAACATCTTTAAAAAGCAGTTTATATATTTCGTGTTCTTTCATGTCGGGTAAAAATTCATCCTTAACGCGCACCATTTTCGCCGCGGCTTCATGGATGTCCTTGTGTACTCCTGTCGCCACGAACGCTACCATCGCGCTTCCAAGTCCTGTGGCTTCGAAAGTTTGAATCCTGTAAGCGGGAAGTCCGAACATATTTGCCGTTATCTGACATATCGTGTCGCTTTGAGAGCCGCCGCCGGCAAGGAATAATTTTTTTATTTTTACTTTTCCGCGTTTTTCCATGGTATAAAGCCCGTCCATCAGTGCGAAATTAATTCCTTCGATGATCGCGCGGTATAAATGCGCCCGCGTATGAATGTCCGAAAAACCGACAATCGATCCTTTCGATTTGGGCATAACAACNCCGGGGGTAAAATACGGCTGGAAAACAAGACCGTCGCAGCCCGGGGGAATTTTCTTCAGCATTTTTTCAAGGATCGCTTCCGGNTGNACGCCGATTTCCGCGGCGCGTTCAACTTCCTTCGCGGCGAANTCTTTTTTAAACCACGATATAAGCCAGTAGCCGCGNTACACCTGCACCTCGGGGTTATAATGCCCTTCCAGTACGGCGGGGTACGCCGGAATAAACGGCAGCGGTTCCATGTATTTATCAATCGTAAATTGAATAGTCGCGGTTGTTCCAAAGTTAAGTGCGGCGCTGTCCGGCTTAAGACAGGAGAGTCCGAGAGTTGAACAGCCGATGTCGGAACCAGTNGTAATCAAAGGAAGCCCCTTCGGTATTCCNGTCACNGCNGCGGCATCTTCTGTTATATAACCCATCGTTTTTCCGGGTTCAAGAAGTTCTGTCAGTTTATCCAGCGGTACNTCGAAAATCGGACGGTTCAAATCCATCTTGCTCATCCACTTGCGCGTCTTNCTGCTAAAAGGAATATGCCCGATCATGTTCGCNGTTGAATCGGCAAGACGTCCTGTCAGTAAAAACGTAAGATAGCCTGATATAAAAATAAATTTATGCGTCCTCTCCCATATCTCAGGTTCATTTTCAATAATCCAGTTGCATGCCGATACTTTTCTTTGCAGTTCGACAGTATCAGTCATACCGATCATATTATAAACCGCGGCAAGATGAGGCGGCAGAGGTTTTTCAGCTTTCGCCATGCGTTTATCAAGCCAGACAATTACATCCCTTAACGGCTTCCCGTCTTTATTCACGCACAAACAAGTGTCGCGGATTGTTGTCAAAGTAACGGCGGTGAGATTGTTCCATAATTCTTTTGCGTCTGTCTTTACGCGGTTTGTAACAGCGCATGCCGCGTCCCAGTATACTTCCGGTTTCTGCTCTGCCCAACCGGGATGCTGCGAGTAGTACGGCTTTTCATATTTGTGCGATGCCTTATGAAGAATATTGCCGTTCTTATCAATCAGAAGCGCTCTTATGCTTTGGGTTCCCAAATCGATAGTCAGGACAAGCGGATTCACAACAGTGTTTGCGTTTTCCATTTATTACTCCTTTAACAAATTGCTGGACGCGATAATATCGCAGCCGGTTCCTAAAATATTCGCGCAGATTGTTTCGCCTATGCCGATTTTTTCAGTTATCATTATACCTGATAATTCCCTGATTATCTTGATAATTTTTTCCTTTGGCACATCGTTGTTTGTTTTTACGGGCAGAACAGGTTTATCCGGGAAAATCGTTCTAACTGTGGTAGTCAGCGTACGGACAGGAGCCGCCATTTCGGTGACAGCAAACTGCCCGCCTTTATAGCATTTGTTTCCTGAGTGAATATACATATCATCTAAATTAATAAATGAGGTTTCAATATCCGGCCACCTTAAACCGAGTTTAGGTTCGATAGTTATACGGCAGCCGATAGGACATATAATGCATGTAATTTCCCGTTTTTGATTTTGACTCATTTTACCTCAGTAAGCGAGAACATCACTTTACTCCCGTGNTTGATACTCATATCATCCAGAGCGAGTTCAATTCTTTCCATCTCGGGAGGGCGGAGGCGCGGATANATTTTTCTATATACCTCTATCCCGTCAAGATTTACTGTCAAAAGNGTTTTNCCCATCTCGTACTTTGAACGGTAATAGAAAATTACAGGCGTTGCAAGTTCATCAATATTAAGTTTCTGCGGAACTACATACATAAGGCTGTCATCCATTGTAACATCGGCGTGATTCGAGAAATTTCCATGTTCTTTTTTATTTATTCCGGCGGATTTTTCTTCCTTTCCCTTCAGCGCGGCAACCCAGCCCGCCGCCGCCCACCGCGCCGCCGCCCAGCCCGCGATCTCGCCGCTTTCTGTAACATAATCGACAAGATCGTTTACATGCAGCGCGTTGCCGCAGCAGAAAACGCCGTCTAACATTGTCATGCATTTTTGATCTGTAACAGGTCCTTTTGTGCGGGCATCAAGCTGAATACCCAAGCTTTCGGCTAGTTCGTTTTCGGGGATTAATCCTACGGAAAGTATCAATGAATCGCACTTGATAATTTCCTCCGTCCCGCCGATTGGTTCCATGTTTTTATCAACAGAAGATATTTCAACAGCTTCCAGCCTGCCTTCGCCGAAAATGCGCGTAACAGTCTTGCCTGTAAAAAGCGGAATGTCATAATCTTCAAGGCACTGGTAGACATTGCGTAAAAGCCCGCTTGCGGTTTGTTTCGCTTCGTAAACTCCAAGAACTTCTGCGCCTTCCAGTTTTAGCCGCCTTGCCATGATAAGCCCGATATCGCCGGAACCGAGAATTACGCATCTCCTTGCCGGCATCTTGCCGAGAATGTTTGTGTAGTACTGCGCCGTTCCGGCTGTCAGCACTCCTGCCGAGTGTCTTCCGTGAATTCCAATCTGGCGTGATGTGCGCTCGCGGCAGCCGCAGGCGAACACAATGCCCTTGCACGCCGTTTTTGAAATACCGTTTTTATTAACCAGCGTCAGCACATAGCCAAAAGACTGCTTTTCTATTTTGGTAACAAATGTGAGCATCTCGGAATGAATACTGCTGTTTTCCAGTTCTTTAATGAATCTGTAAGCGTACTCAGGACCTGTCAATTTTTCGCCGAACCTGACAAGGCCGAAACCGTCGTGAATACACTGTTTTAAAATTCCGCCGGGACGCGCTTCCCGTTCAACNAGNAAAGTTTTCGCGCCGCGTCCNTCCGCCGCAAGAGCCGCGGCAAGTCCGGCAGGACCTGCGCCGATAACGGCGACATCGTAAAACGCGGCTACCATACATTTTCCTTGTTATTACCGAAAAGTATTCTGCCTTTATCTGATGTTTTCTTTACTTCCGTTACCTGAATATTTTTTTCGCCGGCGATGATTTGACAGACAAGCGGCCCGCAGAATCCTCCCTGGCATCTTCCCATTCCCGGGCGTACACGGCGCTTAACCCCGTCAACCGTATCGCAGGGAACGCTTCTTCTTAAAGCGGCAAGCACTTCGCCCTTGCTGATTTCTTCGCAGCGGCAGATTATTTCGCCGTATTCGGGTTCATTTTTAATGAGCGCGTCTCTTTCATCATCAGGCAATTCCGCCGCGCGGACAACCGCCTTACGCACCGGATTGAACTTTTCATTAACGGCGGCGCGGAGGTACTGCGCGGCCATTCTTGAAATATCCACGGCAATGGCAGGGGCGGCTGTTATACCCGGCGATTGGATTCCCGCGGCATGTATTATATTCGATTTGAATTTTCCAAAAGAGATAATAAAATCTTCCTCGTAAGTCGCCGCGCGGATGCCTGTAAAATATGTAATAATATCGCGCTCGGATAAAAGCGGCATTGTTTTCTGCTGCTTCTCGATGACTTGTTTTACGCTTTCCCGGTTTGTCGAAAAATCTTCTTTTTCATATGTTTCAACCGCGTTCGGACCGACAAGCAGGTTATCATCAATCGTGTGAATGATNCCGCCGCCTTTTGAGTGTTCGCGTTTGGATGTTTTTCTTCCCGTCAGATCCAATACCGANGCTATGGTGTTTACATAAATTGAATTTTTTTTATCAAGAATCATGTTTGTGCCGCGCCGCGGATGTATCGAGAAAAAATGATCCTGAGCAAGACGCGCGATATCTTCCGCGAAAACACCGGCGGCATTTATCACAAGTTTGGGATAAACCCTGCCGCGGTTTGTTAGGACGCTTTCGATCCTGTTTCCATTGACATCCATTCTTATTACGACTGTGTCAAGATTAATTTTCGCGCCGTTATCCGCGGCATTTTCCGCGTACGCGATTGTAAGACCATAAGGACTTACAACGCCGGATTCCGGAAATGAAAGCGCACACTTTATATTCCGGCTTAGGTTCGGTTCTTTTTTAAGAAGTTTACGGCGGGAGATAAATTCGGCGGGTACGCCCATAAATTTCCAATACAAAAGCGAAAGGAAAACAACAGGCACTAAAAACCGGTTTGTAAAACAAACGTACTGCCCGGTGAACTTATACGGTACATCAAGATCTTTACATACATCGGGGTACATCTTGTTTCCCAGATCATTGTATTTTTTTTTAAGCTGCCCTTTTTTAAGATCGGCGCCGGGATGAATCATGCCGTCATTGCGCCCGGAAGCGTGGAGGGCGACATCGTGTTCNTTCTCCACCAGCATTACATCAAGNTTGTAACGCATAAGCTCCCGCGCAATGGCGCACCCGACAATGCCGCCGCCGATNATGAGAACATCGGGGTGTTCACCGTTAAGAGAATTNCTTGAAAGTAAAGGGAGNTTCATAGGCGTAATAGTCCCGCCTGTGAATTTGATATTATTAACTACACTGTATTTTTTTTTATTNACGGACATCTGCCCTGCGCGGACTACATCNTTCCAGTCAGGNAAAAAACCTGTCAAGTAGAGGCATCCGTCTTTCAGCGATGCTTGCACNTTGCCGTTGAAAGACTTATCAAGTTTCCTGTTGATATTTAACAAGAGAGACATACCTACAATATAGTAAAAAACAGGGGATTAAGACAGGCAAAAAAAAGGAAGCGGTATTTAAAAAGCCGCTATAATCTTATTTTCCCCACAATTTGCCTTTCTCCATCCCGGTCACAATCTGAATATCCGCCATTTCCTGTTCGCTTAACGCATCAATATTGCCGCGGGTTTTAAGTTCATCTATTCCTTTTAAAACCGCGTTNAAACGCCGGCTTGTGACCTTATTCTTAAGNGCGAAGAAAAGACATACAGCAAGGAGAATNATGGGGATAATCACGAACATCCATTTAATCCCGAGAACAACGCTGCTCTGCGCGTATACAGCCGGATCAAAATTACTTGTGCCGGCTTTTANNACAGTATACTCGTTTTGATCAAAACCCATCGCCTGAAGCCCGAANCCTANAAGAAGAACCGCGATACCGCTTGCGAATTTGCGGAGGAATGTCGTCATGCCGGAATACAGACCCTCCTGACGTTTTCCTGTGCGGATCTCATCAATATCGTAAATATCCGCAAGCATTGACCATGTTGATAACTGACCCGCCGATGATCCTACCGCGATCAGCGCCGCCAGAACGCAAAGGACGATGACAGAAACGCTAGGGCCAAGCCAGATAAAAACAATCGTGGAAGCCATCCACACCGGCATACCGATGTATAACGGGAACGCCTTTCCTTTTTTCTCCGCAATCTTTCCCTGCACAGCCACAAGCAGCATCGAGCAGACGAGAAGCGTGCCGACAATCAGTTCATAATTTTTATATTGAAGGACAACAATATCAACATAGAAAATAAACAACGCAAGAACGAGATCGACTGAAATCTGGAACGAAAGAAAAATCCCGAGGAAATTTTTATACGCTTTATTTTTAAAAACCGTAAGCCAGTTTTTTAAGGGGATCTTTTCCGGCTTCGGCAGATCTTTTTTCTCCCATGTTCCCAGAAAAACGATAAACCAGCACGCGCCGAACAACGCTCCGAAGATAAGCCCCATAAAAAGATAGCCGGGAATCTGCGCCGCGCCGATGTGTTCCGCGCCGAATGTTTTTATAACGATGCTTGGTATAACAGCGCAGATCAAAGCCGCGCCGCCTGAGCAGATCATCCTGATTGTCGTGTAACTTGTGCGCTCATTGTAATCGGAAGTCATGTCCGACAAAATGGCGTTATACGGAACCATTACAATGCTGAACACTGTTCCAAAGAACATATAAGAAAGCGTGTAGTAGACAATTTTTGCAGATTCATTTTGAATTCCAAATGAGTAGAAGAGCATAAAGAAAGACAGAAAAACTGGAACGATGCCTATTAAGAAATAAATCCTGCGCCTTCCGAATCTTGAACGCGTTACATCAGAGATGCGCCCCATTATCGAATCGGTAACTGCATCCCATAATCTCCCGATAAAAATGATGACAGTGGTTGCGACAACCGGGAGTCCTTCAACAAGAACCAGAAAATTCATGAACAACAGACTGAAGATCATGAATGCTCCGCCGCCGTAAATGTCTCCGCTGGCATAACAGAATTTTGCCTTTAATTTGTTTTCCATACAATAATAATGATGAGAGCCGCCTTCTTTGTCTAGGAGGTCGAAATAGAAATTTATATATTAGAACAATCGCTTATGTTACCTGTTTATCTGCATCCGCCAGCGCAGACCCGTAGAAAAACGGAGTGCGGCTGACAAGTCGTAGAAGAAATCAAAATCCAAATTATCACAGAAATAAGACTGCCATGCAAGTTCCGCGTAAGGAGCGAACTCGCCGATTGGAGTATTGATGGCGAAGGGAGCGGCTGTAACGCCTATTGTGCCAAGCCAATTTGTTCCGCCCGAGTATGTCCTTTTTCCGCCGTCAACGTTAAAGGATGCATCTCCCCAGCTTATTACAGGTCCGGCAAAGACAGTGATCTGGCTGGTCGGCCCCCACGATAAAGTAATCGGCAGGCGGAAAACACCAAGCGCTCCGTCGTACTCCGGTCTTAATTCAAGACCAAAAACCATCGTCTTGCCGAAGGAATGTGTTTCAACACTGAGGAATAACTGTGATGAAAAGCCGCGGATTAAATCTCCGTCCGGTATAAATCCGTTCCATGTCGGCGCGAGAGCTGCGCCGAAAAACAACCGTCCGCCGGACGATGGCGGTTCTTCTGTCTGTCTGCCGCTTCCGCCGGGTTGTGAGCTTTCCGCTTGAGATCCGTCTGTCTGCGAACCGCCTTGCTGTGTTCCGCCGGAACCGCCTCCCTCCGCAATTGCGTTAAAGTTTGAACCAGGCGGCGCTTCGGGAAACGCTCTGCCTACGCCGGCAAAAGCGTTTGACCAGTATCGTTCATCAAGGCTTGAATATATTACACCAGTGCTGGAACCGTCGGACGCGGCATGAATAAAACGGCGGCCGCCGAGATACAGCGCGACATGGGTGATTCGTCCTGTGTTATCAGTCCTAAAAAAAAGAAGATCGCCGGGCTGCGCTCTTTCGATTGTAACCCTCTCTGTCCATGAGTAAAGCCCGGCTGCCGAACGCGGCAGTGTTACCCCGAGCGCGTCTTTGAAACTTTCGCAAATAAGACCAGAGCAGTCTATTCCATTGCGGCTTGATCCGCCGTACCGGTACGGAACGCCTAAATATTGCTTGCTTGCCTCAATGACCCTGCTCCGCGCCGCAAGGTAAGCGCGCGCCCTTTCGTCCGCAGATGCCGAAGCTCTCGGCGCCGCNGCGTACCCGCTTTCAAGAGGCGCGGAAAAAAGAGAAGCCGCTANCAAAAACATGGCGGAAAAAAGGAAAAGTCTCATTGTTAATATTATCGGCATAAAACTATCATCCCCGAAAGCCGGTCATGATTTCGGTCTTTTGGAAAGAGCCAGCTTAAAAGCGTCCATATCTACTTCGGAATATTGATTTGGATCTTTCCCCGCTAAAAGATCGCCCGCGCTGGCATCCAGTTCAAACATCCGCCGCCCCACATGTTCCTCATAATGCGCGTCCGACGAGGTAGTCATCGGATAACCCAATGTGTCCAGCAAGGCGTTATTTAACATCGGCGGAATCCTTACGCACTCAATCGCTGTCCACGGCCCGCCGACGATTGTTCCAAGCTGGCTCGTCATGGAAAAAGCGGGACGATCTACATGCGCGGGAATGACAATGCCGCCGTACTCCTGCACCTTCGCTCCGATATTATCAATTGAAAGATCGATGGGGTTAACAAGGTAATATTCCACGATACCTTCGATATTGTCATCCTCGTCAACATAAACCTGATCTCCTGTTTTTTCGGGGTTGTTTAAAAAAGGCGTGATGATCGAATAAGCGTATTCGTTAAACGCCATGCTTGCTTCAAGGCTGGTAAAAAGACAAAGAACGTGAATCTCTTCCGTGGTGGTCGCNTCCATTCCGAATATNGGGAGGATGCCGTATTGAAAACTGAGCTTNGCGAACGCCGGGCAATTTAAACTTGAATTATGATCGGTAAGCGCCATCAATTTGATNCCCTTAGCCGCTCCCAATTCTAAGAGACGCCTGGGNGATAATTCCAGGGAGCCGCACGGAGACAGGCAGGAATGATTATGAAGATCCGCCAGCATGGAATTGCTCCCACAATTTGCCNGAAACGGTAAATTGATTTTCTTTTGTGCGGATTACGGCGATGCCTTCATCTTTTGCGGCTTCCAGCATATCATCCGGAAGCGGGCGGGAATTGCAGATAACGATCACGGAAACATTTGTAAGGGACGCGACAGCGACTGTGTTCTTGTGCGCTTGAATGGTGATAAGCGCGCCGCCTTCTTTCGCGTGCGCCATCACATCGGAAAGAAGATCGGACGTATACGCGGCGCACACATCGGCTTCTTCAAACTCGCTCTGGCAAATCTCCGCGCCAAGTACAGCGGCGATCTCTTTGATATTCACCGTCCGCTCCTTTATGTTTCATCTTTGGATGAATTGACAAAAGCAACGGAGCGCACAGTAGTGCCCGTTCCCGGAGTTGAGTTGATCGTAAATTCGTCTGATACGCGTTTTGTATTGGCAAGCCCCATCCCCGCGCCGAAACCAAGCGAGCGGATATACTCATCCGCTGTTGAATAACCTTCCTTCAACGCAAGCGATACATCCGCTATGCCGGGGCCGGTATCGGCGGCAGTGATTATCACTTTGTCGGGCATGATTGAACAGCGCATAACGCCGCCTTCGGAATGAACGACCTGGTTGATCTCAAGCTCGTAACAGGCNATGGCGACGCGCCGGATCANTTTNGGGTTGAAATTACGCTGTTTAAGCGCCTTTTTAATNTCCGTTGAAGCCCTTCCCGCAAGCTCAAAATTATAATGAGCTGTCGCGAATTCCATCTCGGAATACGCCGACGTATCGGCGGCATCAATATTTTTATGTAATTTTTCCAGTCTTAGTACCTCACGGTTCATCTCGATTAATAAATTGCGGATAACATCGCTTGAAGTAAGGATGCCTACAAGCTCCATATTCTTGTTTAGAACCGGAAACCGCCCAAACCTGTATTTGTTAAGGTAGGATATGGCGAAGGAAAGCGGCATATCATCCTGCAAGTGTATAATATCACTTGTCATCTTATCGCCCACCAAAGCGTCCATATGACCCTGATCAAGCGCATTGATAATATCTTCGGTTGAAACAAGACCAATCAATTCATTATCTTCTACAATAGGAACGCCGGTGATTCTATTTTCACGCATCAAAGCCTGAATATGCCTCATGGTGTGCTTTTTCTCTCCGGTGACAAGCGCGGTTGTCATTACATCTTTTATCTTAAGCTGATGGATAAGCTCCAGAACGACAGAAGGCGAGTCTACTGTACTGATTGGAATGTCTTCATGTTTTTCTGAATCGCTCATCAGCAAGCTCCTATAGCTGGAATCCTGGTACATTTATACCCGGGCGTATTTCACCTGCGCTGTTCTATATAATATCTAATAAAAAAAGATATTTCAAGTGATGAGCGGGAAATATTATAATGAATAAGTATAATATTAAAAATGATATTTAATACCCGCCTGCTTCATTATTCCATTAGCAACATGCCGTATATTGATTTTACTGTCCACGGTAAAATTTCGGTTATTTATCGGACTATACCATATATCATGATCGCCTTTCCCGTGTCTTACAAAAGAACAGCCATTTTCCCGCAGAATTTCACGAACCTTTTTCTCGTATTCTGCCATTAAACCATAACCGCCTGACGCTCCATTTTAAATGCTAAATAAATAT
>JGI24694J35173_10003707_pt1 | contig 11424 bp, 12 predicted proteins | sample TergutCo191P1_FD_35173 | JGI IMG/M metagenome (IMG submission 35173) | reverse complement strand
GGGGGGATGCAGCCAGCGCAGCCTTTTGGCGCAGCCAGGCGCTTTCGGCGCCAGAGCCTTTTCCCCCATGGCAGGCAGCAAGGCGGCCCAGCGCCAGGCGCTTTCAAGCAAAAGCCATCGCTCGGCCCTGAAAAGCGCCTGAAGCTTCCTGCCGCTCGCGGCCAGGCATGCTCCAAACGCCAAGAGGGGCAAAAACGGGGCGCTTTGCCGGCGGCTCGCTGTCACTGCCAGTACCATAAGCAAAGTTGCCAGTTTTGCGGGAAATTGTCAACCAGTTCGAGTGAAAAATATGCAGGCTGCGAAAAAAAGGCGCTTCTCTGGTGAGAAGCGCCTTGGCTTTTCGAATCGCGCCGATGGCCCCGCGGCGCAGGATGTGTTCCTAAAAGGCACACATCCTGCGCCGCGGGGCTAGCGCCTCGGGAATCCCGGCAGCGACGGGGGCGCGGGCGGGGTGACGGGCGGCAGGCCGGGCAGCGCCGGCGCCGCGGGAATCACTCCCTGCAGCGCGTCTTGCGCGGCCTGCTGCGCCTGCTCCCTGGCCTGGTCGGCGATTTGCCTGGCCGCGTCTTCGGCGGCAGTCCTGAGCCTGTCTTCCAGCTCGCTTCTCTTGCTGTCCAGGCTGCCGCGAAGCGCGTTCACCGCGGTCTGGTCTCCGCGAACGGCGCCGAAAATCATGTCCAGCTCTTCCCTGCCCAAAAATCTGCCGTCAATGTGCTGATCGATTTTTGCGCGCAGCGCTCTTTCAAGCGCCTCTTCCGCCTGCTGCAAATACTGGCTGACGATTCTTTCCATGGCCGCCCTGAGAATTTCGCCAAAATTTGTTGTCACGGAAAACCGATCGCGCCCGTCCGCGACGTGCGCGTAGGTGATCCCGAATTCCACCGCGGCGACTTGCCGTATCGCCTCGTCGGCGGCCTGCGCAAAAGTGTTGCCTGGATTTGCGAGCCTGGCCTGAGCAAAGGCAATGTCAGCGGCGCTCAGGAAGCTGCCGTCGGCGCTGCCCGCCGCATTCAGGCTGAACGACGCGTCGCCGTAAAAGCCGCCGATCCCGATCTGGCTGAGCCCGGCGCTTATGCCGACCGGAAAGCCGCTGGCGCTAAGGTCCACGCTGAAGCGCTCGTCCGCGCCCGTGCGGAAATCAGCGCTGCCGAAAAACGCGCCGCTGCGCTGAAGGCCGTCGCCGGTTTCGGCCAGCAAAAGCTCAAGCGTGGTGTTTCTCATCGAAAGATCCGGGTTCGAGCTGACGCCGGCCAGCTCAAAGCCCCAATGCCAGCCCGCGGGGGTAAGCACGTCTGTGGCCAGAACGCCGAGGAAAAAGCGCGGATACTGCCTGGTTGGGAAGCGCACGTCGCGCCCGCGGAACCTCTCTGGGCGCGGCGCCTGCTCCTGCTCCGACCTGCGCGGAAGCCTTTCCTGCATGACCCTCACTTGCTCAAGCATTTCCAGCGCTCGCCGCCCGTAGTCGAGGTAGATTTCCACCGAATCCGTCAGGACGCTCATCACTATCGGCTCCAGCACATCAAGCGCGGCGCCGCTGCCCAAATCAACAAACGAGCGCAAATGGGCGAAGTCTTCGGTAAGGGCGTTCCTGGCGCTTTGCTCCAGGGCCCTTGCGCTGTTTATGTCATACTGAACGCCGGCCACCATGCGGTTCACGTCTTCCTGCGCGGCCTGCACCGACGAAATCATTGCGTTAACGTCGCTGATAGTCGTTCGGATTTGGTTCATGGTCTGCTCGGCGGTGGCCATGTCCACGACCCTAAAATCATTGACATTTATTCGCAGCAGCGGCTCGGCGCTGGACTGCAGCTCGCTTATCCGCTCCCTGCCGGCTTCCTGCTCGCCCTGCCATCTGGCGGCGGCGGCCTCGTAGGCCTCTATCGCCTCGCTGTAAAGGCGCGGCGTTTGGAGCCGATCGAACTCCTGCGCGAGAAGGCCCATCGCGTCGAAATTCTGAATGTCGATCAGCGGCGGAATTTGGAACTCCTCTCTGGGCGGGCGCTCCCTTTCCCTTGCCTCTCTTTCGGCCCTGTCCCTCTCCCTTGCCGGCAAGGCGCCGGAGACTGTCCTTTCCGTGCCGAAGCGAATGCTGTCCGCGCGAATTTCCTCGATGTAAACCCTGCCCCTCAGCACCGCCTGCGGCCGAAGGCTGATGCGCATTCTGTCGAACTGGATCAGGTTTTGCATGGGCCGATCCCTGTCGGCAATGGTGAGGCTGTCCATGCCGATCTCGAAATGGATGAGGCTGATCCTGAAGCGCGTGGCGTTGACCCGCGCCTCAAAAATCGCCTCCAGCCCGGCTTCCATGGCCCTTTGCAAAAGCGGGTTCGCCATGACCGTGAAGAAAAACACGATGCCGGCAACCGCCGCCGCCGCCAGCCCCAGCGGGATAATCTTCACGGCGAATTTGCGGTTTGCCTTTATGGACTTTTTCAGGCCCTTCAGGCGCTTGACTTCCTTTTTGTCAAAGTCCTGCCGAATCCGGAGCAGGCCTTCCTCGTCCTTTGCGTAGCAGGATTTGACAAAATCCTTGTCATCGAGCTGCTCGATGAACCTGAGGTACTTTTTTTGCAACTGCGCTTCGGTGAGGGGCCTTCTGAAAAAGCCCGGCGCTTTTTTTGCCATAATTTTTTCCTCCTTTCCCTACAGCACGTCGTCTATGCCGGCGACTTTGGCGATGGCGCTGGCCAGCTTTGAAATGATGGGCACGCCTTTAATGGTTTTGACAATTTTCAGGTTCCTGATTTTCGGCGCCAGGTTGTTCCGGTACAGCGGAACCAGCCGCGCCACCAGAAGAAAAACCGGCACCCAAAGAACGGCGCCCAGCACAAGCCCGCCGGCGACCAGAGTGTTGTTGAACCTGGTCAGCGGGACAAAGGGCATGTTGTAAAGCCCGGTGAAAAAGGGCTGCAGCGCCTCGATGTACAGCACCTCCCAGCCCACAATATCCACCAGCGGCGCCACCGCCCCGGACGCAATCTGCAAAATGGCCATGAGCAGCATTTTCGACGCATGGTGATGCTTGAACATGAAGGAAAGAGCAAGCAATACGATCCAAAACACATTTCCAGCCGGAATCAGGCCCAGCAAAAGGCCCCACGCAAAGCCCGCCGCAACCTGCTTTCTTCCCAGGTTGCCGTTCAGGGCGACTATCAACTTGGCTATAGGTTTGATCATAATCCCGATGATGCCACTTGAAAGGAAAAAATGCAATACGCGCGCGCTTGACAAGCAAGTTAGCTTGGGCTAACCTGAATGCGCTGGGCGGCCTGCGGGCGGGCGGGCTATCGCAAAGGGGCGGCGATGCGCTAAAATCAGCCAGCGCGGGAAAGCGCGCGAGGGGGAAAAATGGGCAGTTTCTGGAAGTACGGGCTGGTTTTTTTGGGCGGCGCGGCGGTCGGCGCTTTGGCGTATAAAAACTCGAAGGAAATTCGCGAGATTTGCGCGAAGGCGCTGGGCGGCATTTTGGACATGAAGGACAAGGCGCTGGAAGCCGCGGAGCTTGTCAGGGAATCCGCGGAGGACTTGCTGGCGGAGGCCGACGCGAAGCGCAAGCTCGAAGCCCCGGAGGCGTAGGCGCCGTGCGCGTCGCCCTTGTCCATTCCCTGCCCGGAAGGGCGAGGTTTCGCGCCGCGCCGGGAGCGGTGGGCGCCGAGGGCTTCGCGGCTTCCGTTTCGGGGATCGCGGGGGTGAGAAGCGCCAGCGCAAATCCGCGGAGCGGCAGCATCCTAGTTTTTTACGACGCGGGCGCGACTTCGGAAAGCGCGATCCGCCTGGCGATAGAGGGCATTGCCGGCGCAAGCCCCGCCGCGGGCAGGCCAGCCGCGAAATCCGCGGGGGAGAAAACCGCGGGGTCGTACATCGCTTACCAGCTTTTCCGCGCCTTGAAGCCGAGGCGCCTGAAGCCGCTGGCAACCGCGATCGAGGCGATCCCGTTTTTGATCAGGGGCGCGAAATCAATCGCAAATTCGCGGCTCGACGTGGCGGCGCTGGACGCGGCGGCGATTGGCGCGTCGCTGATCCAGGGCAACGTGAGCGCCGCCTCGACTTTGATAATGCTGCTGAAAACCGGCGAATACCTCGAGGCGTGGGCGCGCAGGCGCTCTCGCGAAAACCTCGCCGCGGCGCTCTCGCTGAACGTCGGGCAGGTGTGGACGCGCCTGCCGGGCGGCGCCGAGCGGCAGATTCCCTTCGGCGAGCTTCGGCAGGGCGACGCGGTGGTTCTCCGCTCCGGCGCCCTCATCCCCATCGACGGGAAAGTAATCGAGGGCGTCGCGACGGTGCGCGAGGCGGCGCTGACCGGCGAGCCGCTGGCCAGGGAGAAATCCGCCGGCGCCGCGGTGCACGCCGGGACGGTCATCGAGGAAGGCGAGCTTGTCGCCGAGGTCACGGGCATGGCGGGAAACACGCGCTACGAGCAAATAATCGCGCTCATCGAGGAAGGCGAGGGCGCGAAGGCCGGCGCTGAAATCAGGGCGAACAGGCTCGCGGACAAGGCGGTGCCGTTTACCTTCGCCGCGGCGGCGCTGGCGTTTTTCCTTACCCGCAGCGCGCGCAAGGCGGTCTCCGTGCTGTCGGTTGACTATTCCTGCGCCATCAAGCTCGCCACGCCGCTGGCCTTTCTCGCGGCCATCCGCGAGGGGCTGCAGCACGGCGTGTTTTTCAAGGGCGGCGCGCCGCTTGAGGATTTCGCCGCCTGCGACACCATCGTCTTCGACAAGACCGGAACGCTCACCATGTCCGCGCCGGCGCTCGATCGCATAATTCCCTACAACGGCTTTGCCAAAAAAGAGGCACTCAAAATCGCGGCCTGCCTCGAGGAGCACTTCCCGCATCCGATGGCGAAAGCGGTGGTCGCGGCGGCGCTTGCAAAAAACGTCATGCACAAGGAAGAGCACACGTCGGTGAAATACATCGCGGCGCACGGAATCGCGACCGAGCACCGCGGGAAGCACACCGTCATCGGCTCCAGGCATTTCATCGGAGAGGACGAGGGCGTCGATCTTTCCGCGGCGAAGGAGGACGAGGAAAAGGCGGCGCGTGACGGCCATTCGGCGCTGTACCTCGCGCAGGAAGGCAAGCTGGCGGCGATGCTGCTGATAAAAGATCCCGTCCGCCCGGAGGCCGCTGAGGCGATCGCAATGCTGCGGCGCCTAGGCGTGAAGCGCATGTACCTGCTGTCCGGCGACAGCGCCAGCGCCGCCGAAAAAGTCGCCCGCGAGCTTTCCCTCGACGGCGGGCGCGGCGGGCTCCTTCCGCGGGACAAAACCGAAATCGTGAAAAACCTTCGCGCCCGCGGCTGCAAAGTGGCGTTCGTCGGCGACGGCATGAACGACTCGCCCGCGATGAGCGCCGCCGACGCGGGAATCGCGATGAAGGACGGCGCCGACATCGCCTGCGAAACCGCGGACATAGCGCTGAAGGAATCCGGCCTTTACCCGCTGGTGATCGCGCGGCTGATAGCGCAGCGCGTGATGAAGCGCATCGATTCGAACACGCGCGCCGCGATTGTCCTCAACAGCGCTTTCATCCTGATGGGTCTTTTCGAAAGCCCCGCGGCGGCCGGGGCCGGAAGCAGCCGCGCCGTGTGGCTGCACAACCTCACCAGCCTGGCGCTCAGCGCGAACGCAATGCGCCCCGTCCTCAAGGAATCAAAGCCGTGATCGTCAGCTTCGTTCCCGGCCGCGCGCGCCTGCGCTTCAAGGAGCTGAAAGACCCCGCCGCCGCGGAAAGCGCAAAGACCCGAATCTCGCAAGCGCCCGGCGTGACAAAAGTGGAAACGAACCCCGCGACCGGCAGCATCCTAGTCGAGTACGACCCGGAAGCGCTGCCCCCCGAAAAGCTGCTGGAAGCCGGCCGCCGCGAGCTGGCAAAGCTGGGCATAAAGCTGGAGATTCCGCGCCTTTAGGCGCCCGCGCTAAAGCTCCAGCGCCCGGCTCTCAACCTTCCCGACCGCGTACTTTGCGAAATCCGCGACCTTCATCGCCTCAAGCTGGCGGCCGTCGCGCAGCCTGATCGACACGGTGCCTTCGTCGGTCTCGCGCTGGCCGGCGACCAGCATGTAGGGGATTTTGCGGTTTTGGCAATTGCGCACTTTTGCGTTGAGGCGCGCGTCGCCCAGCTCGGCGCAGGCGCGCAGATCGCGGGCCTTTAGCTCGGCGACGACTTTTTGCGCATATTCGTTGAAGCCTTCCGCGACGGGAATGACGGCGACCTGTTCCGGCGCGAGCCACGGCGGGAACGCGCCGGCGAAATGCTCGATGAGAACGCCGAAAAAGCGCTCAAGGCTGCCGAGCAGCGCTCGGTGAATCATGTAGGGGCGCTTGTGCTGGCCGTCCGAATCGACGTAGGCCAAGTCAAAGCGCTCAGGCTCGTTGAAGTCAAACTGGATGGTCGTCATTTGCCATTCGCGGCCCAGCGCGTCGCTTATCTTCAGATCGATTTTTGGCCCGTAGAAGGCCCCCCCCCCCTCGTCAATCTCGTACTCAAGCCCCTCGGCCTCCACCGCCTTGCGCAGGCTTTCCAGCGCGGCGTCCCAGCGATCCTGCTCGCCCACGCTTTCCTTTGGCTTGGTCGCCAGGTAAACCTTGATGTCGCTGAACCCGAACACCTTCAGCATCGAGAGGCTGAAGCGCAGCACCTCGATAATCTCCGCCTCCATCTGATCGGGCGTGCAGATTATGTGCGCGTCGTCCTGGGTGAAGCCGCGCACGCGCATGAGGCCGTGCAGGACGCCGCTGCGCTCGTAGCGGTACACCGTGCCGAGCTCCGCCCAGCGCAGGGGCAGGTCGCGGTAGCTGCGCCCTTTCGTTTTGTAGATCATGAGATGGAAGGGGCAGTTCATCGGCCGGACGTAGTAGTCCTGGCCGTCAACGTCCATCGGCCTGTACATCGTTTCATTGTAAAAGCCCAAATGCCCGGAGGTTTCCCACAGCCAGCTTTTGCCGATGTGCGGCGTGTAGAGAATGTCGTAGCCGTTGCGGCAGTGCTCCTTGCGCCAATAGTCCTCGATGGCCACGCGCATTCTGGCGCCGTTGGGGTGCCAGTAGATGAGCCCGGCGCCGGCCTCCTCGTGAATCGAGTAAAGGTCAAGCTCGCGGCCCAGGCGCCGGTGGTCGCGCTTTTCGACCTCTTCCAGAAATGCGAGATAGGCCTTTAAGTCCTTCGGGGTTTCCCAGGCGGTGCCGTAAATGCGCGTGAGCATGGGGCGCTTCTCGTCGCCGCGCCAGTAAGCGCCGGCAATGCTTTGCAGCTTAAAGGCCGCGGTGTTGATCTCGCGCGTGTTGGCCAGGTGCGGGCCGCGGCAGAGGTCGGCCCAAAGCACATTGCCCTCCGCGTCGCGGTTTTCGTATATCGAGATTTCGGCGTCCGCCGGCAGATCGCCGATAAGCTCTGTCTTGAATTCCTCGCCCGCAAAGCGCCGCAGGGCTTCCTCGCGGCTGACCGTGGTTTTGACGAAGTCTTGTTTCGACTCGACGATGCGCCTCATCTCCGCCTCAATGGCGCCAAGGTCATCGGTGGAAACGGGTTTGGGCAAGAGGAAATCGTAGTAGAAGCCGCTGTCGATGGACGGGCCAATGGCGACCTTAGTCCCCGGGAAAAGCGCCACCACGGCCTGCGCCATGACGTGGCTTACCGAGTGGCGGATGGTCGCGAGTTTTTCGCTGGATGCAGGTTTTTCGAACATGGCTCAGGGTAGCATTTTTGGGGCGCGCTGCGCAATGATCGCGTCGCCGGATAGCGCGAATCGGGGCAAGGGCGTTTAAGCCCCATGGATCCCCAAAAGGCGAACCCGGTTCCCAGCCACCCGTTCCAGGACTTCCTTTATTCCGCCAATACGATTTTCATTTCTTCAATTTTTCCTTGCCGTGCTTATTTCCTACAGTGTCATTTTATCGGTTCCATTTTTTATTGACTGTTGCTGTAGAAGGTTGATATTCAAGCTCTATAACCTCGCCTTGTCTTTCCAGCAAGGAGAAAAAATCCTTGTCATAATCAAAGTCAACCAAATGAAAATCATGTCCAAGATTCATGTACAGCTTTGAGTAAACCGTGAAAAATTTTTCCGGGGAGAGCCCCTTTACCCCAATGTCAATGTCGGAATTGTCGTGGATTTTACCTGTGACCATTGAGCCAAATAGGAACACGGTTTCACAGCCTGCATCTTTCAGGAAAAAATTAGCTTTTTTTATATCCTCTTGGTATTTTTCGGGAACCTTACCCATGTTCATGCTTATATTTTACTGGGTTTTTGTTTGTTTGCCAATGGGGTTTTAACTGGAAATGGGAATGTGAAACACTGGTTTCCAGGGCGCACCCCGGAGACTCCATGGACGCAAATCTGGCATCTCATATTGCGTTTTCCAACCGGAGTCTCCGAAGCGTGATTCACAGAATCTAAATGCCATGTTCCAAAACGCGGAGAACCTTAGTGCATTTTTCGAGACAGCATATTGCAGTAATGCGAGAACGCTCCCAGTCCCGCATACAGGACAAGCACAAGCCAATTGAACCCTGTAAGCTCGAACAGACCATCCAGTTCCCTCATTTGTATAGACGCAACCACCATAAATACAACCTTGATCAGCAAGCCCGCAATGGAAACNTTTCTTAACANAGCGAAAGATTTGCTTGCAAACGTTACTATCAGCAAAGCGATAGGGGCGACCAGCAGCACGAAAGCAAGCGGGTTGCCCGGCTCGTCGGATTCGCTGAACAAGTCGCCCGTGCTGGTCGCGATTTCCCATCCCGATGCGTTCAGGTGTTGTTTTGGGTACACTGTATGAGGGGCATAACGAAGAACATCACGCCCAAGATAAGCGCGCATCCCCTTATGACGTTCCTGAACATTTTGATTTTTGCTTCCCCCGCTTGGGCGGGGCCCGTTCCGTTCTCTTCCGTTTCCGATGGAAGGGCCGATGGCGACCTTAGCCCCCTGGAAAAGCGTCACCACGGCCTGGCCATGACGTGGCTTACCGAGTGGCGAATGGTCGCGAGTTTTTCGCTGGATACGGGTTTTTCGAACATGGTTCAGGGTAGCATTTTTGGGGCGCGTTGTGCAATAACCGCGTCGCCGGACAGCGTGAACCGGGGCAAGGGCGTTTTAGCCCTATGGATCCCTGGAAGGCGGATCCTTCGGGAGAGCCAGCCGTTCGGCAATGAGGGAAATATTCACGCTCTATAACTTCACCTTCTCGGGTGAAGAAGTATTTTCGACAATACTTTCAACCCATTCCAAGCATTTCCGTGATATTTTTATTGCGTCCATATATTCCACATCGGTAATCTCATCATATTCCCCAGGATATCTTGTCTGAACGGCATANATCGTCATTTTCGCCGCTTCCTTGATNTCCTCTGGAATGCCAGTGAATTTTTTGAGGCCGTTTAACAGNATCTCGATATTGTGGGTAAATTCAGGTTCGGCACCAAAATAAATCAAAAGGCCTTTTAGGGATTTTTCAACGGCCTGTTGAGCCTGATAACATAAATCTTCGTAATAAATATGCTTGATTATCTTTGACTGCGCCAATTCGAGACTACTCTTTGCCCGTTTGATCCATTCCTCATAACGATTCATATATAATCTTCCCTTCTTCCCTTATCGTTTTGTAAACATAGCCTATGTCATTGTTTAGCTCCAAATACCTGTCGTAATCAATCGCAAGCAAGTCAACGGGAATCCCTATTTCGCTTTCCAAAAAAGCCTTGTAAATCGATTGAATAATCCCGCGTCCCCCTTTTAGTTTTTTTTTCAGTATGAGCAGATCGATATCGCTTTTTTCCGTGTGGGTTCCCCTTGCATACGAGCCAAAAAGTATGATCTGATCCGGCGACGCAATGGATTGGATAATGGGGATGATTTTATCGATATGGGGTATGTTCCCATCCATGCACATAGGCTAAGCCATATTTTCGATGATGTCAAGGTCTGGTATTGTCCATTAGAAACACATTTGTTCGTGTTTTTATACCAAATAAAAGAACGGGCTTGGGCAGAAAGAAATCGTTGTCGACGGGAGGGCTGATCGCGATTTTCGGTCCCGAGAATTTCGTGTCTGTCACTCCAGCGCCCCTCTTACACAAAATGCCATATTTTTGCGGGCAACCCCTGCGGGGATAACAAAGCGGAAGTTATTACGTTTATCTCTAATACAATTTTCATTTTTTTCGATTTTTCCTTGCCGTTCTTATTTCCGTGTTTATTTCCTCCAGTGTCATTTTATCGGTTCCATTTTTTATAGATCGTTGCCATAGAAGCTTGACCGCATTTACTGCCTTTGTCCTTCTGACGGCCGAGAGAGTTTCCTTGCGTGTTTTGTCGCTGTCAGACAGTTTATTGATTCGAAGTACCTCGTGCTCAATCTTTTCTTTTAAGTTGCTATTCAAGCTCTGTAACCTCGCCTTGTCTTTCCAGTAAGGAGAAAAAATCCTTGTCATAATCAAAGTCAACCAAATGAAAATCATTGCCAAGATTCATGTACAGCTTTGAATAAACCGTGAAAAAATTTTCCAGAGAAGCAAAGACCAGCAACCGCAAAATGTGGTGGAGCGAAACCGCACAAAGGCACGAAGTGCCGACTGCGGTTTTGCGGAATCCGAACCGCCCGAATAGGGCGGTGAGCAGTTACCGTTCGTTATGCGATGTAAAATCTGCTACGGAGCGCCGTGCCATGGATGGTACGGCGGGCTTTATGATATTTTTACGGTAAAATCTTTATTGCCTTGTATGTGTTACCCCCTGGGCAGAAAAAGTATTACCGCTAATTGTTCCAGCGGTTGTTTGAGAACCGCCAAAATGTTCCTGTATTGCAGGATCAAGGTTAACCCAAGAAACCCATTCATCTACACCGCTAAATACTACTGCTGGTCTTATGTCTATAAGTCTTAAAGTGACATTGTTTCCAGAAAACGAGTATGTTCCGCGAATGCCTTCAACATTGTTGATATATTGCCTCCAATTTCCATCAGAAGCAACAATCCTCACATCCACTCCAACAACGTTACTTATCCATGTTCCAGCAAATGGATCATTAGCACTTGTTGCGATACCATTATCGCACCCAACAACCGTCATTCCGAATACCAGCACCATTACCAGCATTCCCATTCCAAAAATCCTCTTTGCCATTGTTTTCTCCTTTACTTTGGCAACAAAGTACAATTATGCGTTGAAATTTATAAAACCAACTTTTCCGAAGTGGCGGCACGGATGCCGCCGTCCACGGACCAATTCAGTTTTATGCCACATAAGTCCTTTATTTGTGAAAAAATTATATGTCTATATGGACATATAATTTATATATTGACCCATATGGATTTAGATGTCAAGCGTTTATCTGTCGATCCGGACATATTTTTCTTTTTTTCTATCTACAATATGTCTTGCCATGAAAGATGACGCTTCAATTTTTTGGGGAAACG
>JGI24694J35173_10003706_pt1 | contig 11426 bp, 8 predicted proteins | sample TergutCo191P1_FD_35173 | JGI IMG/M metagenome (IMG submission 35173) | reverse complement strand
ATTCGATAAAATTAAACTCAGCAAACTGCCGTCATTGGGGGTCAAGCCTGCAACACGTCATTACAATTTTACGATAGCCATGAAATGCTGCGATAAAGCGTTTCCCTCGCCCGTTACCCCGAACTTGACCCTGCATCAAGTAAGAGGAAGGCTCAAGGGACCCCGGTTTAGCCGAATGCGTCTTCACTCTAAAGTCATTTGGCTAACTTGTCAGAGATTTTTTATCTCTCAAGAATATATTGCAATAAATTTCCCCATTGACTTTAGGGCGGTACTTGGACAGCAATTTTTGACATTGCCCGTAGGCAAGCCAAAAATTGCTGGCGGAAAAAGTGCCCGAAACATCAGCTGAAAAGGCGTGTGCCAATCTCGTGTCCACAGCCCCTAAACAAGCTCTAAGGGCTATAGACAAAAGATTGGCGCGAAAGCAAGCCGAATCACTCACTTTATAAGCTGCCCCTTAAACACAATCCCCCCATACTCTGCCGAATCCAAACAATCCACACCATAACTCCCATCATCAACCCGCACCCACTCACCGCGCCCTCTAGCCCCCTCACACCACCGCGCCCCATAAAACGCCTCCACCCACTCCCCTAAATGAGCAGCCACAAAAAACCGCCCCTGATTAATCAGCATACAAAAAAACCGAATCCTATCAAGTATCCCATCCTTTTTATAAGAAGGATGCACAGCCATGCTTGAGCCCACGCGTTTTATCTCAAGGGATAAAGCAGTTCTAAACATCTTCTCAGCACTTTCGCAAAAAATGGCTCCGCCAAACTCAAGGGCAGGGTATTCTTTTGTCCATTTTAGCACTTTTTCGGCTATTTCTTTTACGTATTTGTCGTGGGTCATGTATTCTCCTGTTCCTTGTTTGTGGTAGTATCCATCAATCAGGCAAAGTTCATTTTGAGCACTAATGCCGACAAGGGTTGCCACGGTTGCATCCCGCCCGCCCACGTCAATGCCAACGCTCATGCGCACAAAGTTTTTTTGCATCATCTCCTCACGGCTCAAAATATGCCCGCTGCCAAAACCGATATAAATACTCTCAGCCCCAGCCCCCCGAAGCCCCAAAATATCCCTCTTATACCAAGCCGACCCCTTGTCGTAAGTGGCAAGAGCCACCTCCAAATCCTCAGCCGACAACGCCATATTATCGAAAACAGTGAAGTGCCCATAATTAACCCCTTTGGGCTTTGTTGTCAAGGACTGTTTTTCAAAATCGGAAAAAGTCCGATAGGCTAGGAGTCAAAAACCCCCGCATATCGGACTTTTTGTTGCTTTATTATTTCTAAAATTATTTTCTACTTAACTGTGCTTCGAGTTCTGCTATTTGAGCTGCTTGTTCATCAACAACGCCTTGCCATTTTTGGCGTTCTTCTTCTGCGCCTTGATTTTTCGCATAATTCAAAGCCGACACCTCATCATGCCGAGCTTTATGGCGCATCCTCTCCAATTCCTTAAATTCATCTGTAGCCGCAACATGGCGGTATGCTGCTATTGCTTGACTCATAATCGGCACCCCCAATTCTGATATTTTTTCTAAATCTTCCTCGGTTTTGGCTTTGAATAGTTTTAGCCATAGTTCTTTTCCGCTGTCTGTATCTTTTAGTGGTGGAAGTTTTCTTAGTTCATAAAATCTTATGAAGTCTTTGCCTGTTAGTGGTTCGTGTGTTTCGGTTTCTCTGAATTGAAATTCGTGGTTAAATTTGTTTAGGTCTGCAAATTCGTTAAAGTCTAAAATGTTGATGCTGATGACGTTGGGTATGTCGTTGTAATCCATGCCTTCTTTTAGGGCTAATGAGTTCATTTTCGACCAGTAATATTGACTTCTGGATTTATAATTACCTTCGTTAGCTACTTGGATTTCTAGGCTGACTTGTTGGCTATTCACTATCATGTTGATGTCTAGTTTGCAAAATTTATCGCCTATGGTTTCTGGTGGCATTTCTGGGTTGGTGATTTGAAAATCGATTATGTTATCGTATTGTACGCCAAGTAGCTCTGCTACAAGTAGTTTGAGCAGGTCTGGGTATTTTGTGAATAGCAGTTTGGCTAAAATATCGTTTGTTAATGTGTGTTCTAGTTTTTTCATTTGGTAATCCCTCCATAAAGTATTATAGCACATCATTTGGCAGGTTTCAATAGTAAGTTTTGATAACTTATCAATCCGCCAGCAAAACCTAACAAGTAAGTAGAATCCCGCTCATGGACTTAATCGCCAATAGACTTTTTGGCTTGCTAGAAATTCATGCTGAAAAGCAATAAAAAATAGCTTGCCTAACGTAAAACTATGTGTTACAATAGTAGCAGTTGATTTTGCTATATGTGCTGGAGCTTTTTATTTAGTAGGAGGGATATTTATGAAGGCGAATGTGTTTTTGAAATCTGTTTTGCGCCAGCCTTTGCGGGCTTTGGTGTTGGTGGTGCTTCTTGGGGTGGCGGCTTTTGCGTTTGCTTTGCGGGTGACGGAGTATGCCATTGTGTCCGAAGAAATCGGGCGTATTGAGGGGCATTACCGCTCAATCGGCTTTTTGCAAAGCAATCTTAACCCTTGGGAGAGTGTGAATGTTGGGGCAGATTTGCTTGCAGACAGCCCATTTATCGACTTTCACAACCGCCAGCGGATTCTCATGGGTGTGATGGATGGCGTGAAAAACGCAAATATCCCTACAACCCCTTGGGGCATTGAAAACGGAGCTTTTACAGGGGATGCTTACTTTTTCGGGGAAATTGTGGAAGTGAGCCGTGTTGTGAGATACCTTTCAAGCTCGGCTGTTCGTGGCGGCGGGCCTAACAGGTATTTTATGCAGGTTCAGATTATGCCAGATTACGTGATTACAGGTTTTTCCGACCTCGTGATTTCTGGGCGGGTTATTAATCTGCTCTTGCCTTTGCAGGATAATATTTTGTTCCACGCCAGTCATGGGACACCTTTTAATCCCTGTACGCTCCTTTGGTCTGTGCTTTCCTTTGACCCAGAGGGGACTTTGCCCATTGCTGATATGGAAGTAGGCGGCAGATATTTATTTAGAGCCGCTTTTTACGATATGGTTTATATGCACAGGACTGCATATCCAACAATTAGGGACAATCTAAGCCTGCTGATGAAGCCTTTGGATGCGCAAACAGGCTTATGGTATCTCCCCGCTCCTTTGGGCGCGGAAACAGATATAAGCTTCCTTTACGAACAAATCGCCATCACAAACGAAAACATTCACTCAATGAGGATTCGCACAACCACAGACATGTCTGCGATGCCCAATATGCAGTATATAGCTGATGACGGATTTTTGGTTGAAGGTCGTTTGATTGACCATTATGATTATCTTAATGCCAACCATGTTATGGTGATTCATAGGGAATTTGCCAGATTTAGAAATATTGGTATAGGTGACACTATTTCCTTTAATGTGAGGGATATGTCGGGGGACGCTTCCATTTTGATTCACGACCGCACATGGCGCGATGCGCCCTCGTTTCAAATTGAGCTTGAAGTTGTCGGCATATATGCTTATGACCGTTTGAACCCTAGGCATAATACGCCAAGCAACTCTATGAGCGTTTTTGTGCCAGATTCTGTCATTCCAGCCGAACTTCAATCTATGCCTATATTGCACCCTTCGACTTACAGTTTTGTGCTAAACACACCGAGGGATGAAGATGCCTTTATGGTAAACTATAGCCCCATGCTGGCGGCTTTAGGCTTGGAGCTGGTGTTTGTTGAGCATGACGGAGCGCGCTTTTTTGCATCTGCCGACCCGATTATACAATCTATAACTGTAAATGTAATTGTGTTTACTGCGGTTTTTGTGTTAGTGCTTGCTTTGGTGGCGTTTATTTATGGCAAACAAAGCCGTCAAGTTTTTGCGGTTCTGCGGGCTTTAGGTATGCCTGCAAAAACTGTGGTCTGGCAGAATTTTGTCCCTGCACTTTTGCTGTGGATACCCCTTATGTTTGTAGGTATTTACTTTGCATGGGGCTTTGCTCATACTCTCGCAGGTGATACTTTGGCTGGGCTTTTGGATGTAAATTACTATTATTACTATAGTTATTACGGTTATTACAGCAGCGCAGGGCTTGCCCTTAGCGGTGTGTGGCTGGCGGGCATTACTATTATCGCAATAGCCGCAATCTTGCTTTCAGTTGCTATAGGTAATATTCTAACAGCGCGCAAGCCTGTTTTGGAGTTATTGCAAGGCGGCGTGGCAAAGGTCGCTAAAACACAAGCAGCCGTTAAGGAGCTTGAAAGCATGGTCGCCATGCAAGCCACAATTGGCGAACCTACACAAAAAACTCCTGCAACAAGCACCCACACCGCTATCAAGCCCAAAAATCGCCGCAGAAATATCATCTTCTTTACAATTCGCCGAATGTTCTTAAACATAATCCGCTCGCCCATAAAAACGGCTTTGGCGGCGGTTGTTGCCATGTTTTTCCTGTTATCATTAGGCTTTTTGAACGAGATGATGGAGCGCACAGCCTTAGAAATCGACCATCTTTATGATACCACAGTGATTACGGCAGAAATTAGACAGCAAGACCTTGGCATTATAAGCGCTTCTGTACCTATGAATAATTTTGTTTTTCCTATCACAATAGAAGCCATGACAACGAGTGAGATGGTTGTTAATTACTATATTTCAGGCGGTTTCCCTCAACACGTTCTTGTTGTTCCAAACCCAGATGGCAGTTTTCCCGAGGGCTTTTGGGTGGAGCTATTTGGCGAAGGCGGGGACGACTTTAGCGTTATAGGTGATTTTGGCGGTATGGACTGGATTTATGCCCCAAATTGCCTAGAGGGGTTTGTTGAGCGCAACCAGCCCGGCATCACTGACGCATGGCTGATGACGACTTTAACCGATGCTTACGGAAATTTTGTGCTTGATGAATATGGGCAGTTGCAGTTTATACCTGCTATTGATGCGGGCATTTGGCCGCAAGTCACCTTAAAAGACGGCTTTACCTATGAGGATTTTGTATTCACTCAAAATACACCCATACCAGCCGTAATCAACGAAAGAAGATTGGTTGAGCTTGGGCTTGAAGTGGGCGACTATGTGTTCACAGGCTTTGGCATAGGGCGCGAACTCACCCCAGCAGAGCAAAACCCCCAGACAGGCTTGGATTCAGGTCCATTCTTGCTTAGAATCGTAGGCTCTTACAACGGCGTACTGCGGGGATTCTCGCCGCTCATGCCCTCACACAACCGCATAACCATAATCCCCCTAGCTGCCCTGCAATATATCCGCTACGACCTGATAATAGGCTACACCCACGCAGCATTTGACATCAACCCAGCAATGAACAGGGACATGGACTATGTAAGAGCATATATTGACGAGATTTTAAGCCGCCGTTTGGCAGGGTTTGTGCCGCTGGCTGTCACCATCAACGACTCCGCCCTGCGCTATGTGGTAGGTCCGATGGAGCAAAACCTCAACCTGCTTGAAATCCTATACCCCATAGCACTAACAATAGCTTTCATCCTCTCGGCAGGACTATCCCTGCTCCTAATGCTACAAAATGCCAAAATAGCCGCCATCCTCCGTGTTCTAGGCAACACCAAAACCTCAACCCGCCTAATACTAATCCTTGAGCAAACCGTAGTCTGCATATTCGGTATAGCTCTAGGTTTAGTCACTTTACCAATCTTTGGCATAAGCTTCGGCACAGCCCTCGCCATCCTAATCGCACTATACCTAAGCGGAGCAATAATAGGCGCAACCTCTGGCGCAATCTCAATAACCAACAAATCTCCGCTGGATTTATTGCAAGTGAAGGAATAATATGCCAACACAAATCAAAAACCGCCAAAAATTGTGCGGTTTTTGATTTGTGTTGGTAACATGGCATGAACAAGACATCTCTTAAAACTATATTTCCATGCTTGTGTTTTTTCTCTGCTTTTGTGGCACTTGCACTTGCCGACCCCGATTATGACTGCACAGGCAAGCCGATAATCGTCTAATTGATTATCTTTTGTGGTGTTCATATTCTGCCAAACCATGTTTTTATAGGCGTGGCACTTTGTCGCTTTCTATCTGCCAAACCCCTGCGACTGCATAGGCTGAACACGCCCCCTCTGCCTCTCCTGCCAAAGCACGTCATAGATTTTAGTGCGGATTTTATGCACCTCATCAACCTCGGACTTTAGAGATTGATATTTTTTGTTGAGGGTTTGTACTTTGACGGTTAGGTGCTTCCTTTCCCTCTCCCATGCACCAGTTGGAAATTTGCCGTTGTCATTTCGTAATCCCTCAACTTCATCTTTAGCATTGTTAAACACACCAACAATCCAACCATATTCACGCTCAAATGCTTTTTTCTTCCACGGCATTTGAGCAGATAAATCTTTTTGATATTGGTCGTGCTTGTCCTTGTGTTTTTGGTAGACTTCAATGCGTTGTTGATTGCCGTTAATTTCAGCCAGCTTCTTTTTGATAGGTGTTAGTCCGTTGGTGATGGTGCGTTGTTCGCGGAGTAGATTTTTGATGTACTGCTCTATATCCTCATAGCCATCAATATTTTTAGCTTTTAGGAAATCAAAAATCTGTGCTGCGAATTGCGGCTTGATGAATGATTGAGATTGCTTCGCCAAAATATCAGAAATAAAATCTGCGAATGTTGGAGGGTCGGTGTTGACTTCTTCCTCAGCCAGCCAGCTTTGTTCTTTTGAAATTTGATTTTCAATCTCTAAGGTCTTGTTTTGCAAAACATCAATTTTATTTTGCAAGCTTAAAATTTCTTCGTTGAATTGATGTATTTTATGATTGCTGGTTTCGATTTGACGGTTAATATTACCTCGTTCGGTGCGTATCCCTTTTTCCTCCATCTGATATGCAGCCACCCCTAAATGGACTGTAGGGATTTGGTCTACAATGCCCTGCCTTTTAAGACTTCTATGGTCGATTCGGTCTGGGTGGTCGTAGCGTTCCAAATATCCATTGACAGCCTCCGCCCATGCTCCCCTCCAAACCTCCGCTCTATCTCTATCATTCCAATTTGTAACATTAACTTTCCGAGATTTATACTCACCACTAGCAAGCCGAACACGCTCACCATTTCCATCAAGCATATACTCCTTTTTGGATTTAGCTCCCCAAGATTTATCTTCGTTAAAGGGGCGCATAGTTAGCATTATATGAGCGTGTGGATTAGAGCCGTCTAAGTCATGGATTGTTATGTCAGCACACATACCTTCACTAACAAAATTGTCATACACATATTCACGAACAAGATTTTTGTTTTGAAAAAGGTTAAGCTCCCTCGGCAAGGCTATTTCAATTTCACGAGCAAGCTGACTGTTTTTTGCATTTTCTATTTTCTCTACGGCGTTCCAAAGAGTTGTCCTGCACTCAAATTCACTCGGCGCATTTTCGGACAACATAATTTCACTATGAACAATTCCACGCTTACGAGTATAATCATGAACAACCCCATCATATTCATTTGTAATTTTCTCACCCGCTCTATAGGCGGCAGAAGCCACGGCACTTTTCCCTTTGCCACGGCTGATAATTTTTATTGAGCAATGGAATATGGCTATGGTTTCACGCTCCTGTCTTTTTTTGGGTTGGGTAGATGTGTTTTGGTGGTTATCGTGTTTTAGATTTTGATTTTGTTCTTCATCAGGAGCGCAACGCGCCTTAGCCGTGCCAACGGCACGAAAAGCCCTCGGCAGAGCGCACGACACCGACCCCCTGTGGGTCGGTGTATAAGTGCGCCCTTGCCAAAAGCGGGCAAGGGTGTTTACCCCGCCTGCCTGCCGTTTAGCTCGGTTTTTGCCCCCTGTTGGTTAGGTTTATTCGTGCTTGTTTTTGTGGCACTTGAACGGGTGGTGTTTTCGGTTTGAACACTTTCGGCTTGAACACTTGGGATGTCGGCACTTTTGATTTGGACGCTTTCAGTTCGAGCATCCCCAGTTTGCGAGTCCTCAGTTTGAGCGTCATCGGTCTGTGGCTTGTCCTCCTGCGCACTCTCGGCCTATGCTTGCCCCTTTGCCACAATACCCGCAAGAACACGCCGACCATAATCATTTACAACAGCTTTATCAAGAAATGCTTTGTACTGCTCATCTGTGAGATTGATGGTATCAGGCAAAAGACTTTCAAGCAGACTATGCCGCTTACAAAGACGATGATTGCGAGCTTTACCTACTCGGGTTTTCATCTTCTGGATTTCTTGTTTCTTGCGGTTGTTAAGTTGTGCGATTTGTTGGTCTAGTTTTGTGATTTTTTGGTTGCTGATTTGAGTTGTTTTTGACATGGTTTTAATCTCCTTCTTAGTTGATTTTTTGGATTTGTGCTTTTTGGGCTTGTGCTTTTTGGTTTTGGTGCATAGAAAAACCGCTCAAAATGCAATTCACATTTTGGGCGGTCGCGGTGCTGATATTTGTTTGGCTTTGACTAGATGATGTAAGTCAAAATACCTCTGGTTAGCTTAGGTCACTTGCTGTCAATTATTTCAATATTGCCAACAATTTCTAAACAATATCAGCAAACGAAGTACCAGCAAGAATTTCCGCACGCTTCTTCGCTTCTGCTTCCAACCGCTTCGCCTTTTTCCTTGCATAATACCTACGGTCAATCTCCCGCTCATGTTCCAATTCTTCTGGTGTCATATCTTTGCGAAGTTTGCGCCCACGTGAGCCAATTTCTTTTGGAGGTTCTTCGGGCGGCATATCCTCATATTCGCTTGGCGGTAGTTCAAATTTGCCAATGTAGTTTAGAAAAATGTCCACTTGCTGAGTGCGCTTACCGCTTACTTTTTCAGCTTCATGGATGATTACTTTTTCGATAAACTCGTTGAGCAAGGTCGGTGAAAATTCTGTAAATTCTGTGTAGCTTTTTACTAGCTCAATGAATTTATCAGCTTTTACACTCTCGGTATTGTAAACATCAATCTCCGATTGCAGTTTTTCAATATCAGCGTTTAAGGTTCGCTGTTCCTCATCATAGCCCTTTAATAAATCCGTAAAATGATTTTCAGGGATTTTATCAAGGGCGTATGATTCATATAGTTTTTTGATTAGGGTGGCTACCTCATCTTTGCGACGTTTGGCTTTTGTAAGTTTACTCTTACTCTCTTTTATTGCAGTTTCTTGAAATATAGCGGACATTTCTTGCACACGCTTGATAAACTCTGGTTCATTTTTTCGGACGTAGTTACAAGTGCGTCTGATGGTGTCAAGTATCAATTCTTCTGCTACTTCGGTTCGGATATAATGGACAGTACAATCACGGGCATAATGGCGGTAGCTAGAGCAAACATACTCATTATGCTCTCTCGGTCTGCCAGTTTTGCCACGTTTATGGTGCATCTTATATCCACAATCAGCGCAGTATAAAATTCCTGTAAGCGGATTTGGCGCACCGCCAAGCAAAGGTTTCTTTCGTGTGGTTGCCCTAAGCCGTTGTACCACATTCCAAGTTTCCTCATCAACGATAGCAGGGTAAGCATCTTTGAAAATCAGCTTGTTAGGATTTGGATTGCGTTTTTTGGTTTTATAGCTCTCCTTCATAGTTTTATTCAGCACCTTCCAGCCCATATATTCCTCTTTTTTGCATATGGCTACAATTGCTGACGGTGACCATCTTGTGGGGTGGGCATTTGGCGCACTTCGTTGACGAGCGTTTATTTTTGTCCAATGTGCTGTTGGGATTAGGATGTTTTCAGCACTCAATTCCTCGGCAATTTGTGTAGGGCCTTTGCCCTCAATAACACTTCGGAATATGCGCCTAACTATTGGCGCAGCTTCCTCATCCAATACCCATTTTTGGCGGTCGTTTGGGTCGTGGATATAACCGTATGGAACAGAACCAGTAACGTGCTTACCCTCGGCAGTTTTCGCACCAAAAATAGCTTTAATTTTGCGACTGGTATCTCTTGCGTGCCACTCTGCAAAAAGATTTCTAAAAGGCATAAAATCATCTTCACCTTTGGAAGTGTCGATATTTTCTGCGACAGCTATCAGCCTAATACTTTTATGCAGTAACTGTTCCAAAAACAGTCCAACACGCAAGTGGTCGCGCCCCAATCTTGACATATCTTTAATGCAAATCTGCCCTACATTGCCGCTCTCTACCATATCCATCATCTGCATAAATGCGGGTCTATCCCAGCGTGTGCCGCTGTACCCATCATCCGCTAAATGAATATAATTCATAAAGCCATTTTTGATTGCGTATTCCTCTAAATACGCTTTTTGATTTTCAATTGATGCACTCTCATTTTCCCGCTCATCCTCACGGGATAATCTGCTGTAAAGAATGGTTAATTTTGCAGTAGTCATATCTGCTCCCCTCTGGCAGGAAAGGGTGTTTGTGTGATTTATACCATCTGCACGATAGCCAGTCAATGGGTAATTAGCTAATAGATTAGGCACTTTTGCCCACCTCGCTTTTAATGAGCCGTAGTAGCTTATCCTCAACAGTTTCCTTGCTTGACTGACTTCCAAAAACAGACACGCTATAGATTGTTGAGCCGATTTTTCTTGTGAATTTTGATAGCTCGGCTACATCATTATTTTTCATAGCACAATCCCCCTCAATATTAAATTTTGTCTTGCAATTTGGGTTAGGTTGATGTAAAATAGTCTTGACCTCCTTTTTGTAATTTTGGTAGTATCTCGAAAATTTGATGAGATATGCCAGCGGAATACAACCTTGACCATTTTGATGTGAGTTTGTCTGTTTTGGAGTGGATGGTATAGGTGTAATTTAAGTGTCCTTTCTGCCTGTTGTTTTTTCGAGGTTGGAAACCTTCTTTTAGAGAATACACCATTGGGTCTGTTTAGATTTTTCCCTGAACCTATCCAAAAACTCCCGATAAAACCAATGCCCCTCGCTGGTGGCGTTTAAATCCAGAAAAACCTTCCTGTCACGGCTGGCGAGTGTCCTGTCTAGAGCTTCAAAGAAAAAAGTCTTATGTACTTCATTGGATTCGCTTATATACACACTACCAAAACTAGCTCCTTTAATTCTTGCTGCGTCTGAGGCGCGCCCGCCGCCTTCGATAATAACGACCTTCTGCCCCGTGGCAGTGTCCGCAAAAAAGGCATCCTTGCCCTCATACTTGCCCTCGCGCCCCCTTGAGCCAAAAAAGCTTTTGAGTCCAAAGCCGTTGCAATCCAAAATATTAAGCCGCGCACACCCTTTAGTTACTCCTGCTGCGGCATTTTGTCAAGGACTTTTTTAATCGGATAGAAAAAAGCCCCTCAAAAAGGGCTATTTCCATAAAATGGGATGAATTGGTGTTATTTTCTACCAAGCTGCGACAAAAGTTCCTCAATCAGAGCATCCTTGTCTGCAAGTATGGCGTTTTGATTGGCAAGTAAAACATCTTTTTCTGCAAGAACACCTTGCCATTTTTGACGCTCTCTATCCTCTCCGCGCCTCTCCGCACTATTCAAAGCAGAC
>JGI24694J35173_10003697_pt1 | contig 11446 bp, 3 predicted proteins | sample TergutCo191P1_FD_35173 | JGI IMG/M metagenome (IMG submission 35173) | reverse complement strand
ATGTGTTGTTGTAATCATCTAACTCGTCATAGTAGCTCTCTTTAACTACGCCGTTTTCAATAAACTTGGTTACATCCGGTATTGTACTCGGCATATCATCATTGAGTACCCTGCCTGTGATATCGTATACCGCCAAATCAGGAGGAGTATTGTTTCCCAAAATCCTCATCTGCCTGAAAACCTGATGACTCATATTGTCTTCCGCGTAGAAGATAAAAAGTTTTGTTTCATTTTCAAGAGTATAATTACCTTCACTGTCAATGGAATGAAAATCTTTCCATGACGCGTCTTTCGGAACAGGATTATTAACATTGTTTACGTTATTCCCTAAAATGCTGAATTCACGCTCAAAGGGCTGCTTGCGGAAACCATTGTTACTGCCCAGGGGTATTTCATCATGAGCATTGCTAACAAAATTTATCGGAATACTAGGATAATCGGAAAAGTTAAATTCCCAGTGCTGTACGCCGTTAAGTGAAGCGGGAAAATTATTGGGATAATTCGAATCGCTTAAAGCATTCTGTACTGCTTGAATATAANTGTCGGAACCGCCTGCCATTCTTGCCGGTATCCATGCCATACGGAATTTTATAACGCCGTTATTCCCCGGTTCGTTCATTCTTCCGTTTTCACGCAGAGTATATCCGGTAATTGTAAACCTTTCTCCGTCTGACAGTGACGGGAATGTATTTTCTTCCGGGCATCCGGCTTGAACATCAAGAACGATAACAGGAGCATTTTCGTCTACTACATCAATATGCCAAACTCTGCTCTTTTCTCTTGTTCTGTTAGTATCATAATCGGTATCTTCATAATCGGTTTTTCCGATAAAAGCGTCATATTTTCCTGTATTTGTATGCGGAGAAAGTTTAACATCCGCGACAACAGTGAATAAAACAAAAGCGCCGTAATCAGCGTCTAAATTTCCCGTTTGTAAATAAACGAGTCTTTCATCCAATTTTTTACCGTCAATCAATTCTTTAACAGGTTCGCTTTCATTTTGGTTGTATCTGTCATATTTCCAGTTATACACAGGCAGCGGCGGATCATTTTTTAGTCTATTGCGCAAAAAGGATAATTTTTCATTGTCTGTTGCTCCTGTAATTGTAACGCCCGAAGCAATTTCCCTATCTCCGTCCCATTGTTCTTTTGTAAGTAAGCCTGCATAAGCCCATAAAAGCTGATCGTCATCGAAGAACTCAACAGGAAGGGTTCCGCCCTTTGTGACAACTGTGCCGATTAACGGATCCAGTATGCCCTTAGGAATATCGGCATTCTCCCACATAACAAAGAAACCTTCTTCTTCTAAAAATTCTTCTTCGTTTCCGCTTTTGTCTATTGCGACAATCGCGACACGGTAATAATATCTCTTTCCGTTATAATAATCGGCTGTATAGTCTGACCATAATTTTTCTTCGCCTGCTGCAAGAAGATCAGCTTCGGTAATTGTCCAGCGCGGATAAAAAACGGAAGAACCTTCATCTCTTTCAAGTTCTAATAACGGTTNATTAATACCGCGTTCCACATCGAAAATATTAAGTGAAANAATTTCTATTCTGGTTTCTTCTTCGGATACTTTTCCCTGTATAGTGAAAAACCCGTTTTGATACGTGTTTGTATTTACGCTTCTTTCTCCGCGGGGATCTGATGTTTCCAGAGCTTTTAATTTTGGATAAGTTTCTAAATCAGTTTTTCTTATTGAAGTTCGATCAATCCACATGTCCTGAATGACCGGCGGCAGTAAATCGACAATTAAAGTAAGCGCGATTATCGACTCGTCTCCGGAATTTTTAGCTCTGTCATACGCGACAATTTCGACCATTATTTGCTCACGCGCTTCACGTTTATCATCGCAGCTATGGCAAACGAATGTTGGTTTCTTGTCTTCTCCGCTGAGGTTTACATGTCCGTTTATACATGTCCAGTCAATAAAATCCAATTTTATTTCCCATATACAGTTTTTTCTGTTACTGCCGATCAGAACCGCGTCAAACATTTTTTCCTGTGTTCGGGCATTGCGCATTATTATACTTGTAACGCCAATATTGTCCGTCGCTGTACCGTAAAGTACAGTGTCTCCCTTGACGTAAAATGGCGTAGGAACGGGTCCTTCCTTGTCCCCTGATCTAAAACCGTTTAATAAAAGTCCAGGAGGAGTAAAATCTACGGGATCACCGAGACCCATGTCCTGCAAATCACACGCGGAAAAAACCGCGAGTAATACGAACGCAGCGATTATAAAAGTTTTAGAAACTTTCAATCTTTTAAATAAATTACTCATATTTATCTCCTGTCTTTTTCTTTAGAAAATATAGAGTCTTAAACCAATAATAATCTTGGGCAGCACGACATTTATGTCGAGCTCCTTTGCATTGACATCTGTCGGAACAAACCACAACTGACCTTCGGTGAAGAAACTGAATTGCCTGAAATTCTTTCTCTTTGGAATGATTACCTTTGGAAATTCAATCTGTAATAATAATGCCGCCATCCATGTAGATTCACCGCTCTGTGTGTATGTGCCCGGATATTTCGGGTTATCCATCTTAGTTATGTCAAACAACGAGAAGTTAGCGCCGATTGCGAATGAGGCGTACAGCCATTCAAAGTCGGGACCGAATATGCCGATGAACGGCAGGGTGTAAATATTCGCGAGAAGTTTTATACCGATAACATGACCGCCGTAACGTACTGGTCCTTCACCGCCCATCTTCTCATAAAGTTCCTGTGTCATAAAGCCGTAGTTAAACTGGACTTTGACATTGTCGTCAAAGAAGCTTAAGCCCATGGCTACGTCCATAAATGTCGCGCCGCCGCCGAACGGGATTACCGGAACATGAGGATTGTCCGGGAATAATATTTTCCAGTANGGAGGTATTATCGCTTCAAAATATAAACCTTGCAGGAAGCCGGGTACTGCNTACATNGACTTGTCGCCGGGTCTCAAGTGATATGTCAGGCTGACAAGCTCGACATCATCTGTAGCTGACGCGGAGTAAGGAATTTCTTGATTGTATCTTTCTCCCATTCCCGGCGATATTAGCCGTATCACAGGGAAGGTCTTATCGATGCTAACCATCATTCTGGAAACAGCATACTCACCGTTTTTGAACCATGTTCTGACTATAATGTAGTGAAGCCCTTCCGGCATCAAACCGGTTTCCAAGCGGTAACGGTAATCAACATCTTTTCCTTGTTTTCCAAGAGTCTTTGTAAATGTTTTACCGTTATCAAAACTTATTTCCGTATAGTTGGGTGCTTTCGTTTTTATTTTCGCTTTATCGGCGCGATTCGTCTTCTTGTCAGCAAGCGCGGCGGCATCTTCTTCGTTCAGCGCGTAACCGTTGCGTCCGTAGAAATACGGTCTATCATACGCAAAGTCGCCGAAGGTGAAACTGTCAATCGTTACCCACGGTCCGGTAGAGTTGTAATCAATGTTGTAGGTTCTGGTTTGCACCATAGCGCTCGTTCCGAAGTTGCTGCGCACGAGAACTGTGTTTACTCCGTCGTTAAGATGTTCGCTGTTTAACGTAAAACGGAAATATCCGTTATCGTCGACATCAGCCGTATCCACGTCCCTTCCGTTAACTCTGATAGTTACCTCTGTCGCCTTGTCGGCTCCATCCGTAATACCGTACAGGTTGAATGTTCCGCTTACAGCTTCGTTTTCCAAAGGATAAAGAATCTCGATTGTGTTCTGGTATGTTCTGCGGGCAAGCTCGATATTGCTCGAAAGACGCGACTCGTTTCCGGCGCTGTCTTTTCCGATTACGGTTATATCGTAATAACCATCCTGAAGATTTGTAAGATTATAATTTTCTCTCAGCATTACATTAGGTTCAACCTTGCGGCTTCTGATATCATTCGGAATCGACTGACCTTCAAGACTGCGAATTTGAATCTCAACATCGGAAAGATTTGGGTCGAGTATTCTGCCCATTATGCTTAACCGTCCCGTTGAGCGCGAACCGTCGATAGGGCTGTCTAAAATAATTTCAGGCGCGGTGTTGTCAATATTGATCATGTTTACATACGTCGCCGGAACATCGTACCTGTCTACTACCCTGAGAAACACAACATGATTGCCGTCTTTTAAAATAGTTGTGTTAAATTGATATGTCCACGGAACAGTTTCACTCGCGGTTCCAAAGTTGCCGCGCACCGGGTTGAAGGTAGTTCCGTTATCAACCGAAACATGTATCGATTTNATTCCGTTCCTATCGGAAGAACTTCCTCTCAGTTCAACTCCGCCTCTTATAATTGTATCTACCTGCGGGTACGTCATCGTAGCGGCAGGCTCGGAGAGAGAAACCCTGAAGTTCCGAACAACCGGCTGGCTTCTTACTCCGTAAATATCTTCGGCAATTACGGTAACAGTATGCGCGTTATCCGTAAGGCTCAAAAGCGAAACCGGAAAACTAAAACCGTTCTGAGCGTCGATTGTCAGCCACGCCCCGGAATCAATTCTGTACTGAACGTTTTTAATTCCGTCATCATCGAACATAACGCCCGACACTATAAAATCATTTGTGATAACTTCGTTTTCCTGCGGAAGAATAATCTGCGCGACAGGTACGTCCGCCTGTTGATCGATTACAAACTGCCATGAACTTATCTCGGCTGAATTACCCGCTTTGTCCGTAAACGTAAAACGCATACCGCTATCAAGGGGCATCTGGATCGAATCCATGAGAACCTCGATAAAACGCGGAGCGTAATCGAAGTACCATGAATTAGCGTTAAACACTTCTCTTGTTATCGCAGAAGCGCCCGCTCTTGCAGGTCTGTTGTAAGTGATTGTGTTCAACTCTCCCGCTTCACTGATATCAAANGCGATACGGATAGTTCCGTTCACGCTCGCGTCAGCAATCGGCATAATAAGTGCGGCTGCCGGCGCCTGTGAATCTTTTAATACCGTAAAATCTTCGACAGAGAATTTTCCCGAGTCGTTGGTCGCTTTTACTAAAATACAAACCGCGCCGTCATCAACTCCGGCAAGATCGATTGTCCTTGTGTAATCTGTCGATACTGTTCCGAAACTGCGCCAAGTTTCGCCCATGTCAAGCGAATATTCAACGGAAGCGACTCTGTTTCTGGATGTAACATTAAAACGCAGGTTGGCTGAATTTCGCACCCAGCCGTAATTCGTGCCTTGCATCGAAATTCTCGGTCCCGAAAAATCTGCAACGATTCTTATCGGTGAAGATTGACGGGTGCCTGCGTCTGTTTGCAGGCTCAGTGTCAGAGGACCTGCTTCGCCTTCGCTCACTGCTCTGAGTACAACTCTGCCCCTCTCATCAACTTCCGCTCTGACATTGCCGGAACCTGTCCCGGACACATTAACGCTTCTTATCTCCGCAGAAGCAACGCCGTACACCACATCTTCGGAGTCTCCAAGAAGAACTCTGCCGTCGTTGAGTCTGTTCGTTTTTGCCCATTCAAACTGGAACGGCATCGTAGATCCGTCGTTCGGCAAAGTGTTATAGAAAACAAATTCTTCCATGTTGATATCACGCCCCTGCCTGTCTGTTGCGGTAAAAGTGATTCTTGTTGAACCGCCCTGAATATTGTCAGGGAAAGGAATTGCAGCGGTAAATGTGTTTCCCGATCCGCTCAAACGCAGCGGAACAGGCAGGTTATCGCCGACTGCGACATACGCTGTCGCAGGAGCCGCCGATCCTTTGAANGCGACAGTCATCGACATTTTTTCAACGCCTATCTGCACTCCTGTCCGCTGATTCATAATCGGTATCGGTCTTATCATCATGCCCGAGTAGAAAGGCATAGTCGTTTTCCCGACCGTAATACTTACAATCGANGGAACAGGAGAAGGAGGAGAAACNATNATNCCNTTTACCTGAACTTTAGGTCCTATAACTCCGTTAATATCTTTTGCCCAAACATCAACNGCGTGAGTTCCTTCGCGGACACCCGCGATACGGAGCTGAAAATTTTCTCCGCAGGGAATCTCAACAGCTTCTTGTCCGTTCAGCGAATAGAAAACAGCCGCGGCGCCGTCATCGTCGGAAATCGATCCGCTGACGACAATACCCACATCGCTGTTTAAAATTCCGGGAACGGGAGAATTCAATTTTACAATCGGAAGATCGGCTGCGGCGTTTACCTTATATTTCTGCCTTGTAACAGTAACATTGCCGGAGACATCTTCCGCGCGAATTTCAATATCGACTGACGATGCTTTTTGCCTGCGAAGATCGACTTCCGCAGACCACCAGTCATTACCGGGGAGTAAGTCAAACTCNCCGCCGGCGAAACTTCCCGCNTTCCATTTTATCGATTTCAATCCGACAGGATGTTTCGCGTATCCNGCGATTCCGATAACGCCGTTAACTACCGCNCCCGGTTCNGGATAAACAATTTTTACATCCGGTCCCGAATTATTTACGAATAACAAATGCGCCGCGGTTCCCAAAGATTTTTTACCGTCTTCCGCCTGGAACCAGATTACCTGAGGTCCGTCTTCCAGCGTATTTGTTTTAATATTAACTTCCCAATGATATTCGCCTGTCCGGCTATTGTGTGACACTTTCGCAGGTAGATAACGTTCTCCGCCGTCCGTTGAATAACGGAAACTCGATATACCGTTGCCGTCTACAGCGGTGCCGCGAAGACGAATGCTTCCCGAAACAAGCGCGCCTGTTTCATGGCTTGTAACAGCTATTTCCGGTTTCTTCCGGTCAAGCGTCCAGTGAATAACGGCTTTTTTGTGTTGTTTTGGTTTGACCTTCATACCGTTCGCGAATTCGGAGGCAATGCCGGAAATACCTGTTATATCAGTACCCCATGCCGTAACCGTATAATCGCCGTCTGTCCATATATCCGGATTTGAAGTGTTTAAAAAATATGACCAGTAATCTTTTCCCGACGCTCTGGTTCTTACAAGTTCTTCGCCCCTGCCGTCTGTTCCGCGTTGGACGGTTAGTTCAACAAGATCAACGCCGTCATCATCAAAAGCGATACCGACAATATTCATATTGCCCTGAACATGCATCATCGGCGAAGGGTTAATAATTGTTACATTTGGAAGATCCGATACAGGATCAATGAAAATATTTTCAGGACCGGAAAGAGTGACATTTCCCGCTCTGTCCGTCGCGGCAAGATAATAATTGTACTTTCCGGGTTTTCTGTTTGAAGTATCAATTGTATCCGTAAAACCTGCCGGATCCTCGGCTGATCTGTTAACCTCTTTGCTGCCGCCTGCCCATAAACTGCCGCAGACAAAAACAAGTACCGTCAGAATCATCAGACATTTCTTAGCCATTTCGTCCCCCTATTTTCGTCATAATTTCCACATATATACGTATACTTAACAGTATTATGCAAACTTATACCTAAAATCAAATAGTGCACAAAATAAAAATGTCTCAAATATCCCAAATCACAACCAACACATAGCTCAATATATCAAAATACAAAAATAAATACTAGTGATTCAGGGGGTATATTGAGATTTTTTATCACCTCAAAATAGTCGATTAAAAAACGGAAATATGCTAGGATTAAGGCGGATGTACACTAGGGAAATATTGCCTCCTATAGCCTCTCCCGTAGTTGACGGCAAACCGGTCTTTGGGACATGGAATAGGGCTTTTGAAAAGGTCGATTTAAAGGATATCCGCAAACCTTATCAATTTCCTCTGTTAAATTTATTAAAAGACTGCAGGATAAAAGAATGGCAATATTTCAATGTTCAGGACAATGCTTATCTGTTGGAAGCCGTTTTCAGCAACTTTAAACTTTATAAAATAGCTCAGATTTTCGTTTTCGATAAAGAAAGCGGTAAAAAGTCGGTTTTTAGGAAAATAAATCCGGCATCGGGCTTAAAACTGCCTTTAAGCCTCTCAAATTCACATCTGGAAAACAACTCATCTCAATTTTTCTTTAGTATCCACAACTGGCTTGACGCGGATACCNTCAAATTAGATATCAATATTGAGAAATCTAAGTCTTTTGCGCGCAAACAGCCGCAGTTGACAGCCCATCTTACCTATAATATGAGNGCTCAGGAGGTTACTCCGGCGGTTGTTTCACTCGGTTTTTCCGAACAAAGATCGATGTGCGCGTATAAAGCGCTTGCTCCGGTGCACGGCAGCATGATTATTGACGAAAAACAGATCGATTTAAAACAGGACGCTTGTTCGGGTATCTTTATCGATTATAAAGGCTATTTTCCGTACAGAATGATGACAACTTACTGCAGCGCGGCAGGTTTTATCGAAGAAAATAAGCGATTTGGCTTCCACATTGCCGAAAATCAAACTAAGGAGACAAATAAGAACAACGAAAACGCGTTATGGACAAACGGTAAATTAACGCCCCTTCCACCTGTACACATTACGATGCCGAACGGTCACGGCGCGGATTGGGTTATTCAGGATGTCGAGGGAATGGTTGATTTAACATTCACGCCGAATGATCATAACAGATACGGTTCAAACATCCTTGTATCAAAAACGGAATTTATCACCCAATTGGGCGTTTATAACGGAATGCTTATGAATTCGGACGGAGAACAATTTCAGATAAAAAACTTTTTCGGAATGGGAGAAAAAAATTATTTACGGGTGTGAATATGGCAAATAACAACTCGCCTTCAAGAAACGCAATTTACGCTCCGGGCGAACTGAGCCGCGTCCGGAACAAGCTCGGTGTAACGGATGATGAAGAAGCAAAACGGATGGCTCAGCTTCTCGGCGGACAAGTCGGCACGGAACGCAGCGCGGAAGCAGAACAGTCGAAAACCGGAAAAGTATCGAGACGCGAAACCGTAGAGGTTGCAGTCGGCGGCAAGAAACGCCGCAGGATCGACATTGCGCCGCCTGAAAACGAGAAAGCCTCCAAAAAACAATCGGGTCCGTATCCCGGCGATGATCCTGAAAAACCGCTTAAACTCGGTTATTCGGAAAGAATAAAAATGGATCAATACGCGGGACATATGATGTTTGAAGTTAAAACTTCGCTGCAAGTGCTTACTTCTATGCTTTCGTTTTTTAAAGAACCTGTTGACAGCGTAAATCCGCGGTTTGTAACAGTGCGTCTGAACGAATATTACAACAAAGTTGAAAGACTCGTTACAGCGGCGAGAAATCTTTTCCCGAAAAACAACAGAAAACGAAACGTGCAGTTAAAAAGAGCGTCTCCGTTTATTTATAAAATGTTTGACGTTATACGAAACTGGGATATTGAACAAATTGCGCGTAACATCGCGGAATTGCAGGCGCACCCGCGATCCGTAAAAACAACGGATTTTACGGAAGTCTTGCGCGGATTTTACAAACCGCTGTTCATTCTGGACGATTTAAATACAGAAAACATAAAAACCGCGTTTAAATTAATTTACAAAATTCTGTATCTTGAAAGTCCGATGGACGCAAAAGATAAATATCAGGAAATTATACGAAACATAATCGCGTATCTCGGAGACATCAGACGCAATGTTCAATTCGGACTTTATCCTCTTTTGATGAAATTAATTTCCGATCGTTTTTTAATATATGAACGAATCTTCGTTGAAAGACGAAGACGCTTTATGGCTTTTTTAAATGTCACAGAAAACGATCAGTTGAATTCCGAAGATTTAAATCAACAGCAAGTTGAAACAATTGATGTAGAAGCAATTCAAAAAAATGTAAGCGAAGAAGATATAGAAGACAGCGACGAAGAGAAAAAAGAAGGCGTAGAAGGATTATTAGAGGAAGAGGATCCGAATGATCCGAAAGTAATGGAACGCAAAGCAAAAGAAGAAGCCGAGAAAGCGCAGCAAAAAGCGATGGAACAGGGAAAGAACGCGCTTGAAACGCTTTTCCCGAAAGCAAAATGGGACAAACTCGACGAATTTCCTGACTTGTATCCGTACTTCGCCAATATATATAATTTAAGACAAGGTTATGAATTAATCGCTCCGTCCGATCCCGTTCAGCAAGTATCAATTCTGCTTCACATTTTAGAAGATCTTTTTATCGGACTGCGTTATGTGAACTTCGGCATTATCACGGGTCCCGACGGAAACCCGATAAGAGTAAGCGATGAATTAGTAGATACCCTGAACGGCTGGCGTCAGTACATAGAAGACAGTTTTTCAAGAGGTTATCTGCCGCGATTGTCGGAATACTGCAGGCTTCTGGAAAATTCCGAAGAATCAAGAATATCGCCGTACGCCAAAAAAATATTTAACGAACTCCACTGGTTAAAGCGTTTATATTTTCTCCCGTATTATAAATTCGAATCGATGGGTCCCCCGCCTTTCACAAAAAAAGATGTCATCCCAATCTACAGCGAAGTCAGAAAATTGCGCAAAAGCTTAACAGCAGTAGCAAAAGGAATCGAAACGGGAATGCGCGCAGGAGGAGCCGCCGTAAAAGCTCCGTGCGCAGGAATCAACAATCCCTGGGAAGCGTATAACTTTCAAGTGCCTAACCCGATATCAAAACGCCTTGACATGATGCTGCCTCCCGAAAGAAGAATAAACGCAACATTAATTTTCTTTTCGTTATCAACTCTGACAGTTCTTGATTTTTTATTAAACAACGAAACAAGCTGGGCATACGCAAACCGTCCCGGACCATTATTTCCGCAGCATCAAAGATGAAGGCATATCGCCTCTCTTCGGCGTAACAGAAAAACTTGACGCGGATAAAATCTTTAAAGATTCGCTTAAGAAAGCAGGGATGAGTTGAGTTAAATACTTATTTCTTTCTCGATCCCGGAAAGAGAAACCACATAGATAAGAAGGACAATTAGCAAGGAAAGGTGCTTTTTGATTTTCATACAACGCCGCTTAACTCCTCAAGCCTTGTATCGTCTCCATATCAAGACCGGTAATTTTTTGAATCACTTCTACCGAAAAACCTTCAGCAAGCGCGTTCCTGGCGACAGCGAGTTTTTCCTGCGCCATGCCTTGTGCCATGCCTTCCGCTCTGCCGTCAATCATCCATTGTTCTTTCAAGCAGAGGTCGTCTATCTTCGCGAGGTTTTTATGAAAGTAATAATCTCTTATTGATTCTATTAATCCCATTCTTCTTGCGCAATCAATCGGTTTCTTTAATTCGGGATATTTTTTTGCCAGCATTACATATTCCTCCTTTTTCTTGCATTTCAAGAATCGAAGCCAGCGCCAGATTATGGCGTTTTCGTCTTCGATATCAGAGAGTTTCGGTAATTCAATGATAATCACTTTTAACAAATCTGTAAAGGATCTGTTTTTTTCGTTCATCAGTTTGTAAACATTCATGTATGAACTTTCTTCTTCCAGTAAAACATGATCGCATATTACTATGCTGACGACATGATGCAACTTGCGGTAATCTTCCCCCCATTTTAACTGATCTCCGATGAGGCGGGCGCCGTAATAGAGAACCCTGTTTCTCATGTTAGCCTTTTTTTCAACTTGCAATTCAATGTGAAAAATTTTTCCTGATTTTGC
>JGI24694J35173_10003693_pt1 | contig 11449 bp, 11 predicted proteins | sample TergutCo191P1_FD_35173 | JGI IMG/M metagenome (IMG submission 35173) | reverse complement strand
CTTTTGCGTGGAACGGTAAACTCAATCTTTCCCTTATTCACAATATTTCCGATTATATCAACGCCCTTACCCATGCGGACATACAAGGCATTCTTTCCGAGCTTTTGCGGAACGGCCCAGCGAAAATGGTGTTGTTCCCGGAGCGGTAGCCGCAAAATATAGTGCGCGATGGATTGCAAATCGGCAAGCTGTTCGGTTTTTCGTTTTAGGAATGTGCTGCTTGATTTTTTATGCCCGTAGTTGGTATAGTTGCGAAAGTGAGCGTTTGTCTTGCGATTTGTGGAACATGGCACAGACAAGAAACTGGGACATCAGGGCGAAATGCTTTCAAACCTTGTCGCGCTTGAATGGGATACGCGAAGTGCCAGGCACCACTTTTAAAACCACCATCATGAATCGGGAGCTATCGACATGACAGAAAACGACATCATTAAGGACAAAAATCTGCGAGCATATCTGACAGGCGACTCCGAAGCCTTCGCCAAGCTCTGCCGTAAATTCGTAAAGGTTTACTATCCAAGGGGGCCGATTCGCAGGCTTTGGTCGCGGGACGAATGGGTGGATATTTGGGCGACGGTTTACGACCCGAAATACAACAGGAACGTTCCGTCGTCGGCCTTCAACCCGAAATGGTCAAGGGACGCTTTCCTGTTCAGGTTTTTTCGCGGCCGGGATGTCATCGACGATCTTAAAGTCCGTGATTTTTTTGGCCGAGTCAGGGGAATCAAGGCCGACAGGGGCGTTTGCGTATCCGCGGGGGCTTTACCGAAGAAGCCCATGCCGTGGCCACGCGCATTGACCTTATCAATCGCAGGGAACTTGTCGCCGTTCTTGGCATCGAAAAATGGTACGATGTGGTGGATGGCTGGCATAACGAACGCAAAAAATTCGCCGAAAAAGTATGGGAGAAAGAAAACGGCGACTTGACCGCCATAGGTTTTAAATCAAAAGACGGGGGGCGTTCGGAGATATGAGGATTATTGAATGACCGCCGCAGCTTTTTGTGGCCTCTGGTAACATTACCGTAAAACACGCAAACAAACGAAGGAGAAGCGAAATGGAACGAAACGAGTTTATGGAAAAGGCCGTCCGCACGATACGAACGGCCTGTGTAATGGCCGAGGAAGCCAGAAAGGTGAGCCTTTATTCCCTAAGCCTTATGAGAATCGAGCTTGACGACGAGTTCACGCGGCTCATGCAACAGGTGGGGTATGGTATGAGCGCCAAGCAGTTGGAAGGAATCCTGTCAAAATTTATCGACAAGCAACCGGACGGGTAAAACCGCCGGCTGATGGAGATATGGAGATATGGATGGAGGCCATACTCTGCATCGCGCAAGGCGAAAGCGCGGCGGGGCTGTTGCACTCCATCCACTTTCGCCTGGGCGAGGACGAGCGGAAGGCCGCGCGAAAGGCGGTCGCATGGTTGGAGTCCGCTGGTGTTGCCAAGGATCGTCTAAGCGACCTGTCCTTTATGTTGGACTGGGAAACCCCGGACAGGCCGACCGGTTTTGAAACCGCCGAATCGTGCGCCGACAGGGTAAGGTACGAAGGGCTGTCCCTTGGTTTTGTTCTGGACGAATTTATGTCAACGGAACTGTGCATGGCGGCGGTAAAGCAGGACGGGCGCACATTGGGTCTGGTGCCGCGCCAGCTTTTGACCGCCGAGATCTGCCTTGCCGCGGCGATGCAACATCACCGCGCGCTCGCCTATGTTCCCGCGGAACTTATGACGGGGGAACTGTGCCTTGCCGCGGTGAGGTGGACGGCCTGGCCCTTGAGTTCGTTCCGCCCGCGCTGAAAACGGCGAGGCTGTGCCATACGGCGACGGCGCGGGACGGCCGCGCCCTAAAGTTCGTTCCGCCCGAATCGATGACGGCACAAATGTGTTACGCGACGGTGGAGGACACCGGCTGGACGCTAAAGTACGTTCCTGAAAACCTGAAGACGTTTGAACTGTGCGAGGCGGCGGTCGAGCAAACCGGGTGCGCGTTCGAGTACGTGCCGGAAAAACACAGGACAAGGGAAATCTGCCACAAGGCCATTTCGGACGAACACGGTGGGTGCAAACTGGCGGACGTGCCGCGGGAACACAGGACGGAAGACCTTTGCAAAACTATGGTAGGGCGCGACGGCCTTGAGCTTGAGCATGTCCCCGGGAAATTCATAACGCCGAAACTCTGCGAGATGGCCATGAAGTATAAAAACAACCTTGCGCTTCGGTTCGTTCCAGAGGAACTCAAAACAGTCGAGCTTTCTCTTTTGGCGGTTAGACGAAGGCGCGAAGCGTTCGAGTACGTGCCTGAAAAATTCAGGACGGCGGAATTCCTTCTTACCGCGATGGAACCAAGCGAGCACGACTTTCTCTGGGAATTTGATGCACAGACGCTTGAGTACGCACCGGAGGAGATCAGGACTGAAGACTTCTATCTCGCCGTCGTCAAAAAAAGCGGCTTCGCGCTAAAGCACGTTCCGGAAAAGTTCAAGACGGCACGGGTCTGTCTTGAGGCGATGAAAAACGATCCTTCCAAGAAGGAACTTGATGACAACAAGTACGAGCCGTTGCTTCAATTCGTGCCGAAAAACCTGATAACCGCGGAGCTGTGCCAAATTGCGACCAAGCGAAAAACCACCAACGAGTTCGAGCACATACCGGACGAACACAGAACCGATCAAATGTATCTCGATGCGGTAAAGACGAACGGCTATATGCTCAGGTACATTCCGGATGAATTCAAAACCGCCGAGCTATGCAAGGACGTGGCCAAAGAATGCAAATGGCTGTTGTGCAACGCCTTGGCTTCTGGGTACGTGTCAAAGCCCGAGTTTATGGAGGCGATGGCTTGGCATGATCCCTGGGTGCTGGAATACATACCGGACGAACACAAAACGCCGGAACTGTGCCTTTCCGCCGTAAAGTACGACGGCTGGATTTTGGAGAACGTTCCCATGAAACACAGAACCGAGGAAATATGCATGACGGCCTCAGGCCCTGAAGCGCGGCGAAGCTATTTATGAATTGCCAGAAGAACACATAACGGCGGAACTGTGTCTTGCCGCGGTCAAGGAAGGGATTTCGCTTGGGTTTGTGCCCCATGCGTTGCGAACCGCGGATCTGTGTCTTGAGGCCGTAAAAAACAACGGCCTTGCCTTGAAAAGCGTGCTGAAAGATGGTAAAACCGCGGAAATATGCCTTGAGGCCGTAAAAAACAATGGCGACGCCCTTGAATTCGTGCCAAAGGAACTGCGAACCGTGGAACTGTGCGTGGCGGCGGTAAAGTCGCGCGAGCAGGCTATCCGCCACGTTCCGCAGGAACTGCAGGCCGCGGTGGAGGCGGCGTTGTGATTTAGGTTTGGGGCCATAAGGATATCCAGATAACGCCCGAAGTTGGAGCAGATCATATTCTAGTGTTTGTAGTATTTCGAATGCAAACCAGCCTTGACACTTTCGCCCAGATCTGTCAGTATAATAATGCGGAGGTGTATATGTCTATTACCAGTTTAAAAAGCAAGATGATTCTCCCTACCCTTGGAATGCTGCTCGTCGTCGTCGGTTTTATTGCCGTGTATTTTTCCTCGCTCACGGCGAATCGCGCCAATAGTTTCGCGGAGCAAAGGATGGAGGCGGCGGCCCAGTCCGTCCGCGCCTACCTTGCCTCGCTTGAACAGCAGACGTTTATATCCGTTATGGCGTTGGGAGGCAGCGCGGAACTTATCAGGCTTCTAGATAACGGGGACAGGTTGGGTGTCTGGCAATATTTGGTCAACCAAAAGACCCTTTGGGGGGTAACGTCCATCATTGTCACCGACACGGAAGGCAGGGCATTCGCGCGATCCGCCCTGCGGGACCTGTACGGCGATGATGTCAGCGGCGGCCCATCGATATCGGCAGGGCTTCGGCGGGAGACCGTTACGCTTTACATGCCGACACCCACGGCTCCGCTGGTCATGACCAGCGCCGCGCCAATTATGGACGGAGACAGGCTTGTCGGAATTGTCGCGGTAAACTTCGATGTCGCCACAAGCGGGTTCGTGGATAGGATTCGCGACACATTCGACGTTGACGCCACGGTTTTCGCGGGCGATACCTCGGTATCGTCCAGCATAGTCAATCCCGAAACCGGCCAGCGCGCCGTGGGCCTTGTTGCCGACCCCGAAGTCACCGCGGCGGTTCTTCGGCAGGGGCGACGCGTCCCGCTCCGCCAGAATTTGCTCGGTGCGCCCTTTCTTTCCTATTATTTCCCGCTACTCGGTGCGGGCGGCAACCCCGTCGGCATGTTTTTCGTGGGCTTTTGCCAGGAGCTTTCGACCGCCGAGGTCAACGCGGCGCGGCGCAATACGATTCTACTGGCCATTCTTACCGTTGTGGTAGTTGGTGCCATCCTATTCACCCTAACCTCGCGGATACTCAAGCCGATTCGCCTTCTGACTGGTGCCCTAAACGACACCGCCCAAGGCGACCTTACCAAGAGGCTTCCAGAGCTTGGCAGGGACGAAATCGCCGCGGCCTCCCGCTCCTTCAACCTGACCATGGAGGAGCTTAGAAAGATGATTACAGCGATCAAGGGCCAGGCGGGAAAGCTTTCCGACATTGGCAACGATCTTGCCAGCAACATGTCGCAGACCGCCTCGGCGATGAACGAAATCGCCACCAACATCCAGAACGTCAAGGGAAGGGTGATGAACCAGAACGCCAGCGTCACCCACACCAACGCCAGTATGGAGCAAGTCACGGTCAACATCGACAAACTAAGCGGCAGCGTCGATCAACAGACTGGCGCGGTATCCGAGGCCGCGTCCGCGCTAGAGCAGGTCATGGCGAATATCAACTCCGTCACACAAACCCTTGTCAAGAACATCGCCAACGTGGAAACCCTGAAGGAAGCTTCGGACACTGGCCGGGTCAGCCTTCAGAACGTGGTATCCGACATACAGGAGATTGCCCGGGAATCCGAGGGGCTGCTGGAGATCAACTCGGTAATGGAAAACATCGCCAGCCAGACGAACCTGCTCTCGATGAACGCGGCGATCGAGGCCGCACGCGCGGGCGAGTCGGGCAAGGGCTTTGCGGTAGTCGCTGGCGAGATACGGCAGCTTGCCGAATCCTCCAGCGGTCAGTCCAAGGTTATCGGGGAGGTGCTGAAGAAAATCAAGGAATCAATCGACAAGATTACCCGTTCCACGGACAACGTCCTTAACAAGTTCGAGGCGATAGACCAGAGCGTAAAGACCGTCGCGGAACAGGAGGAGGCTATCCGCCACGCCATGGAGGAGCAGAGCCACGGGAGCAGGCAGGTCCTTAGCGCATCCGGGCAGGTGAACGACATAACGCAGCAGGTAAAGGGTGGGGCCTTGGAAATGCGCCAAGGCAGCAGGGAAGTGATCCAGGAGAGCAAAAACCTGGAGAAGACGACGCGGGAAATCACCAACGGCATCAACGAGATGGCGGTCAGCACCGAGGAGGTCAATAGGGCGGTGAACAGCGTCAACGACCTTAGCGGCCAGAACCGAGAGAATATCTCGACCTTGGTTAAGGCGGTCTCGCAGTTCAAGGTTTAGCCTGGGTAGAAGGCCATTCCAAGGACCAATGAAAAAAAATCCGCGTAAGCATTATCCTAGCTTTTGATCCAAACGACTTCGATCTGCTGAGGGAGTGATTCGAAACATCCACCTGACTGTTGACAATGCAACCAACAGGATCTTATCTTATCTATCATTACATAAACGGAATTGCATCCTGAGCATAATTTTACCAAGAAAATGAGGCTTTTATGAAAAAGTTCTATAGCAATCTCAAGATAAAAACCAAGATCCTACTTGGTTTTTTTGCCGTTGCCGTTATCACGCTGCTTATGGTGGCATATAGCATAACGGGCCTGCGTGGAATCATCTTTGCCCATGAAAACCTGACACTTGGCCACTGGCCACGGCGTGATACCAGGTTTGATTATCGCCATGCATTCGAGGAAATACAAAGGCACACGTATGCCATGCTTGCGTATGCCGCCGTGGGCGATACCGCCAACATAGAGCTGTCGTTTTCCAATGCCTCCACGGCCTTCCGCGCTACCCAGGCTTCGCTGGACGAGTATAGGCGGCTGGCATTTGCCGACACCTTGATACCTGAAAACGAAAAGATATTGCGAAGGAATACCTCCGCCCATGTTGACGATGTTCTGGCGGAGTATTTTCAAAGTGTCGTCCCCGTTGTTTTCCGACATGCCATGAACGGGGATGTCGCCGCCGGCATCCAAACGCTACTCGATGGCCAGGCAATATCCTATCGCCTGGATCAGGCCAACCATGATCTGAACATTATTTCGGATATATGGCATGACGGGATCGAGGCGGACAACAGACGCACCGAAAACTTGACTTACACCATTATAGCGGTGGGATTAATTCTTATGGTGCTGGTAACGATCGGCATTACCGCGCTGACGGCACAGGTAATCGGCAAACCCATTGTTAGGGTGGCGGATACCCTGCGGAATATCGCCCAGGGCGAAGGGGATCTGACGGCGGAAGTCAAAACCGATTCCGGCGACGAAATAGGCAAGATGGCGGGCTACTTCAACCAGACCCTGGGAAGGATCAAAAGCCTTGTCGTCGATATCAAGGATGAGGGGGCCACCCTCTCCAACATCGGCAACGATCTTGCTACCAACATGAACGAGACCGCCGCCTCTGTACACAAAATCGCCTCTAACGTGAAAACGATTAAAGGGCGAGTGGCAGCGCAGAGTGCCAGCGTAAGCCAGACCAACACAACCATGAACCGACTGGTAACGAATATCGACGCACTGGACGATCATGTCGAAAAAATGAGTAACAGCGTTGCCTCGGCATCGTCCGCAATCGAAGAAATGGCGGCCAACATCCGCTCGGTAACCGAGACGCTGAACAAGAACAGCGAGAACGTCAAAGCCTTGATGAACGCCTCCGAAGTTGGGCGCAGGGGCTTGCACGGCGTGGCTGGGGACATCAAGGAAATAGCCCGCGAGTCCGAGGGGCTTTTCGAGATAAACGCCGTTATGGAAAACATAGCCAGCCAGACGAACCTGCTTTCGATGAATGCCGCGATAGAGGCCGCCCACGCCGGGGAGGCCGGCAAAGGTTTCGCCGTCGTCGCCAGCGAGATACGCAAACTGGCCGAAAATTCCAGCAGACAGTCCCAAACTATCAGCACGGTGTTGAAGAAAATAAAAGGGTCGATTGACAAGATAACCAGCTCCACCGGGAACGTTCTTGAAAGGTTCGAGTCCATCGACCAGGGGGTCAAGGTGGTAGCGATGCAGGAGGATAATATCCTTCACGCGATGGAGGAACAGGAGGCGGGGAGCAGACAGATAGTTGACGGCGTTATCGAAATAACCGAGATAACGCGCCAGGTAAAGACTGGATCGAACGAGATGCTTGCAAGTGCCAAGGCGGTCATTAAGGAAAGCGAGGCTCTTGAAAACGTAACAAGGGAAATAAATTCAAGCATGACCGAAATGGCAAGCGAATCCGACACCGTCAATAACGCCGTGAATTATGTCAACGATGCGAGCAACAAAAACCGTCAGGCCATTGCCAATTTGATTAAGGGCGTTTCACGGTTCAAGGTGGATTGATAACCCACCCTCTCGCAGACCCTGTCGGCAATACCCGCGCCGTCAAGCCCGGTGTTCCGAAGCAGTTCCGCCCTTGTCCCCAGGGCCTTTCCGCCGGCGGCAAAGGTCTCTTCCGCAGCAAGAACCATGGTCTGCGCCCTGCATCCGCGGGTGCGGGCAAGGGCCGTAGAGTACTCGCCGAATCCCCCGGAGCGAATTCCCTCCTCCACGAAAACCACCGCGTCATAGGAATTCAGGATCTGCTCAAGGTAATCCTCGTCAATAGGCTTTAGAAAACGCAGGTTGTACAGATCCACTTCCAGACCCCGCTCGTAGAGCAAGCCACTGGCCTCCAGCGCCTGTGGGTAAAGGCTGCCGGTAAAAGCCAGACAGACGCGGCTGCCAGGTTCGCGCCGCAGCCACACTCCCCTGCCGTGTTCCAACGGAAGCGACATCGGGGGCAGATCCGGGGGGCAGAGGGCCTTGGGATAGCGGATCATCACCGGGCCATCAAGGCAGAGGGCGTAGTCCAGCATAAGGCGAAGCTCGTTTTCGCCGGCGGGGGCCAGTATGGTCATGTTGGGAACAGGGCGGAACAGGGCTATGTCAAAAAGCCCCTGATGGGTCTCGCCATCGCCGTCAACGAAGCCGCAGCGATCAAGGGCGAAGACCACGGGCAGGTTTTGCAGGGCGACATCGTGAATAACCTGATCCACAGAACGCTGGATAAAGGTCGAGTAAATCGCCGCCACCGGCCTCTGCCTCTGCGCCGCAAGCCCGGCGGCAAAGGTCACTGCATGGGACTCCGCAATGCCCACGTCGAAAAAACGCCCTGGGTAGGCGTTTCTGACCAGAGAAAGCCCGGTACCCTTCTCCATCGCGGCGGTCAGCGCCACGACACGGCGATCCCGCCCAACGGCGGAAAGAATCGCCGAGGCGAAGGCTTCGGTAAAGGTCGGTCGAACGGGGGACACGGGGTTCTCGCCCAGGGGTACATTTGGGATTCCAGCACCCTCTATGCCGTCCGTCACCGAAAAAGCCCCCACGCCGTGGTAGTTGCCGGGATCATCCTCGGCAAAACCATAGCCCTTGCCCTTGCGGGTAATCACATGCACAACGACAGGCCGCCCAAGCCGGCGCACATCCTCCAGCACCTTCATAAGCAGACGGATATCATGCCCGTCAATCGGCCCGACATACTCAAAGCCCAGATCGACGAAAAAATTGTCGATGTAAAACACCGCCTTGACCGCCCGCTTCAGCCGCACCACGTAATCGAAAAAAACATCCCCGACAAACGGTATCTTCTGCGCCATAGCGTCAAAGTGGCGGCGGAAAGTCTGGTATTTGGCCTTCATGGAAAGTCGGCTAAGGTACTTGGATAGGCCCCCCACGTTGGGACTGATGGACATTTTGTTGTCGTTGAGGATTACGATAAGTGGAAGCTTCAGGTGCCCAGCGTGGGAAAGGGCTTCGTATGCAAGCCCGCCAGTCAGGGCACCATCCCCGATAACCGCGACAGTCCTATCATCCACTCCCCGCATTCGCTGCCCAACAAGCAGACCCAAGGCCGCCGAAATGGAGGTCGAGGAATGGCCAGTGTTAAAGGCATCGTGAGGGCTTTCCTCCCTCTTGGGAAACCCCGCAAGCCCCCCAGCCTGTCTAAGCCCCCTAAAAGAAGCATGGCGACCGGTGAGCAGCTTATGGGCATAACATTGATGCCCCACATCCCAAACGAACTTGTCTCGTGGCGAATCGAAAACCCGATGCATGGCGATGCTAAGCTCCACCACCCCCAGGTTGGAAGCAAGATGCCCCCCGTTCCGCGCCACCCTGGAAACGATTGCCTCCCGTATCTCAGCTGCGAGACTTTCAAGCTCGCGCAACCTTAGCCGCCTTAAATCGGCAGGACCAGCGATCTGGGACAAGAGGGAAGCAACGTTCGACATTGGTGGAATATCCCGTTTTTGGTGATTTATTTCTTGTTCTTGTGTCTGTTTTTCCGCAACTTCTTCTTGCGTTTGTGTGTGGCAATTTTCCGCAGCTTTCGCTTTCTTCCGCAGGGCACTTCAGCTCTCCTTAAGGTATGGTTGTGTACGAAAGTCGGCACAAGCCGCCTTATACTTGCAGATCAGTATGAGGCATAGGACAGAAAAGGTCAAGTACTAAATGTTCGCTCGGCTTGCAATGAACCGGAAAAGTCGCAAGAATGAGACATGGCCAAAGATATCCAAGACTTTACGGCCCTAGTTGGAAAAATCGCCGTTACCGACACGGCCCTGGATCCCCGTGGCACGGCCACGATCGATGGCGAGGTCTACGAAGTCGAAAGCGAGGCCGGATATGTGGACACAGGCCGCGGCGTAAGGATAACCCGAGTAAAGGGCAGGAAAATCTTCGTGCGAAGGGTTTAGGCCTTTCGCTACCTATGATTCAGGTGGCCAACCTCTTCCTCACCAGCTTTGCCATTTCCTTTACGTGGTCTTTCCAGTCCCCGACCAGTTTTTCGGGCTCCCGTGGAACGGCGTTGCAACCACAGGATAAGACCCATTTTAGCACCTTGTCGTATTGGGTGCTTGTGAATTCGATTCTAATACCGTCATCGCCAATTTCGGTGATTTTTTGATTCGCCGCCCATTGGCGTTCCGTGGCGAATATAACTGCCTCGCCATAACAGTCCACTGCATAACGCCTTTTCTCCTGCCCTATGAAAACGCCGAAGTAGCTGTCGCCAGTAAAGTCGGCATAGCGAAAATTCGCCGGCAAGGTAAAGGCATTGTCCGCGAGTTTGGCGTTTGCAATTCGTGACAGCGAGAAGATACGTGTCGCCTTGCGCTCCTCGGCAAAACCATACAGGTACCAGACTCCGGAATCGAACAGCAATTGGTATGGGCGCACCTGCCTTTTCCGATATTCTGCATCCCAGGTTCCCCTGTAGTCAAAAATAATAACACGGTTTCTTTTCAAGCCCCCGACAACGATCTCCCAAACGATAGGATCAACCTTGGCAGAGGCGATCTTTGGAACCACTATGCGGTTCTCCAGCCAGTCCTGGTTTTTGTTGGCCTTACCGGAAATAGCAGGGCTGCCTGTCATGGGGGTCATGATGGTATCAAGCAAATGGTTTGCCGCATTGTAAAAGGGCGTGCCGCGATACAGCGAAAGAATGCTTTTCGCCATTCCCAAAGCAACAAAGTCATCGGCACTAGCAAACACCCCAGGCAACCGAAAGGTCTTTTCCGTGTAATAATAACCGCGCTCGTAGGCATCGTATTCAATCGGTGCCTTTAGCCTGTCCCGCATAAACTCAAGATCGCGGCTTACCGTGGCGATGCTGACTCCCTTACACTCACCAAAAGCCTCGGCCTGTTTTAGGCATTCCACCAGATCGTTGGTGTTCGGGTATTTTTTCGAGGCAATCTCCCTGTCGATAACGTACAGCCTTTCCAATGCCGGCAAGGGCACGGATTTTCTTGGCGGCTTTTTTTCCGTCTTCATATATCTATTATAGCACAACCACCGTATGCTCTGGGCACAGGTGCTGCGGGCGTTCGAAGATGTCGGGCCGCCCAATCTCTATCAGCTTCAGCAGCCTCTCAAACTGGGACACATCGTGCCAATTTACGCGAATGTTGATCACATGGTGGGGAGGCCTTGTAGTTCGCCAACAGCGTATGCACTTGCGGAGGTCTCCGTACCAGCCAGATTCATACCAAGTTGCCGAAATTCGTCACCAAGTTGCCGTTTTGCGCGCCCAAGTTTCATTGGCAGGATGGGCACATGCGGATATATTTACCTTAAACAATCCAAGGAGGATTCGAATCATGAGAAAAGAAATGAAGCACGAAGTTAAAC
>JGI24694J35173_10003683_pt1 | contig 11463 bp, 7 predicted proteins | sample TergutCo191P1_FD_35173 | JGI IMG/M metagenome (IMG submission 35173) | reverse complement strand
GACTGGTGGGACATAACGTTTCCATGGGGGTGGAGTATCCCATGGCAGTGGTGGGGTTATGAGACAGTCGCAATCATTGGAAATTATTACATAGTGGGGATTTGGCAACCACAACCAGTTGACCCTCGTTGTGAATGTAATCCCTATCTATGTTGCTGTGACACCCCTCATTTTCCTTCCTGTCACTGTGGCAGTCATTGTTGGTGTTCTGAACACAATGTCTGGTGTATGTGGCCCCCCTGTAGCCCCTGCCGTTGTGACAATTGCTGGTGTGATAACCACTGCTCGTGTGGTAGAGATAACATAATGTTGCCCATCCAAGGCGGGACTTTCCTGATGGGCTATTGTCCCAGCGGCGAAAGCGTGACACCCATGCGTTATGTCACGGTAAGCAGTTTCCACATGAGCAGGTTCCAGGTAACGCAGGGGGAATGGTACGACGTGATGGGGTCGAACCCAAGCTATTTTAATCGATGGCATTCGGCCATCGTTGCGGCTGACATAAACTGGCGGGACCTTCCCGTGGAAACCGTAAGCTGGTACGATGCAATTGTATTCAGCAACAGGCTGAGTATCCAAAGAGGTCTGACCCCAGCATACAGCATAGACGGCAGCACGAACCCCTATGACTGGGGGCCAGTGCCGACGGGCAGTAATGCGACATGGAACGCCGTCGTAGTGGTTCCTGGCTCCACCGGCTACCGATTGCCGACCGAGGCGCAGTGGGAATTCGCGGCTCGGGGTGGAATTGTTTGCCAGGGGAATTATGCCTTTTCCGGAAGCGACACGGCTTCGGATGTTGCGTGGCTCTCGGGGAACAGTGGAAGTAGGACGCATGAAGTTGGAACGAGGCAGCCTAATGCCCTTGGTCTGTACGACATGAGCGGGAACGTGTTTGAATGGGTATGGGACTGGTTTGACACGTACCCGAATTTTCCGGAGACCGACCCCACGGGGCCGGCTGCCAGCGACAACCGCGTGGTACGCGGCGGGAGTTGGGCCGTTCCGCCCGGGAGCGCTCGGTCGGCGGTTCGTCCCAACGCCTCTCCCGACGGACGGAGCACCATTATTGGCTTCCGGGTTGTGCGCCCCTGAGTTCTGCGGCTCAGCTTCGAAGGGCTGGCAACGTAGTGCCGCCGCTCGCCCCTGGCGGGCGGGGAGTGCGTAGTGTCTGCCCTTCGTTGGGGACCGCAACGGTGACAGTCATGGAATCCCATTTCGGCAAAAATTTCCCTGCTCTTCAGGACAAAGCCGTAACGGCAGGCTGTGCGTATTTGATTTTTATTCCACGGGCAGCGCAGAATTCATCGATTTCTTTCCGCGCGGCTGCATAGTAGGCTTTCCTTTCTTCCTGGATCATTCCCTGTTTCGCATCTTGTTCCGCAAGTCTCCAGGCGTAGACTTCCCGAACAGGAAGCGGCGCATCCTTCATATCGTCCAGTCGCGGGTCGTTCATGATGTAAACTTTTTGCATGGATGTTCCTGCTTTCTGTTATGGTTACGGACATGCAATCCCATGGTAGATTGACGATCCCCCTGCCGTGGACTAAGATAGACGCATGAACAGGCTCCTGCCCATAGGCATACAGGACTTTGCCGACATCCGCGAAAGGGGATTTTGCTATGTTGACAAAACCGCCCTCGTTCACCGGCTAATATCCGGTTCCGGGAAGCCGTTTTTCCTGTCCCGCCCCAGGCGGTTCGGTAAGTCCCTGCTTTGCTCGACACTGGAAGCCGTTTTCCGGGGCCGCAGGGAACTGTTCGGGGAAATCGCGGGGTTTCCCGCTCTTGCAATCGATTCGCTTGAGTGGGGCTGGGAAAAGCATCCAGTGATTCGTCTTGACCTGAACCTTGGCAATTACAACGAAGGCACGGATTTTCTCGATATCACGCTGAACAACGCGCTTGACAACGTGGCCGACGACTATGGCTTAAAGCTGCGCGGGGAGTACGTCAACCAGCAGTTTGTCAATCTTATAAGGGATATGTACAAGCAGAGCGGAAAAAAAGTCGTCGTCATTATCGACGAATACGACAAACCCCTGCTGGATACCATGACCAACGGTCTTCTGCACAAGGCCATGAGGGACAAACTCAAAGGCTTTTACGGCATACTTAAACCGTCCGACAAATATCTTAAGTTTGTGTTCCTAACCGGCGTTACGAAGTTTGCCCATGTAAGCGTATTCTCGGACTTAAACCATCTGATCGATTTGACGCTTGACCCGCGCTATGCGGATATCTGCGGCATAACCCATGAGGAACTGGAAAACGTCTTCGAACCGGAGATAGAATCCATCTCGAAGGAAACCGGAAAAAAACGAGGTGAATATCTGGAAGAGTTGCGGCGTTTCTACAACGGCTACAGGTTCTCCGAGAGACCGCTTAAGGTCTACAACCCATTCGGACTGCTCAACCATTTTGACAAGAACGGCAAATTCCTGTCCTACTGGTACGATACCGGCACGCCGACTTTTTTAGTAAAGCTGATTATCGAACGGAAGATAAACATCGTGGAACTAGGCAATATGCGGGTAGGGCTGGAGGACTTCCGCAAGTACGACATCGAGAACATGGGTGCCGCGCCGCTGCTTTACCAGAGCGGGTATTTGACCATAGCGGACTACGACGAAAGACGCGGACGTTTCACGCTGGACTATCCGAACGATGAGGTACGCTCATGTTTCGCCGGATCCCTGCTGAAACATTACGCGCCGGTGCCGGAATCGGTTTCTGGTTCCATGTCCACACGCCTTCTTGATGCGCTTTACGACGGCGAAGTCGATTTGGCGATGGGTACGCTGAAGGGCTTTTTTGCGGCAATCCCCTACGATATTGTCAGGGAAAGCGAGAACTATTACCAGACNGCNGTACACCTGATATTCACGATGCTTGGGCTNAAATGCCGTTCCGAGGTTCGCATAGCCCACGGGCGGATAGACACGCTTGTGGAAACGGAAGACTTGGTGTACTGTTTCGAGTTCAAACTGGACAGAACCGCCGAGGAAGCCTTGGCGCAGATAGATAGCAGGGAATACCTTTTGCCGTGGGAAGGAAGCGGGAAAAGGCTGTTTAAGGTCGGCGTTTCGTTTGATTCGGAAAAGCGCAATATCGGCGAGTGGAAAGCGAAGGGGTAAATCACTTTGCCTGTCGATGGATGTAGGAAGCGCCGTATAACGCTCGAACCTTGAAGACATCCTGGGATTTACGGTATCTTTGATACACGAGCTGAACAGAGAAAAAAGGAGGAAAAAATGGGACTACATTCAAAGGCACCGGTAAAACAACAACAGGACGGCGGAGACTCCGGGTTCGGCGGTATCCTCGACGGTACTGGAACGCCCATCGACCCGCTATCGGGGATCCCCATCGAGGAACAGGAGGAAATTCTCGCGCAGATAAACGGCATAGCCGAAAAAAACCGCCTGTCCCTTTCCGGGGGCATGGAAACCGGTAAAAAGGGGCGTTTCGTGGCGAAAAAAAACGGAGGGCTTTTTCCGGTTCTGGTAAACCTTCTTATGCTTGTGATGCTTACCGGCGGCTTTTTCCTGCTTTACAGGTTCCAGAACGTGGCCGACGCACAGGCTCGGGAGGGGACAAGGGTGTTCAGCCCGGTGGAGCGAGCGCTGATCGCGGAAATCCGCAGGGAAACCGACGGGCTTCTTGCGGCGGCGGATATGGAGATTGCCAGGCTCCTCTCGCCGCTGGCCGACGTGGAAAGGCAGTTGCTGGAGCTTGCCGCCGCTGGCGAGACTCCGGGCCTGGCGGAGGAATGGGAACGGCTTATGGCCAGGCAGGAGGAGCTCCGCACGGAGTTGGAACTGGCGCAGCAGGATCGTTCCCGCATCCTGGACGAGGCCCGCTCAATGGAGATGGCGCTTCAGGCTCAACGCGACATTCGTGCCTACGTGCCTTACGCTGGGCTAACCGACGCGGATACCACCGTAGGCGACGATGTGTATACGGATGTCGCCGCCTCTGCTCGCGCCGAACTGGAGCGGCTTTCCGGGGAATGGGCGCAGGCGGCGGCGGTGGAATCCCAGATAACCGCCTTCTTTGCGAACGTCTACAGGCAGGTCGCCGAAAACAGCATCGTCGAGGTCGAGCGCACCGTGGAGGCCTTGCGGGAATTTATGAATGTCCCCGCCTTCCTGGCGATTGTGCCGTCGAGAAGGGAACTCTACGTCCAAGCGGTCGATGCCCTTGAAGCCATGCTGGGCGAATACCGCACCGCCCATGCGGCCATACTTGCCGGAACCCCCTTGCCGGATCCGTATGCGGCCGCCGTCGAGGCGAGGTTGCAGGGGGAAATCGCCGAACTTGAAAGGCTTCTCGAAGAACGGGACGATACGATAGGCACCCTTGGGGCTGGAGTCGCAGGATCGGAGCAGGTTATCGCCCAACTACAGAGCACCAACACCCAGCTTCAAAATTCCGTCGCATCCTTGCAAGCCGCAAATACGACACTGCAGACAACGAATGCGACCTTGACTACGGAAGTAAGCACCCTACAGGGAACCCTGTCCGAGCGCGAAGCCCTTTGGCAGGAAGCCGATGATCTTCGGGAAGACACCGAAAACCTGCAGTATTATGTTCAAATGCTTCGTGCGGAAAATGCGGCTCTTAACCAGGCGGTCGGTTCCCTGCAAACTCAAAACGAGGGGCTCAGCAACCAGCTTACCCAAATTAGGGCGGCGGTACAGAGAATGACCCAGTAAATCGGATTTACCCTCTGCTGGCAACTTCCTATGTCAAAATCACGAACAGCAGCTTTTCCCTCCAGCGGGGAATTTTTTCGCCGAAAAAATCCTAGGCTTGCTGGATTGCGGAGCCTTTCCCACGGATTCCCTTTCGGGGATTTCCGTGGTGCCAGTTCCGCCACGCCCTGGCAGGGTACGCAAAACGGGCTGGGATCAGATCAAGTACCTGGTGCGGCTTCTGGAAAGGAANANNNGGAAAGNCNNAGGGCAATTTGAGTTTGCGGCCCAGGGATCTTAGCCTTAACCGCTAAGATCCCCTGCCCGNTGTTTAGATCACAGTTCCCGGGTACAGCACTGTGTTTTTGGGGACGACGATGATTCCGTCCACGATGTGGTAGTGGCCGTAGTTTCCGTCGGCACGGCTTATGTTGTCAACACCTATGCGGCAACCNTCGCCGATGCGGACGTTCTTGTCGATTATCGCCCCCCGGATTATAACCCCNCGGCCTATCCCCATGTTGGGTATTCTTGCCTCGATNTTNTCGGCCTTCTGCNGCTCGGTCTCGTAAAAGTCCGCCCCCATGCAGACCACCCCGTTAAGGCTGGAGCCGGATTCGATGATCGTGCGCACGCCGACTATCGAGTCTGTGATACTGCCGTTGGTAATGATGCAACCCTCGGCGGCAATCGACTGGTTCATCTGGCTGTGGTTCATTTTGGAGGGCGGCAGGTTGCGCCTGTGGGTGTAAATGGGTCGGGTTTCGTCGTAAAAGTCGAACTTGGGCCTAAGGGCGGTAAGTTCAAGGTTGGTTTCGAAAAAGTTGCGTATGGTTCCTATGTCTTCCCAGTAACCGTCGAAAGCATAGGCGTTNACTTTATAATCGCTGATTGCCTGNGGGATAATTTCCTTGCCGAAATCGGTAAAGTTGCTGTCCAGGCATTTTTCCATGACCGAGGCNTTGAAAACATAGATGCCCATGGANCCGAGGAAGGAATCCCCCTCGATTGTTTTTTTTAGGTTTAGGGTTTCCGGGACCTTGAAATTGGAGATGTCCTTGGTCGGGCCNGGTTTTTCCATGAATTCGGTTATCCTGCTCTTTTTGTCGGCTTTCAGGATACCAAGCGCGCTGGCNTCCTCCCTGCCCACGGGCGTGCAGGCGATGGAGATAGCCGCACCGGAATCAATGTGCTGTTGCAGGAACTCCTTNAGATCCATGCGGTANAGCTGGTCGCCCGAAAGGATNATGTAATACGACGGCCTCTGGGGCCTAAAATGCGGAAGNTTCTTGCGGACCGCATCGGCCGTCCCCTCGTACCAACTGGAATCTTCGAATGTNTGTTCCGCGGCAAGGATCTCGACGAAACCCCTTGAAAACGAGTCGAACAGATATGTCTGTCCTATGTGCAGGTGGAGCGATGCGGAATTGAATTGGGTTAAAATATATATTTGACGGAAATTGGCGTTGATACAGTTCGAGATAGGGATGTCCACAAGCCGGAACTTACCGCCGAAAGGGACGGCAGGCTTTGCCCGTGCCTGGGTAAGCGGAAACAGGCGGGTTCCCTTTCCCCCGCCCAGTATAATAGACAAGACATCAGACATACCTAGCCTCCTTACGGCACATGCGAAGCAGCATGCTTGACCCTATTCTATACCCGGGAAATAGCCTTGTCTACAAATCTCCTGGCAACACTAACAGGGGAAGCTTCGCAGAAAAATTATGGATTTAGCAGATACCGCCCCTGCGGCGGGCTAACCCGCTGGGCTAAAGCCCCAAGGACTTTAGCCCGACAACAATACATTGCTTTGCGGAGAGGTTTCTCTTGCAAAACCGGAGTTTTGCAAGAGCCCAGGATTAAAGATAAGCCTGGATTTCCTCGAACCACTGATCCCAGTCGGTGCCGTAAGGGTTACCGAGCACGATGATTGCGGGCAGAATGTGAACGACGTTCGCCAGCAGTCTCGCCCTGAATTCCGCATAGAATTCGGCGTAGGATACTTCCTCGTGGTTGGGGAACGGGATCTCCTCCAGACCAGCCTCAATGATGTTTACCCTGATGAAATTGAGGGCGACGTAACTATTGAGGATTTCCACAATGGCCTCGTCTTCTTCACCCATAGCCACAAGGGCGGCCCTCATCGCCAGGAACCCGCTCTGCAGGCCTTCGGGGAACCTTTCGATTGCCTCGTCGGAAACTGTTGGTACGATGAACCTTTCAAAGGGTTCGTCGGCGAAAACGCCGGGTACCACGAGCAGGGTCAATGCAATCGCGGAAACGATAGCTACTGTTCTTTTGAGCATAACAACTCCTTTCTAGTTTACTCTCGTCACGGAGATTTGGATTTTGTATCGTCGCCAACAGCGACGGTAAATGAAGAGTGGCTCTCTTCACTTGTGCATAGCCTAACACAAACCCAAAGTTTTGTCAATTTGCGGAATGCGATTTTTTGCCTTTTTTTCATAATTGCCCTGAATGTTCGCATTATCTGCGTAATNTGTGTATTACGATTGGTGTTACATNTACTNCNTGCGGTTTTTCGCAATATCTCGTGAGTTTTCGCGAAATATTGACACCAGGAGGAAAACACCCTAAACTTATAGGTATATGTATACGGGAGGAACAGGGAATGACGGAAGTACTGTCCCAGGATGAAATTGACCAGCTATTAACCGCAATAAACGCCGGGGACACCGAGCCGGAGGATTTCAAGCCTGCGGCGGACAGCAGAAAGATAAAGATATACGACTTCAAGCGTCCAGACAAGTTTTCCAAGGAACAAATCAGGACGATCTCGATGATGCACGAAACTTTTGCCCGCCTTTCCACCACCAGTCTTTCGGCGCAGCTTCGTTCGGTCGTTCACGTCCACGTTGCCTCGGTGGATCAGCTTACCTACGAGGAATTTATTCGTTCGATTCCAACGCCGACGACGCTGGCAATCATCAACATGGATCCGCTCAAGGGCAACGCCATACTGGAGGTCGATCCCGCGATAACCTTCTCTATTATAGACCGGCTGTTCGGCGGTACCGGCGAGGGCAACAACTCCCACCAGCACGAACTTACCGACATCGAGCAGTCCGTAATGGAAGGGATCATAGTCCGTATCCTTGGGAACATGCGCGAGGCCTGGACGCAGGTAATCGATTTGCGGCCCAGGCTGGGGCAGATCGACACCAACCCCCAGTTCGCCCAGATTGTCCCGCCCACCGACATGGTGGTTCTTGTCACCCTGGAAACCAAGGTGGGGGATGTCGAGGGTATGATCAATTTCTGCATACCATACATCACCATCGAGCCGATTATAGGCAAGCTGTCCACCCAGTTCTGGTTTTCCACGGCGCATCGGGCAAGTACCTCCGAAAACCTCAATGTNTTGAAGGACAAGCTCGAAACCGTTGACATCGATGCCGTNGCGGAAATTGGCAGGATCAACCTCCCTGTCCGTGAGGTGCTTTCGCTCCGTGTTGGGGATGTCGTCCGGCTGTACAATACCCGCGTGGGGGATCCGTATTCGCTCAACATCGGTAGTTCCGGGATACACAAGCCCAAGTTTCTGTGCCGCCCCGGTGTGGTGGGCAAAAAGCTTGCTGTGCAGATCGTCGAAAAACTTGCCGACATCGGCCAGGAAGAGTTCGACGAGCTTATATCGGACACCTCCGACTTGTAGCGTAGCCCCGGGGCTGGCNTTCCGTCNGGCAGGGCGGGGCTGTTCCGCCTTCTACAAAGCGTNGCCCCTGGCCTTTTTCCTTTTTTCGGCGGGAATCCAGCGTTCAAGAACCTTGTCAAATTTGGAAACGTCTATGGGCTTGGCCAGGAAGTCGCTGAAGCCATTTGCCATAAACTGTTCCTTCATCCCCGACACGGCGTTGGCGGTCAAGGCAACNATGGTGACAGTGTTGCGGGCAANNCCCTCGTCCCCCTGCTCTTTTTCCCAGTCCCTTATGATTGTCGTTGCCTCAATGCCGTCCATCTCCGGCATCATGTGATCCATGAACACAATATCGTAATCCTTCTGTTTTACCAACTCGATAGCCTCCGAGCCGCTAAGGCATGTATCCACCGTGGCCTTGTAGGAGGCCAGAATGCCCTCGACCACCATTAGGTTCGTGGAAATGTCGTCCACCACCAATACCCTTGCCCCGGGGTATACGTACTGGACTGTGCCGGGGCTTTCAAAATATTCCTGGTGATCCGCCTGGCCGTTCAGCACGTTGGCGATGGACAGCGACTGTACGGGTATGGACACGAAACGCACGTTGGGGATATAGGCCTCGATATCCCAGTCCACCATAAGGGCCATGGACGGCTTCCTGCCGCCGGGGAAACCCTTGTCGGGCCGATCCATAAGGGGCTTGATTTCATCGTAAAGGCCGTAGCTGGAGAATACGAAGAACCATTCCTCCTGGAACAGCGCCTCGGCAAAGGAATCCCTGTCGTGTACNGTGACATGGGGAACCTTCAGGTTCTCCAGGGACCAGCATATCGACCGCACGTAGATGGTGCGGCGCTCGAACACCAGCACCCTTTTTTCATGTGGTTTTTCCACCGCCGCAAAAGGCTCGTTCGAATTGATTCCCTGGGGGATCCGCAGCGTAAAGGAACTGCCCTTGCCGTACTCGCTTTTTACGTCGATATTCCCGCCCATTGCCGTGCAGAGGTTTTTGACGATGGCAAGGCCAAGGCCCGTGCCTTCGGTGCTGCGGCGCTTCTTACTGTCCACCCGCACGAAGTCGTCGAAAAGCCTTTTCTGGTCTTCCGGCTTGATGCCGTGGCCGGTGTCGGTTACGGTAATCCAGAGCCAAATCTGGTCGTCGATCCATTTCTCCTGCGTTATGTAAAACCCGATATGCCCCTTGTCCGTGTACTTTACCGCGTTGGACAGTAGGTTTAGGAATATCTGCTGCAGCCGCACCCTGTCGCCGACGAGGTTGTTGGGAATGCTGCTGTCGATGTTGCTGTAGAAACGGATGGGCTTTTCGACAAACCGCATTCTGACAATGTTGACAACGTCGTTGATAAGGGACGCTAGAAGGTATTTTTCGGGGATTATTTCCAGTTTGCCGGACTCGATCTTCGAAAAATCCAGGAGGTCGCTGATGATGGACAGCAGGTTGGCCCCTGCCCGCTTTATGTCCCGGACATAGCCCCTGGAATCGGCGGGGAGTTCCCCCCGGAGCAGGAGTTCCGCCATCCCGGTGATGGCGTTCATGGGGGTGCGGATTTCGTGGCTAATGGTGGAAAGGAAAATATTCTTGGCGCGGCTGGCGGAAAGGGCCTGCTTTAGCGCGTCCTTCAAATCGGTTANGTCNTTGCTGTAGCTTATCACCACGGTGNNGCCGTCGTATTCCATGCGCCTGCCGTCCACCGACAGGAAGACAATATCGCCCTTTGCGTTTCGGGCCATGAATTCGAATTTGTCGTACCCGTCCTTGATGATTTTTTCCAGGCGGCTATTCCAATACTCCAGCGAGGGAACGCCGCCGGGCTGGAAACTGGGTATGATTGTGCGGAAATTTTCTTTGTAGTCCTCTTTGCAGGCAAAGCCGTAAAAGTCGAGGGTGTTTCTGTTGCAGTCAATGGCATTGTANTCCGTGTCCCAATGCTCAATAAGGAGGGGGGCCGTGTCGAATATCACTTGGATACGTTCGTTCATCTCCTTTTCGCNCAGCCTCATCCCCAGNTCGCGNTCCCTTTCCATGGCCGTTTTGATGNTCCTTGCCATTTTTTGTGTGCTGGCCAGCAACTGGCCAAGCTCGTCCTTTGAACGGCTGGGAAAATCCAGCGTCTGCATGTTGCCTTCCGACAGTTGGGTTACGGTGTGGATAGCCCGTTTTACAGGCAGCACGATTAATTTTTTGTTGGCAAAGCGGCTTGCCAAAAACACAAGCGCAATCACCAAGGCGGAAAGGCCCAGCGACATGCGGACTGCCTGCCTTTCGATATTCCGCACGGCGGTAAGGTTCTGCCCCGTAAATATAAGGCCAAGCACCTCCCCGGCCGTATCCAGGAAGGGCTTGTAGTAGGCAAGGAACAGCTCGTCCGGCCTTGGGGCGATTTCCGTTTCCATGTAAAAGACCTGCCGCTCGCCCAGCACCACGGCCGCGATGTGGGGCGCGATGGGCACCCCGTATAGCCTCTCGCCGGTTTGGGCCGACACGATGGTGGTCATGATGGAGACGTCATAGGCAAAAACCGTAATTTCCGTGTTTGTTATATGTTGAAGGTAATCCACGAAAGCCGGCTTCCCCATGTCGTAGCCGACGGACACCGTCCCGATTAGCGCATCGCCTGCGACAATGGGCACCGTCGAGACGATACCCAAAACGGACTCCCCCCCCGGTTCGAGGTCCGAGCTACGCAGGTGGTTAAGGGCACGGGAAATGCCGCGCCGGTTCGCAATGCTGTCGCCNGTTTCCGCGCTGTGCGTCCGGGCCAGGACGGTACCCTGGGAGTCGGTTATAGTGACGAAATCCGGATCCCAAAAGACAAGCAGGTCCGCGAAAAGGGCGTTTACCGTGTCCGAAAGATGCCGCCTGTCGCCCCCTTGCAGGGCGGCTATTATATCCGGGTTTTTGGCAAGCATTACGGATGCGCCCAGGGTGCTCCCCCGCATACGGTCCAAAACCGCTTCTATGGTGTTCATGGACGAGCGTATGTCCTCCCTGGCCAACTCGTTGATTATCTGCGTCATGCTGACCAGGGTGGGAACCAAAATAACCGAAGCGGTTAAGATGATGCTGGCCAAGGAAATCAGGAA
>JGI24694J35173_10003679_pt1 | contig 11466 bp, 8 predicted proteins | sample TergutCo191P1_FD_35173 | JGI IMG/M metagenome (IMG submission 35173) | reverse complement strand
TTTTGGACGCTTCTTGTACAACTTCTTATAATGGGTGTAGTACCCGTAGTTGCAATTATGATTTACAGGCGGGTGAGCGACCAGCGCTCAGCGCTCAGGGGTGAGCGACCAGCATTCAGGGGTCAGGGGTCAGCGTTAAGCACTCAGTCTTCAAGTGTACAGCGGTTAGCAAGCGACACCGATGCTAGCACACCACCAAAAAACTCATCGCTTGTCGCTCAACGCTGTTCGCTTACAACACAACGCTGTTCGCTTATATCAAATGCTTTTTCTACCCTTTACTTCAAGCGTTGCTCTAAAAAAATAATCTATTTGTCTATAGCAATAGGCGCGCTTGTGTTTTTGGCAAACATAGCCGTAGCAACATTTTTTAACGCGCTAATTTCCCTAACAGGCTATACCGGAATGCCCTTTGCGCGCACGCCCATATCCGACAATGTTTTAATAAGCCTTGTCTACGGGCTTATACTAACGGCAGTATTCCCAAGCGTGTTTGAAGAAATCACCCACCGCGGTTTGCTTATAAGGGGCTACAAAAGCCTAGGTTACATCAAAGCCATAATTTATTCTAGTATAATGTTTGGGCTTATGCACAGTTTTATTCAGCAAACTTTTTATGCGTTTTTTATCGGGCTTTTGCTGGGTCTGTTAACAATTTTTTCTAAAAGCATTTGGCCTGCTATGATTGTACACTTTATGAACAACGGGCTAAGTGTTCTTATGTCTGTCACATCAACCTACACCAAAACGGGCAGAGCAGGGCTAGGAGACTATTTTTATGCCTTTTTAAACATCGGCTTAAACAACACATTCTCTGCTTTTTTAATGCTGGTTTTGTTTGCGGCGGTAGGCTATGCAATTTACAAACTAACAAGGGTGTTTATAAAAGAAAATCTCACAAAAGACAATGCCTTTATAACGGAAGCAGTAACAGATGCGCTGGATAAAATGCTAAAAACAAATGTAAGTGTAAGAGAGCGTAAAGAAAAGTTTTTAGCAAATCTATTTTTTATAGCAACAATATTTTTACTAGGGTTTACTACGGTTGCCACATTTATATGGGGCATCGTGCGATAGAGTGTAAAGTGTAAAATGTAAAGTGTAGAGTGGCTACGTCGCTGCGCTGCAAGATGTAGTTTTTGCAAATTGCGTTAAATTGCGAACTTACGACTGTTCAAAGTTTTGGCATTAAAGAGTTTAACCACTTTACACTTTACATTTTACACTTTACAATTACAAAAAGATGAAAATAAATATAATTGCGGTTGGAAAAATTAAGGATAAGCATTTGGCAAGTTTGGTTAGTGAATATACCAAACTTATTAGCAGATTTGCAAGTGTGCATATAAAAGAGTTAGATGAAAAAGACGCTGAGAGAGACGATACAATTATTTTAAAGCAGTTGGGCGGGGCTTTTAAGCAAGCGGGAAGTGTGCAATCTCAAGTTGGGCTTGTGGTTGCGCTTGTAAAAGAGGGACAGCAGTTTACATCTGAAGCGTTTGCAGATTTTATAGATAAAGCAGGGCTTAAAAACAGCACAATCACTTTTTTAATTGGCGGGTCTAACGGCTTGCCTTTAAGCGTTTTAGAAAAAGCAGATTTAAGCCTATCGTTTGGGCAGTTTACTTACCCGCACAAATTGTTTAGAGTAATGCTTTTAGAACAACTTTACAGAGCCTTTAGCATAAAGCACAATCACCCATATCATAAGTAATTAAGAATTCAGAATTATGAATTCAGAATTGTTGCACCAGCCTTTCGGCTGTAAATTTTCACATTAAAATAGCAACTTTAATACTTTACTATATGAGAAAATTTGGTATTGGTAAAACAGTTTTGGGGCGTGATATTGTTTGTTATAGGGTGGCTGGAAAAAGTGAGAGAAGTATAATTATACAAGCAAGCATACACGCAAGAGAGCATATAACTACCGCCTTGGCTTACAGGCTAATAAGCCATTACAGCGCGCACAAGCCACTCTACAGCCTTTATATTGTACCACTTGTTAATGCAGATGGGGTGAGCCTTGCTTTAGGCGGTGTAGATTTTTTGACTTGTGCTAAGTTAAAAAGTTATTTGCTGGGGCTAAATAATGGTAGCCACGACTTCTCGCTTTGGAAAGCAAACATACGTGGGGTAGATTTAAACACAAACTTTAATGCAAATTGGGGTAATGGTCAGAGCAACAGGTTTAGCGCCTCTAATGCAAACTTTATAGGTCATAGCCCAAACAGCGAGCCAGAGACTAAGGCTTTAATTAGCCTAACAAAAAAGGTTAAGCCTGTATCTACACTTTCACTTCATTGTAAGGGTGAGGAAATCTTTTGGTTTTTTATGCAAGGCGGGGCGAATTATCAGCGCGACAAACAAATTGCAAAAAAGTTGGCGGCGGCTAGTGGCTACTCACTAAAGGGCGGAAGTTTTTCTGTTGGTGGCTATAAAGACTGGTGCATACAGCACTTAAAAATTCCGTCTTACACAATAGAAATAGAAAACGACAACTATGACTATAAAGCACCCTACATAAACCTAGAGCGCGAATTTATAAAAAACGTAAGGCTAGTTGATGCGCTTATGGAGCATACATATGAATATTGATTATATGCACGAGGCTTTGAAAGAAGCAGAGAAAGCAGCCAAAAAAGGCGAAGTACCCGTTGGGTGCGTTATTGTACATCGCGACAAAATTATAGCACGCGCGCACAACCTTAAAGAAAAAAAGCGCTCTGCAACAAAACACGCAGAGATAATAGCAATAGAAAAAGCCAGCAAAAAACTAAAGTCGTGGCGGCTTTTAGAGTGTGATATATACGTAACACTAGAGCCGTGCGCTATGTGCGCGGGCGCTATAATAAACGCCAGAATACAAAATCTATACTACGGCGCGCCTGAACAAAAATTTGGCTGTGCAGGAAGCGTATACAATTTGTTTGCAGATAACAAGTTTAATCATCTAGTAAACGTACAAGGCGGAATAGAAACCCAGCAAAGCGCAAAACTTCTAAAAGACTTTTTTTTAAACAAACGCAAATAATTTGATTGCAATGCTGTGAAAAAAATGTTATTATATATAGAGATTAATTATATACAGAGATTAAAAGGGGGATTAGATTTGAGTTATAAGATAATATGTGAAGTTACAACATTTATAGAAAAGGGCGTAGTTATAGAAAAAGGGGTTATTATACACCCAAACAATATTATAAGGGGAAGTAGTGTTATTGGGGCGGGAAGTGTTTTGGACGCGGGCAATATAATTGATAACAGCGTTGTTGGCAAAAATTGTTATGTGGTTAAGTCTAAGTTAGATGGGGCTACGCTTGGCGATAATACAAAGGTTGGACCAAATGCTAATTTGCGCCCGAGTGCAAAAATTGGCAATAATTGTAAAATTGGCAATTTTGTTGAGATTAAAAATAGCGAGATTGGGGATAACACAAATATATCGCACTTAGCATATGTGGGCGATGCGAGGGTTTGCAAAAATGTAAACATAGGGGCGGGCGTAGTTTTTGCTAATTACGATGGCAAAAACAAGCACAAAACTATTGTTGAGAGTGGTGTTTTTGTTGGCTCTAACTCGACCCTTATAGCCCCGCTAACGCTTAAAAAAAATAGTTTTATAGCGGCAGGCTCTACAATTACGGACGACGTACCACAAAGAGCGCTTGCTATAGGGCGAGGCAGACAAGTAAATAAAGAAAATTGGAGAAAATAAAAGGTTAGTGTAAAATGTAAAGTAGTTTTGTTATTGTAAAGTGTAAAATGTAAAGTGTAAAGTGGTTAAAATCTTTAATGCCAAAACTTTTGAACAGTCGCAAGTTGGCAATTTAACGCAATTTGCAAAAACCACAACTTGCCCGCGCCAGCGGTGTAGCCACTTTACACTCTACACTTTACATTTTACACTATAAAAATTGGAGGTACAAATGTTAAAAAATGCTGCTATACTTGCTGGAAATTCTAATTTGCCATTGGCAAAACAAATCGCAAAAAATTTAGGAATGCAACTTTACGAGTGTCGCGTTTCTAAATTTTCTGATGGCGAGATATCCGTTAAAATTAATCAGTCTGTTAGGGGAATGTGTTGTTATATAATACAGTCTACTTCAAGCCCGGTTAACGACAACTTGATGGAACTTTTAATTATGATTGATGCGCTTAAGCGGGCGTCGGCTAAGCGTATTGTGGCGGTGATGCCATACTATGGCTATGCGCGCCAAGACAGAAAAAATGTTCCGCGAGAGCCAATTACTGCTAAACTTGTGGCTAATTTACTTACGGCGGCGGGGGCAAGTCGCGTGCTGTCTATAGACCTTCACGCAAGCCAGATACAAGGCTTTTTCGATATTCCGCTAGACCATATTTATGCGCGCACGATTTTGATAGAGGGCATTAAGGCGCTTAAAATACCGAGCGGGCAAGCGATATTAATTGCACCCGATGTATCAAGCGTTGGGCGCGCTAGAAGTTTTGCAAGGCTTTTAGATGATGCGCCAATTGCCATTATAGATAAGCGCAGACCGGAAGCGAACAAGTCGGAAGTTATGCATATTATAGGCGATGTTAAAGGCAAGGTGTGTATAATGGTAGACGATATGATAGACACAGCGGGTACAATTTGCACGGCGGCGGACGCCCTTATTAAAGAGGGCGCAAAAGAAGTTTACGCAGCAATCACACACCCCGTGTTAAGCGGACCGGCAATTGAAAGGCTTGGGGCGTCTAGTCTAAAAAAACTTATAACAGTAGACACAATAGAGATGCCAAAAGAAAAGAGAATTGCAAAAATACAAGTACTCTCGTGCGCAAAACTTTTGGCTGAGACAATTGCAAACATACACGCTGATAAGAGCATAAGTGCGTGGTCGCATTACTAAATTACAAATTACAAATTACAAATGTTATACTCATAGTAGACTAAACTTTTTGACAGTTCACAATTGGTAACTGTTAAAAAGTTAGTTCGTTTAATGTGTTAAACATTTGTAATTTGTACATTGTACATTGTAATTTGTACATTGCACATTATTATGGGAAAAGTTTTGTTAATAATATTAGATGGGCTTGGGGTGTCGGGTCAAAAAGTGGGCAATGCTGCATATGGGCATATGCCTTATTTAGACAGTTTACGCGAGCAGGGAAGGGCAGGGCTGGTAGTGCAAACTAAGGCAGGGCAAGGCGAGCCTTCGGGTAGTGCGAAGCAGTACACTTGTTTGTATACAACGCTTGGTGCTAGCGGGCAAGATGTAGGGCTTTTAGGCGGCATTATGGGCAACAGCGAGGTTGGGCATTTAAACATAGGGGCAGGCAGAGTTGTTAAGCAAATGGCACTAAAAATTAGCAAAAACTTTGATAGTAGCGCTTACGAGAGTTTTTTAGCGGGGGCAAAAAATAACAGGCTTCATATAATGGGGCTTTTAAGTGATGGGCTTGTGCATAGTAGTATAGAGCATTTGAAGCAGTTGATTACTTTGTTTTCTGGCAAGTATCAAATATTTATTCACGCGTTTTTAGATGGGCGAGATGTTCCGCCAAAGTCTGCACTAACTTATCTAGATAGGCTAAATGCCTTTATTGCCAGCAACAAAGATGTATGCCTTGCAAGCATAACGGGCAGATACTATGCAATGGACAGAGACAATAGGGTAGAGCGCACAAATGCGGCGGTAGATTTATTAAAGTATGGTAAGGCAAGTGACAAGACAAATGACAAGGTAAATGACAATGCAGATAGCAAAAATATTGTTGAAAACTTTAAAACCTATAGCCAAGCAGTAAACTATTACTACAGCAAAGGCGTAACGGACGAGTTTATTCCGCCAACACCCCTTGCAGATTTCAGCGCTGTGCAAGCGGGGGATAGCATCATAAACTTTAATTTCAGAGCAGACAGAGCAAAGCAATTAAGCAAGCACTTCTGTTGTGAGTTTAAGGGTGTATATAATTATGCGGGCTTTGTAAAGTATAACAGTTGTTGCAATTATATATATAAGGGCGAGATTATCACCAACACTTTAACGGAAGTTTTAGCGGCGGCGAATAAGTCGCAACTAAAGGTTGCAGAAACAGAAAAGTATGCCCACATAACTTATTTTTTTAATGGGCAAAGAGAGTGCGAGTATGCGCTTGAGAGGCGCGTCCTTATCCCATCAAACAGACAAGTAGCAACCTACGACTTAGCGCCCGAGATGTCTGCAAAACAAATTACAGATGCGGTAAAAAAAGAGTTAGGGGGCTACGACTTTATTTTGCTAAACTACGCAAACTGCGATATGGTAGGGCATACGGGTAACTTTAAAGCGACAGAAAAGGCGTGCGCGGTAGTAGACAACCAACTAAAAGAATTAGTGCCACTTGCGATAGAACAGGGCTATATAGTTATTGTAACAGCAGACCACGGAAACGCAGAACAAATGCTAGACAAAAACGGCAAGCCGCAAACAAGCCACAGCACAAACCCAGTTCCGTTTTTACTAATTATGAATTATGAATTAAGAATTCAGAATTGTGCAAAAAATAAAGAATTGAACTCAAAAACAAAAAACGCTAGCCCAACACAAAATATAACGCTAAAACAAAACGGCATTCTAGCAGATATCGCGCCAACAATTCTACAACTAATGAGATTACAAAAACCACCCGAGATGACAGGAAACACTTTACTTTTAAAAAATAATATGATATAATGATAATGATACAGAAATATAATACTTGAGAGCGAGGTTTAAATAAACGATTTTTAAGGTTTATACTTTGTGAGGAATTATGAAAAAAGCATTTAAGTTTTTACTTATTATAACACTTGTAGCCCTTATGTCTATAACTTTATTAGCGTGCGTAGCTTTGGAAGACGAAGATGGTCGCGGTGAAACTCCTGCTTTACCAAATGGTGTTTACTTAGCAAACAACCAAACTTTGCGTGAATTTATCAGGTTTAATACCTTAACTGAAAGGGTTGCTATAGAACAAGTTTTGCCGGGCGCAAGCACAGATTTAAACTTTTTAATGTCTACTTTTGGGGGTGCAGATTTTTTACAAGGTGTAACGGTTGTAAGTTATCAGCAGTTTTGGTTTTTGTATGAACAATTTTTAGCAGACTATCAAATAGAGCAGCACTTAAACGAACTTAACGCTGCATTTAATTTGGTTATACATAGTGGTGCGGTTTTCTTTTTAGCCAGCGAAGTAGACTTAGAATATGTTGACGGAAGACACGTTTTTCAAGAAAATTTTAAGTACGAATTCATACCGTATGAAGCAGACGAATTAGAAGATGCTTATATTTCTTTCACCATAAGTGGCAGAACAATAGATTTAACACTAAGGGCAACTTTTTCACTTATAGATTATACGTTTGAAGCACAGCTACAATTTGTGCGACAACCTGCTTTTTCTATTGTAGAAAACGAAAGTCCTAGAGTATTTTATGGAGCGAGCGCTTTAAGTTGGACGCGTATAAATACAACGCATTTTTATGCTGTTTATTCAAAGATGGACGGCGAGATAATAAACGCTATTATCACAGAAGATTTAGCAATAGATTTTGCCGTAGCGCTTAGTAATATTAAGGAAGCGGGAGAAGCTAGTATATTTGTAAGGGCAGCGGGGGCGTACGTTGATGTTTATCAGCAAAGAGCGTTTATTCCCTCTGGTTTTAGCGAGCAAGTAGTAACAGTGCAGATAAATGAAGTTGAACATAACAAAGTGGGTAAGCCAGCACTGACATATTTTAGCCAGTATGGTTTTTCGTGGAAGGGTTATAACTCTTCGTTTTACAGAGTTTATATAGACAGAGGTGAGGGGTTCGAACTTTTTTTAGATAATATTACTTGGGCTACTTTAAGTTTTTTAAGCACAGATATTACATACACTATAAGAATAATTGCATTTAACGACTCACCCGCCATATTTCATAACGGTAGTTTAATAACTTTTGCAAGATATTCTAAACCACTGTATGTTGCTTTTCCGTATGTGTTTGATAAAATACGTACCGAGATAACTTTTGTGGCGCCTTATAATCAAACCTTTTTGCCATTAAACAGAATGTTTGGTGAGCTGTTTGACACATTGCCAATCCCCGTGCCTCCGTTAGGCAATAATTTTGTAGGTTGGTATACAGCAGAAGTTGGTGGGCAGCGAATGACGGCTAATTCGCGTGTTCCAAATCAAGAAAAAATTATTTTGTTTGCGCGTTTTGAATTACTCCAATTTACAATAACTTACAACACGGGCGGCGGCTCGCATACCAATCAGGCAAATTTTACAATAGAGAGTGAATTTGTTTTTGAAGCAGCAAGCAGAGTAGGCTACACATTTGTTGGTTGGTTTGAAGATGCTTCCCTTACCCAAAGCATAACGCGGCTAAACAGAGGAACAGCAAGCAACTTAGAAATTTTTGCTAGTTTTGTTGCAAATATCTACACCGTTTATTTGAATTTAAGTGGTGGCGTAGGTGGTGTTAGTTATGTGCGCGCAACTTTCAACCAGACAATGCCAGAATTGTTAGTGCTTCCAACTAAGCAGTTTCATAATTTTTTAGGCTTTTTTAATGAGAGTGGCAACGTAATGTTTTATAACGCTAACTTATTGCCAGTTTCAAACTGGACAATACCATACAACTATACGCTTTTTGCAAGGTGGGAGATATTTAATTTTGCCCTTACTAGCGGCACTGCGCCAAATATTGCTGATACTAACATTGTAATATTACAAGGTCCCGAATGGCTGGATGGCACAACTATAGTTTATAACGACATTTTATTTGCCTTAAACCTTTTTGCTAATACTGCTCCTGCGCGCGCCCTTACCCTGATAAACTTAAGAACGGGCGAAGTAGAACAAATTGTACACCTAGCAGGAAATGCAACTTCTTTAAGTTTGTATGGCAGCAAACTTGCAATTTTAGTAGCAGACAGGCATATATTCTTTTTTGACGCGCAAACAAGAATAATGCAACCAGATTTTGTAACTATCAACAACATTAATATTAATAGAAATAGTGCGCCTTTTGCTTTTTATAAAAATTATATTTATTATGCAAGTGGTGCTTCAATAAGACGCTTTTGTTTAAATACAAAGCAAGATATTTTAATTTATACAAAGCCGCAAGCTGATAGTTTAATTTTTGCATTAGACGTAAAAAATAGTCGTCTTGTTGTTACGTTTGCAGGAAGGTTTGTGTGGCCTCACACTACAGAGTCTCGAATCAGAATTTTAAACTTATCAACAAATCAGATGTTGCCGTTTGAAAGACAAGGTTTAGTTAGGGGACCACTAATACTTAATGGGCAGTTTATTTTGAGGGGTTCAGCATATAGCACAATAGATGGCTCTTTAATTACAACTTTTTTTGATGTAACCTTTAATGGCTTAGAAACAGCGGTTGTTTTACAGACGGATAGGTTTATTGTTTTTTCAGATGCAATATTTAATAGATTTACGCAAACTTTTGACTTTGTAGGTCCTACTGGTTTTGGTGGCTTTGTGTTAAGTGACGGGCACATCGTTTTTACAAATAATAGCCGCGATTTTCACCTTATGTCTACTTTTGGTTTTCCACAAAGCAGAACAATAGTAGTAGATTACAGACCGCCGTTAGATTTATCAGCCTTGCCAATTGCAAACCCGCCAACTACACCTAACAATTCGCCATATATTTTTGCTAGGTCTAATACAGGTAACGCACAATATATAGATAAAAGGTGTGCTCAAACGGGGCAAACATTAAGCAGGGTGCATATTATTACTACGCACACGGGCGGTATAATTAATGTAATAGGCGAGTGGGGTGGCTATTTGTATTTGATGGGTTCTGTAGGGGCAGCAACTCCGCCTTCGGCGCGTATAATATACAAAATAAATATTGCTCAGTTTGAAACAAAAATCCAACTATTTTCTACAACAAGTGTTATAACAAATTTCTTTCTTGTAGACGACAGAATTTTTACTTGGGCTGGGTCTACTATGTTTACTATTAATTTGCATGCAAATGCAGTTACATCACGCAATTTTGGCGCTAATATTTTTATATTCTTTGATAAAGAAAGCAATTTAAAATTTGTTCAAGAAATGGCTGGAGCTAGGCGCCTTTTTGAGATTTGTTTAACACACGGGGCAGAGCGTGCAGGAAATGCCCCTGTCACGTCGGTCTCTGCATCAACACAGACAAACATTATGTTAAACAGCAGATTTATATTCATAGAAACTTTAGTTATTTGTCGTGAGAGTCTAACTTTATTTGCCACGTGGAGCACACCTGGCACAAGCAGCAATGTTTTTATGCACCCACACGCTGTAGATGACAACTTTATAGTTAATAGATTTTGGATAAAATGTACACGCACTTTTAGGCGCATATATTTTTCTAATAATGTTTTAGGTGCAGTTATTACAAGTGACGCTATATATCTAACTCAATCAGCCACTTTAACAAGAAGGTTACTAATAAGCGAGATATTTAAGAATTAACTCTCTAGATATTTGCGTAGCTTATTACAAAAAAACATATGTTAAATTGCTTGACATATGTTTTTGTTTTTGGTAAGATAGAAGTTAGGAATTGGATAGTTAAAAATTGGACAGATAGAATTTTTAGATAGAAATGTAAAAATGTAAAAAGGCAAGAAGTTAAATTGCTAAAAACAAAAAATCGTAAAAGGTAGGTTATTTTACTATGTATGAATTTGCTGGTATATTAAACGTAGTTTTATTTATAATATTAGGGATATGCTCTGTATTTATGGTTATTGCTGTAATTTTTCAAAGCGGTGGTAATCAAGAGGGTTTAGGTGCTATTACGGGCGCTCAGGAGAGCTATTTTGGTAAACACAAAGGCAAAAATGTAGAACAGCGTCTTAAGCGCCTTATTATTGTTGCGGCGTTTTTGATATTGCTTTGCTCTATAATGCTTTTAGTAAGCCAAACGTTTTGGAGAGCGTAAGCAAGCGTAAAAACAATTAAAGACCAAACAAGTAAGACGATTTTGTAAAAGTTTAATTTGCCCTACATATTTTTGTAGGGCATTTTTTGAGAAATTATGAGAAATAGAAAGGGTTTTGGCAAGGCTAGTACAGGTAAGACATCTGGTAAGACGTCAGGTGGGGCTGGTAAGTCATCAGGTGGGGCATCTAGGGCTGGCGGTAAGCCAAAAGGTAGAAAAATGACTGCTGGAAATAGCGGTAGAATTAAAGCAGACAAAAATGCTGATAGAAATGCACTTATAAGGGGTTACTTGGAAGGCAACCCTAAAGGGTATGCTTTTTTTATTAGGGGCAACAAAGGCGACAAGCGCGCGGGGCGCTCTGGCGACTTGTTTGTTGCAGAGCGCAACTTAAATGGCGCGCGCCACGGCGACAAGGTTTTTGTTAAGGCTAGGGGCGGGGACGCTGTTGTTGAGAGCATAATAGAGCGTGGCTATAAGCAGATTGTAGGCACATTTTTAGTGTATAACAAACTTAGTGC
>JGI24694J35173_10003674_pt1 | contig 11480 bp, 13 predicted proteins | sample TergutCo191P1_FD_35173 | JGI IMG/M metagenome (IMG submission 35173) | reverse complement strand
CCCAAGCTCGAACCCGGCAATCTTGTCCTTCACGTCGTCAAGGGCCGAAAACATGATGATGGGAATGTCCCGGTACAGGACATCCTCCTTAAGGGTTTTCGTCAACTCCCAGCCTGACATCTTGGGCATGATATTGTCAAGAAGAATTATGTCGGGATGGAATTCCTTGAGTTTCTCCAGCGCATCCAGTCCGTCGGTGGCTTCCCCCACCTCAAAACCGAGTTTGCTCAGCATGAGTTGGAAAAAATCGAGGTTCACGGGATCGTCATCGATTATCAAAATCTTGTTTCGGGCGTTCATCTCTTCCTTCTTTGCGGGATTTTCCCAGCTTTGGCAGTTTTATCCGGAAAGCCCCCGGGAACCTCGTTCGTACCCGCGGCGGCTCGTTTCCTTGCACACACCACCATTATATACAAAACGCCGCAGATAATCAATAACGCGGTTGGGGCCTTTGGTTTACCACGCTTTCGCTATCACAACCCTAATTTTCACGCAGTTGGTTTATGACACTTAGAACGGCTTTTAGATTTTCATCCGCGTAACTCTGCAGAATGCCCTTTTCCTTGTCCGTCAAAAGGGCATCCGATTTAAAAAGCTCGTAGGGTTCGATTTTCAGGACGGAAGCCAGTTTTACCAACGTGGTCGGCGAAACCCACGCCTTGGAACGCTCTATGTCGCTCAAGAAATTGGTCGATATATCCACTTTCTCAGCCAATGACAGCTGGGAAAGGTTGTTTTTCAACCGGCAGCGCTTGATATTGTTGCCCAAAATGCCCCTTAATTCCTGTTCTTCCATAAAAAGAAAATATCCACCTTATGCCGAAATTTTAAATTAATAGCTTGACACAGAATCAAACAGCTGATAGCATGAAATATCGGTATTACCGAATCAAGTGGATTTTCATACGGTTTTCCGAAGGCAGAAAGCGATCGTCGGCGCATGAATTACCGCCACGAATTTTGTCTTGCCGAAAACCGCACGTGGTGCGCTTTGTTTGAACGGCTGTGGCGGACAGTATTCCGTGGAAGATAAAGAAGAATTTTATGGAGGCAACATGAAAAGAAGAAGGTTCAGTGTGGGAATGCTGGCGGTGGCGCTGGTATTCGGGATGGCGGTTGTTGGGTGCGCAATGGGTGGGCCACCTCGCTCCTTTGTACGCGGGCAAGCTAGTAGCGTCACTATTATGCTTAGGCCAGGTCTGGAATTCGACCAAGCGTTTAGGGAGGTGTCATTTGTTTTGCTACAGAACAACTTTTTGACTGAAACTTTACAGCCCGATGCGGGGTTCATACGAACCAACTGGAGGACATGGACCACACCTAGGGGTCAAACTCTCGATAGGTATCGGGTTCGCGTTTCCGTTACTTTTAATCCGGCTCGCACGCAGGTAACCTTAAACGTGGAAGGCCAGTGGCAGGATGCCAGAGGAAACTGGACTCCTGGTCAGGATAGGGAAGTCAGCGAAGAATTGCGGATGGAACTAATGATGGCCGTAGGAAATTAAAGGCACCCTCAGCAAATTTTACAGCGCATGATGTGCGGTAACCGCACTGTCGCTTGGGGCGGTGCGGTTACCTAAGTGCGCTCTCTATCAGGTTTTCGCCAAACTAAGGAAGCTCTCGCCTTTTGGCAACGTTGGTCAAAAACCCGAGGATACGCCTATTCTACCTCATGGCAAATGCAATAGCAACTGTCGGGAATTACAATGCTTTTGGTGTTTTGCGTAGAGTTTTCGCCCGCACCCTCAACACGCCACCTACAACCAACAACAAAACTGCGGCAATCGCAAAACCGATCCCCAAAAAATCGCCGAAGCGCGTGTAGATCGTGGCGCGGTCCCTTATGATAGGAACCGAGACGGTAAGCCACGCCTCGGCGAAGGGCGGGGCCATGGCGACCACCCTTCCGTCGGGGGCTATGCCCGCGGTCTGCCCGGACGAGGTGGCGCGGACCACGGATCGCCGGTTCTCGACCGCCCGGAACACCGCCATGCCAAGCTGCTGGTTCTGCGAGGTAAGGCTCCCGGCCCAGGCCTTGTTGGAAAGGTTCACGATCACCTCCGCGCCGCGCCGCACGAACGCCCGCGGCAGGTAGCCGAAGGAATCCTCGAAGCAGATAGGGGTCGAGAAGTAGAAACCGGGACCGGAAAACACAGTGAACTCGGTTCCGGGATCCCAGATATGGGTGTCGGCATCCCTTAGCCATTGGTAGACCCGCGGAAACCGGTCTCGGAAGGGGAAATGCTCGGTGAAAGGCACCAGATGCATCTTGCGGTAGACCTCGGTAATCTCCCCGCCCTCGAAAAGCAACGCGGCGTTGAAGTCCACGCGAAAGCCTTCCAAAAAATTGGGGTTTCTTACGGGATCCCTGCGCCCGTCGTGGTTGCCGATGACGAAGGGAACGTCCTGCCCCGCCATATAGTCCAGAAGATCCCTTACCAGCAGCCATGCGTCCTGATCGGGCCTGTAGGTCCGGTTCCAGTGAATTCTGGGGACGAAGGCCGTCTCCGACCAGACCACCATGTCGGGTTTCGGGTACGCCGCCAACGCCTCGTCGGAAAGGCGGGTAAGAATCTCAAGGTTTCTGCGGATATCCGCCAACCCACCCCTCCACGGATCGGTGTTGTGCTGGATTAGGGCAATGTTCGTATGAGGCGCGTCGGAAAAGTCAGCCGGAACCGCGAAACCGTAAAACAGCGCGGCGACAAACGCGGCAAACCAGCCGATTGCCGAAACCCTTTCCCTGCGGTAGAAAACCACCACTTTAAACGCGGCCTTACGGGCCAAAGCCGCGACCGCCACCGGAAACTTCGCCGCAAGCGCCCCCGGCCCGCCCCCGGAACCAGCGGCAAATGCCGCCGCCAACCACGCGGAGGGAAACACCACAAGCGCGGAAACTCCCCACACGCCGAAAATGTCGGCAATCTGGATGACGGGAAGCACGCGCCACTGCGAGTACCCGATCACCCCGTAGGGATAGCCCAGAAAGCCAAGGGTGCTAACGTACTCATAGGCAAGCCAGATAACCCAGTGGGCGAAGTAGGCCCGCCTGGGGAAAAAAACGATGGCAAGTTTGAGCGCCAAAAACAGCAGGGCCATGTACAGCATGTAGATGCCGTGGACGATGATCCCCGCAAGCGGATGAAAAGACGCAAGCCAGTAATTGAAAAGCAGGTAAGCGGTATAGCCGTACAACGCCCCCCATAAAGCGGATGCCCCAAGGCTTGCCCTGTACAGCAGGAAAAAGACCGGAACAAGGGCAACCCACGCAAAAACGGGAAGTCCGTTCTCGATTAACGGATTGGGAAAAGACCCGGCGAAAAGCAAAGCGGCAAGAGCCGTAAGCCCAAGACCCGCGGCAAACGATTTAATCATACAAGGGGAAGCGAGTCCTCCGGACTCTCAACCGCCGCATCCGCCGTATTTTCGGCGATGTTCCAGGCATCCCGTTTCAGTTCGCGCCCCGGACGAAAAGACACGGCGCCGCGCGAACGCACCGAAATGACCTCGCCGGTCTTGGGGTTACGCACGCCGGAACGGGCCTTCCGCACTTTAACCTCGAAAGTGCCGAAACCCCTCAGCTCTATGACGCAACCCCGCATCAAGGCCGACTTGACTTCGTGAACAAAAAGATCCAGCACCATACGGACTTCCTTGCGATTCATCCCCGTTTTTTCGTACAGGGCGTTCACGACATCGGCTTTGGTGACTTTTTTCTCCGCCATAACCCCTCACAGATCAGGCATCCACACTAAGGCAAAACCCTACTGCGCCGCTTTCAGGGAATTGAAGAATTTCTGCATCCTGGATTTCTTGCGCGCCGCAGCGTTTCTCTTGATTACACCCTTGCGCGCCGCCGTGTCCATCTTTTTGATCATGTCCTTAAGCGCAGCCTCAGATTCGGCAATGCCGGTTTCCGGCATGTCCTTTCTCTGTGCCAATGCGACGAACTTTTTGACGCTGGTTCTTACCGCACTCTTGACCGCCTTGTTCCGCATCCTCCGAATCTCACTCTGCCGGTGACGCTTCTCCGCCGAACTCTTCTTCTTTGCCAAAGGGAACCCCCAAAAATAAATTCACAAACTAGCCCACCATTACGGCAGACCCCTTGCTTGAGACACCAGACCTCTTGCGAAATTGAAATTTCGCAAGAGGTCTACTAAACCTTCCAAAACCCGATTCGGACCGTAACCTAGGGAACCGCTGATTAAAGCGGAATTCAGCGGTTCCCTTGCATCTGCATGGCGCAGATGCGGTTAAGTAGCACTGATTTCGGCATCGTAGATGCCGCATCCCCATTGGATTTAATCAGTGCTTCCCTGGGAACCGCGGTTTCCAGGGCTACTTAAAATCCGACGGGCGGCGTTCTAGCCGCTTGCATTTCTCGCATTCCGCGACGTTCTTAACCTTGCCGCTCTCGAAAAGAGCCTTCATCTTGACCTCGCCCCCGCAGGAGCAGAAGAATTTCTGCGAAGCGCTCGAAGTACGGCTGTTTTTACTGGCCTGGGCCATAATTCACTCCTTGCCGGCTAACCGGTCATGTTATGAAGCTACCTCGAAACCCCGGAAAATGTCAATAGAGTCTTGCGAAATTTCAATTCTGCAAGAGCTCCAATACACGGGAAAAAACGAGACACAACACATCCCGCAAAGCCCGCCGGGGTTCGAGGGTTCGCCCCCGCTAATCGTGGGACGGGTTCGCTTTCACCTTGCCAATGGCCGCGGCGACCGCCTGTTGCACGCTGTCGGCGTATTCTTGATCGCTCATGGCCTGCGCAGCGTACAGCGAACCCAAAAGGGAAAACCTGTAGATGGGTTTTACCGCATTGAACGCCATCGCCGCCATGTCAAGAACACAGTCGCCGCAGCGACAAAATTCTTCCTCGTCATCCTGAAGAGCAAGTTGCTTCTCCAGTTCCTGCAGAACAAGCTGTTCCGCCTCGTTTTTCAGCATGTGAAAATCGTACTGATCTCTGAATGCCATGCACCCTCCTAAGTCGTATGTCCATTATACAGAAAACGGAAACTTTTTTCAAATTGCCATCCCGAGTATATCAATCGAACTCTAGGGAACCGCTGAATAAATCAGCGGTTCCCGCAGACTTTCAGTCCGATGCATTTGCTCCCCGCGGTGCGCAAATGCAGTAAAGAAACAGAGAGCGGCTTTCTGCTGCCCTTCTTTGGTCAGTTTTAGATATTGTTAAAACGCCCTAGGGCCCAAAGGCCCTAGGGAAAAAACAGGTTCAAATGCGACCTATTTTACATGGTCTTGCCTATTGGCAAGCCATACAGTTTCTAAGTTATACCTCGATTTTTGACGTCAGTCAAGGGGTTCGTGCAAATATTCAGGGCAACAGCACTTACTTTTCAGTCGTAAAATCCAAGAAAGGCAAACATAGGAGCTGTTCCCCAAGAGTGCTTTGCCCCAGTTGATCCTCCCCCCGAAAAATGGAATGATATAGTGGCTGGGGGGTCAGCGATGATAAAAACCGTTATCTGCTTTTCGTTTGTGGTTCTTGGGGTGGTGGGGCTTGCCCCCTTTGCCATAGTGGGGGTCTTGCTTGGCTTCGTGGGGTTTCGCAAACCCATGTCGTTCCTGATATACCGTCTTGCCCAAGGCTGGGCGCGGGGCTTAATCGTTTTGATCGGGTGCAAAATGACCGTCGTGGGCAGGGAAAACGTGCCGCGCAGGGGCGGCATCTGCTTCGTCAGCAACCATGCAAGCATAGCCGACATTCTTATGCTGCTGGGCTATGCCGGCAGGCCCTTCGGCTTTGTGGCGAAAAAGGAACTCCTGCGCATTCCCCTTCTTAACATGTGGATATCCGTGCTGGGCGGGCTGTTCATCGACCGCAAGAACCCCCGCAAGGCACTCAAAACCATAAACGCCGGCATCAAAAGGATTAAGGCCGGTGGCGGCATGATCATCTTTCCGGAGGGCAGCCGCTCCCGGGGCAAGGGCCTTCTGCCGTTTCGCCCCGGCTCCTTCAAGCTGGCGGCGCAGTCCGAGGCGGTCATCGTTCCAGTCGCGCTTGCTGGCACCTACGACGTTTTCGAGAGAAACTACCGTGCCAATTCTGGCCCCGTCAGGATCACATTCTGCGCCCCGATCCACGTCGCCGACATCCCCGCCGGGGATCGCAAGATGGTTCTGGCGGATCGCGTCCGCGAGGTTATAGGGAAGGTGCTGGAAGATGGCAGCGGATCAGCGGTTTCCCAAGGCTGAGCCTGTCCTAGAAATTGTGTAAATGGCCATAACGTGGTAGAAATACCGAAGGAGAAAACATGGTCAAGGCACGAAAGAAAACCGATGAAAATTCTTGGCATTGAAACATCCTGCGACGAATGCGCCGCAGCCGTGGTGGAAGACGGCCGGAAGGTGCTGTCAAACGTCGTCGCCACGCAAATCCCCTTTCATGCGCCGTTCAACGGCGTGGTTCCGGAGATCGCCAGCCGCAAGCACACGGAGTGGATTTACGCGGTGGTCAAGGAAGCCCTGGACAAAGCCGGCACCGAGGCGGAGGGCATTGACGCGGTCGCCGTCACCAATCGCCCCGGACTTCTGGGATCGCTGATCGTGGGGCTGTCCTTTGCGAAGGCTTTCGCATGGGCAAAAGGCGTTCCGCTTATAGCGGTGGATCACATGAAAGCCCACCTGTATGCCTCGCAGTTGGTTAATAGGGAAGATTTTTGCGAGGGCATGGCCGGGGATTCTGCAGCCTATGGGGGGGCGTACCCGTTTTTGGGGCTTCTGGTTTCCGGTGGGCATACGATTATCTGCCGGGCAGACGGGTTTGACGACATAACCGTGCTAGGCACCACCATCGATGACGCAGTGGGCGAGGCTTTCGACAAGGTCGCCAAACACTACGACTTCGGCTATCCCGGGGGAGCGATAATCGACCGCATGGCCCGCGGCGGGGACAGCGGCGCGTTCCGTTTCCCCATGCCGAGTCTGCACAAAGGCGACCACCGCCACGATGTGTCGTATTCGGGCTTGAAAAACGCGGTGATAAACCAGCTTGAGCAGTTCCGCGCCAAGAAGGATACCGGCGAGCCCAAACCCGTGGACATTGCCGCGTCTTTCCAAAAAACCGCGGTGGAGATTCTTCTGCGGGCCTTATTCAACGCCGCCGAGGATTCGGGCCTTTCGACGGTGGTTGCTGGGGGCGGGGTCGCCGCAAACTCGCAGCTAAGGGAGCGGCTTGCCGAGCGGCGAGACCTGCGCAGCGTTTTTCCCCCGCTGGAATTCTGCGGCGACAACGGCGCAATGATCGCCGGGATTGGCTACCAGTACCTGACCCGCGGAGATCGCTCCCGGTTGAGCGTAACGGCCGCGGCGCGGGTGGAGGGGTTTAAGAAGAGGTATCCGTAGGGAGGGATGACAAGCCTGGATGCTACCCAGGGGAAGGCACTGTCAACAACTTAAGCTGCCCCCACCTCCCTCAGCAGTTGGACTTGTGATTGTGGTGAAACCTTGCCTTGCGGGGACGTCCCTTTATTGGCCTGTATTTCGGCTCCGGCTGGTTTGTCGATGGCGCGCGCAGCATAGCTTCCCAGTGGGGCGTAAGCGAGCGCGTCATAGCCATATCGATTGTGGCCGTCGGAACAAGTATGCCGGAACTGGTCGCGCCGTTGGTCGCAGCTTTCAGGAAAGAAGCGGATTTGTCCGTCGGAAACATCATCGGCTCAAACCTATTCAATATCGCCGGCGTTCTTGGCGTGTCGGCAATCGCCCAGCCAATAGCCATTGCAAACCGTTCATTGTTTGTTTCCGACATGATATGGCTTTTCGGCGTTTCCATTGCCTTGTTTCTCACCATGATTCCATTGTCGAAAGGGAAAATCAACCGATGGGAAGGCGTTTTGCTTATCCTTGTTTTCACAATTTACATGGTTGTCCTTTTCAGATAACCAAAGCGCAAAGGAGCGGAAACATGGCCGGCAAATTACTTGGCAAGCTAAAGGAAAAAGCCGGTGGGGGACATGAGTAACCAGGAACTCTGGGCGGTGTTTTTCCGATACCTGAACGACCCCGACATGAGGGCGAAGATAAACCAGATAGCCAAATGCGAGGAGGGAATCGAGATGGCAGGAACCGTATTGCTGGGCCTCATTGCCAAGGGCTATACGGCGGATGACATTCGGCGAGAGCTTGCCGCCCGTGACTGAACGGCTTTTAAATATGAACATAACCTTTCATAGCATGAATCTAGGCGAAGGCCCAGAGCTTAAAAAACTTGCGCAAAAATCCTTTGGGCTAATCGAGGGATTGTTCGTCACGAAACCAAAAAAGGCGATTGTCGCCATCTTGGATGAAAAAATGGTCGGTGGGTTTGTATACCAGATTAAAGCGACCGGTGACAAAAAGGTTGGCTTTGTCAGCTTTCTGTTTACCGATCCCGCCTTTCAAGGGCAGGGAATCGGAAAGCGATTAATCGAGGAAGGGCTCCAGCGTCTGTGGGAAGAGAGCTGCGATGTTCTTGTAACGTTTGTAAAAGATGACAATGTTGCCTCCTGGGGAACATTCGAAAAAAACGGGTTTGTCCTTGCCAGCCTGTCCAAACTTGCAAGACTCGTTGGGTGGTCTGGAGTGGCAAAGCTATGCTTAAAAACCGTATACGGATTTTCCGTCGGGCATGACTTTTTCATCGCTCTACCAGATGAAAAATCGACGGATCTTTACAGATACAAAAAAGACGGAAGCACCGCACAGATTGCCGCCTATGTTCTCATCAACATACTGCTTTCGCTTTCCATCGCATTAGCGTTTGAGAATATGTTTTACGCCGTGGCATCCGCCGCATTTGTCTTTTTGGGCGTGGTTCTGATGGGATACGTTGGAACGATGTTTTCCAAACACAAATGGAATTTTCGCTTTACTGGCGGCGATGGGGAAAATCGCCAGCGACTCCTTGCAAGTTGTCTCGGAGATTGCCTCGCTTCTTTTGGTTTTCAGATGTTTACCCATACCCGCCTTCGAGTCATCGGGTTTCGGGCGCGTGTTTAGGTGGAACAAGATTGTGTTAGGGTGGTTGGTAGCCGCCTCAATCACACTTGTTTTTGTGTTGTGAAGGAATCGGACTCGTCCTTCAGCTCCCCTCTTCCGCGCAAATCGGACAGTATTTTTTCGTAAAAAACGCTGTCGATTTTGTACCTTGTCCGCCAGATGGCATAACTTGCCACTATGCACAGAAGCGGAAAAAGCAACATGGCGATCCGCACCATCACCAGCCCTTCTTCCGGCACATCGGCAGCGGTCTCGGCCTGGTGAATGCCGGAGAGGATCACCACGAAAGAAACCACGCCGCTGGCTATCGCCCCGCCCATTTTATTGATGAGCGGCTGCAGCGAGAAGGTTATGCTGTCGTTGCGCTTCCCCAGTTTCCAGTGCCCGTAGTCCACCGAATCGGCAAGAAACATTAACATCAAAAGTTGCACGAAGGACTGTCCCACGAAAATCAGGACGCCGGCTGTGGCGATAAACGGCATTGTGTAAACAGGGGCGAAAAAGAAAACCAGATAACCAACGGTGATAAGTACGATGGCCGCAGTGTAAAGCGTTTTGCGGTCGAAGCGTTTCGAGAACAGCGGAAAAACGGCAAGGGACGTAATCTGTGTTACGCCCAGAATCAGGGCGAATATCGGGAACATTTCCGCATCTCCGTAGACGAACCTAAAAAAGAACGGGCCAAAACTGGTCGTGGTAACATAGCCGATCATGAAAAGCGACATCGCAATGGCGGTGACAAAAAGCTGGTCGTTCCTGTAAATCACGCGCAGAAGTTCGCGCAGGCTGGTACCCTGCCTTTTCACAGCGAACTGCCTGGATTCCCTAACACCGAACAACGTTATACACTGGCCGCCCAGCATTATAGCTGTTACGACAATGGCGAAGACAAACCAGCCCGTTTGCAAACTGTTTTCCGAACCGCCGAACTGCCGCCCCAACATCGCGGTGAGCGGCATGATACCGGCGACCACAAAGAACATTCCCCCGTTGGCGCAGATTCTGGCGACAGCCCCGATTTTCTCGCGCTCCTTCTGGTTCGTGCTTAAAGACGGGAGCATCGACCAGTATGAAATGTCGTTCGCGGTAAAAGCGATCCCCCAGAAAAAGTACAGCACGGCAAACACCACGACAAAGGTGGTGCCTTCAAGACCGAAGTCCGTGAAAAGCAGAATGGTAAACATCGCCGTAGTCGCCGCACCCAGCGCAATCCAGGGCTTGAACTTGCCCCAGCGCGTGTTGGTGTTGTCAACGATGAACCCCATCACCGGATCGGTAAGCGCGTCAAAGATTCTGGCAACAAGGATAAACCCAGCAACCCACCACATCGTGGAAACCGGAAGGTCGATGACGACGGTAAGATAATAGATGAGAAACATGCTGATAAGCGAATAAATCATGTCCCGCCCGATAGTACCAAGGCCAAAGGTCAGGCGATTGCGTTTTAGGTCCGTTCCCATAGGTTTCCGTCCTTTTTCGTGATTGTTGGCTACGGGTATTATAGCATGGTTTTGGTTGGGAGGAAACGGGTCTGGAAAAAAGTGTCTTGACGGGCATGGTTTTCCGTGCGGTACTGAAAACAAGGAAACAAAGAAATATGCGCAGCTTGGTTTATGGGTCATGCCTAAGGAACCGCTGATTAAAGCGGAATTCAACGGTTCCCCTGCATCTGCATGGCGCAGATGCAGTTAAGTAGTACCGATTAAATCCCCATTGGATTTAATCGGCGCTTCCCTAAGGGGGAATGGAAATGCGGCAAACGGCAAGAGTAGGTAAAATCGAACGAGAGGTTCGCAGTTTTGCGAGCCAGAGGCTCTTAAAACTGCATTTCTTAGAGGAAGTTCTTGCAAAATTGAAATTTCGCAAGAACTCTAATATGTCACTTAGGTAATTATGGCTGAATGTTTGCAAACCTATCCCCTCCCACGGTATCAGACTCGCATACTATGGGAATCTTGAACAGCTCTGACACACTCGCATGCCCAGAGGGCAGTTATCATCTGCGCATTGATCAACTGCCAGCAATGTGATATTACTGATGGTATGACTCGCCGCGAATTTATAAAGAAAATGATGTTCGGGACAGCGGTTCTGCTTTCCGCCGGGAAACTTATAGGGTGCAGAGGCGGAGGTAGGGATCGAGGTAGAAGGCGTAACGTTCCAACGGCACAGGCTCCCGTTCAAGAGCCTGTTCGCCAGGTTGTTCGTCGTTCAGGCCCGTTACAAATCCGTTCGGATAATCCGTCCATAATGCATAGTTATGATAATTGTGGGGAATGCGGCAGTTGCCAGAATTTTTGCCAAAACACGATGGACGTGTTTGGCCGGACGACCGCCGGCGGCGAGGACGCCTGTACCTACTGCGGCCAATGCACGATTTTTTGCACACGCGGCGCAATCACCGAGCGTTTTCATCACCGGCAGGTAAGCGGGGCCATTGCCGCTTCCGACAAAATCGTAATCGCCNCGA
>JGI24694J35173_10003666_pt1 | contig 11502 bp, 6 predicted proteins | sample TergutCo191P1_FD_35173 | JGI IMG/M metagenome (IMG submission 35173) | reverse complement strand
CGGCGAATCAAGGATGATTTCATAATTTGTTTCCCTGGAAATGCTTTTCCAAAAATCCGTGAACCCTGAGCTGTTAAAAATAGCATCGTTGCGTTTGGCTTCTGTCCTCCGCGCATTGGTGGGCAGGGGCGGGACTATATCTCCGGTGGCGGCGTATTCTTTTTGAAGTGCATCAACATAAGACGAAAAGTCCTCGGGGCAGACTACCGTAAGAATATTGACATCATCGCCTATGACGCGTTCGCCCTGCTGGTTGACGCAGATACGCAAACCGCGCCCAAGTTCCTGACGTCGTGTATTCATCTGATTGCTTGTTTCGTAGCGGGGTTCTTTCAAAAGGCAGATGGTAAAAACATTGGGATTGTCCCAACCTTCACGCAGAGCGGAATGGGCAAAGATAAAAGAAATTTTTGAATCGAAGCTAAGGAGTTCCTGTTTATCGCGCATGATAAGACGGTAAGCTTCTTTCTGGTGCTGCTGGTTTTCTTAAAACTTGAGTTCTTTTATTTTTAGCATCGCACCCCTCCTGTAATAAAAAATCATCAATTTAATTACTCATCAAACCCGAAGCTCTGCACCCGCAATGTCTGGCAATTTTCAGACACGGTTCGCACTACCTGCTGTGACAAACCATCCAGCGATTTTACATTTACCTCAAGCGATACTTCTACCTGCGCCCCATCAACCGAGCTTAAATGGCTAATAACTTCCTCCACAAACCGCTGGACATCGCGACCAATGCGGGTTGTATCAAGTTGAGCAGACATATAAAAACGGGTGTTTTTTGGTGCGTCAGGAACAGGGGTTTCACGGACTTCATCTGCTCCCGTGCCAAACGGCAATACATAGGGCTCTTCGGCACTGTTGTTAGGCTTTGCCGGAATGTCTGTATTCCTTTCTGCCTTTGCGGTCTCCTCATCAAATTGTTTTTTAGCGACATCGATTTTTACCAATAAACCTGAACGTTCCACCGTGCCAATAAACTGGTTGAACTTCAAATCGATATAACGAGAACCATCCACTCCAGATGCGATAGCAAAATACTCCGTGGAATTTACGCCTGCCTGAATTGCCGCAGTCAACACATTTTCGTTAGCCAGGCGCGGCAGATAACAATAGGTACAAAGATATTCCCACAGCTTTTTGATGTGAACAGTATCGGATTCGCGCCAAAGCAGATTGTCCAATTCCATACGCAAAAGCGCTGGTGCCCATTGCGTGATAATTGTCTCGTTTTGCTGCATCCTTTTTGCGGCTTTGGTTATAATGCTATCGTTACCACCGCTGATGCGAATAGCATCCCAAACAATTGTTTTGATGTCCACATTTTTGTCAATGTACGGAACAAGAAGCCAGCAATATGCTTCCTTAATTCGCACGTCCACTGTTTCATTGGCGCGGCGTAAATTATTCTCGGTATCGCGGTTTTGCGCGGCATCAAGATTCAAGTCTTCGCTATCATCCTTGATGGATTTCCAGGCGATGTAGAGCCGCGCCGCCTGTTTCAATGAGACAATCAAATCTTGATCTGGCGCAATGAACGCAAGCATATTCCGGTAGATGCGCGGAGTGCTTCCTCTATTGTTCAGAATATCGTTAACTGTTGTCATTGCGTTGTTATTGTTGACAGCCGCTTTATATTCATCCGCTGGGCGCAAAATGACAAACCGGGCGGATTGCTCGTCTGGAACATCAAGGGACGATGCGGGGCAAATATGAATACCCGCAAATGGCGGCTCTTTTCGAAGATCGCGCAAACGAGTCTCGATTTCGTACTCCACATCGGAGGCAGAAACCTGAGTCGCGCGATCCTCAACGGTTTTGCGGAGAGTCGGGCGCGTATCATACCAAAAACGATCTCCCGATGGATTGGTATAAAGATAGGCGAGTGATGACGCAAGCGTGTTCAGCGCATCGTTGAAGTTGGCGATATTTTCGCCCGGTTGTACAACGCCAAGACGTATGCGGGAAGATTCTATGCCCCGCACATTCTGGTCGCGGACGGTAGGCGCGCTTCCAAGCATGACAGCCCTTGCCACACGGCGGGAGGCCAGCCTGCCGCCATAACGCGGGTTGGCCTGATCTTTTTGGAACGGGATAGAGTTTTTGCCATCCACCTCACGGTCAACAAGTGAGTTCCATCCTTCAGGCAAATGGCGCGTTAATTCATCGCGGACATTCGGCACATCAAGCGGAATGGAACCGGGCATGATCAAAAGCCCTGCATCGTTGCCCATCCAGAGTTCGTGAATGACCGCAGCCATAAGGCGTAAAACGCCGCGCGTCCTTTGAAAGCGTTCCAAAGTCGCCCAGTCTTCATAAAGGCGATCAAAGACTTCAGGATGGATGGGATAACAGGACTTCATGCGGTTCAAATATTCAACTTCTTTTGCTTCAAGCGGAAAATCGCTTTGGCTTTCCTTGTACATTTGAGTGAACTTTGCACAAACCGCATCGCACCCATCGGAATTATTGCAGTCAAGAAAAAGGCGGCGGCGCACGACCTCAAAACCTTCGTTTGCTGTTACGGGTTTCCAGATCGATTCCATGCGGCCAAAGGTATGCTCTATGGTTTCAAGGGCGGTCTTGCCTGCATCGCCGCCAATTTCTATTTCAGATTCAGGGATTGACGCGACAACAATGCTGTTTTTGCTTGCCCTTGCCGCCTCTGTTACTTCCTGAATAAACGAAATAAAATTGTCAAAAGAGCCTGCAGGCAGACCATGCACGCCGTAAATTTTCTTGGCGTATGCTACCAACTCGTCCATCAAAATAAGGCATGGAGAAGCGGCATCAAACAGGTTCTTTAGAACTTCTGAACCAGGAGAAACTCCTTTTTTGTCCGACTCCTTTACAATGTCGTATAACTCAGGTTTGCCAACCGATTCCGCAAGCTGCGCTGCCATTTCACCCCAAAGGGTGTTAATCGTAATACCCGGCAAATTATTCGGGCGTTTACTTTTGGTCGGATCAATCGCTGTACCGACAAGAACCGCGACATTAGCTTTAGGCAGGGATACAATTCCCGCCCGCTCCAGCACCGGTTTTATGTTCGGGATTTTTTCGATAGACACCATGCCGCGTATCAGGTGATAGAGCGCAAGCATTGTGTGGGTTTTTCCGCCGCCAAATGCCGTTTTAAGCTGAATGACAGGCTCCCCATCCTTGCCGCATATACGACGGAGCGATTGTTCCAAAAGTCCTGTCATACCTTCGGTAACATACGTGCGCGCGAAAAACTCCACAGGGTCGCGGTATTCATACGCGCCTTCGTTCCGTGCCACTTGCGCAAGGTCGGCGGCGAACTCCGCGTTTTTATACCGCCCCTGCGCCACATCGGGATGCGGCTGGATAACATCGCGCCAACTGGGAAGCCCGCTAGTTGGTGTGGTTTTTAATATTCCAATGTTCTTTGCCATTACGTTTCCTCCTTTAATTATCCGATCCGTCAAACAATGATACTTGTTTTGCTTTGCTTCTCTGCGATTGCAGTTCGGCCACTTTTGCCTGTACATCCGGCCATGCGATAACGAGCGAATTGTAGGCATAGGCTTCCTGCGCCCAGCCTTTGCGTTCCGCAATTGTGAAAAGACGGTATGCAAGGGCTTTGGCATGTTCGGGTTCCGAGGTGAAGATACTTGCGACAATTTTTGCCGTAGCAGTTACCCCGCCTTTTTCCATTGCGTTAGTAAGCTGTTGGGTAAGGAGCCAGATAATTTCGCTGTTGGTCGTTTCAGTGATTTCATTTCGTGTGAGTAAGCGGACAATGCCTTTTTGTGAGTAAAGAACACCAATGCCTGCAAGTTTGTCTACCGATGTGTTTTTTGCCCGTGCTAGCACGTCGGCTTCGCCAAACTTAATATCATCAAATTTTTTCATGGAAAAAAGTTCAATGCAGAAACGGCTTTTATTATCGAGCTCATCGCCTTGCCCAGTAAAGTAAAAATCACGTTCTTGATTGATAATTGTCAATGCCGAACGAATGCCCATCGGCGTTCCATCTGCCTCCAACACTTTTGAAAAGCGGGAATACACGCCCATGCCAGGACCAATTGCACTTTGCCCCAAATCCACTGGCGCGATGTTGCTTGATTGGAGTTTTTGTAAAGCGGGTTTGAGCTCACGTTTTAGGATGTTGATGAAGTCACGGCGAGTACATGTGGGTGCATTGGCGGGGCGTTTTCGACAAACAAGGACAATCGAGGAGGCGAGGGCGTTAACATTATTCTTCAAAGCCGCCGTCATTTCGGTACGAACCGGCCAGGTTCCTGTAATGGAAAACCCAGTATTAATAATTGCCGACAGTATAGTTTCCCAACCTGTGGAAGCAGATTTTTGAGCAGAGTCCTTCTCATCATGTTCACTTTGCTTGTAAGCATAAAAAATTGTAACTGGAAGTCTTTCGTCTGTGTATCGCCTCAATTGCTCACATGTTTTATACATCCCCGTTTCAAAGAATCTTCGTGCTTTTTCAACATTACCATCGAAACGGTATGGTATCGCGACAAGTTCTTCAATTTTAGGAACAAGCATGGTTCTGAATAAATCGGGATATGTTCCTCTCAATGATTTTCGTAGCCAAACGTAGAAAAAATCAGACAAATCAGCATATCCAATATTGTCATAGTATGGTGGATCAGTTGATACTAACACATTACGCAACCCATTATCGGTTTGCGCATCGTTTTGAATAACGACACCAGTTTTATCACGCGAAAAGTTGAAAGCTCCACCATTAAAGTATCCCGACAGAATATTTAAGAGCGTGCTCCAAGAACCTGAACTGTTGCCCAATGGATTTGCCTCTGCAAAATCCCATATCATTGGAATACCTTGCCTTGCGAAGAGTTGACGTGGACATTGTGCCACCGGCTCCCATGGACACAACGAATTACATGAGTCTGCTAATTTATCAACAAGTGCCGCTAAATATACGCCTATGGCTTGACCATACGCAATTGCTCCTGTTCCGCCATCTTTAAGAGGTATATCATCTTTCTTAAAGCCAGCTTTTTCGGCATCTAGGGCGGCGTTTTCTTGCGCTTCGTTGACAAGTTCGCTAAACGTTACCATAGCCTGAAGCTGACGATTGGTAAACAATTTATCAATCTTGTCCAGTCCATATAAGGGTGCCCAAATCGCACGACGGTCTTCAGATAACTCGCCGGTCGGGAAATCGTCTGGTTTTTCTACAACTGCTACATTGATATGTATATCATCAGGTGAAAGATATATGCGCCCTTTCTTGCCTTCGGCAACAACAGCCATCAAAACCGCCCCAATACGACCAGATGTTGACTCATCTTTAATGTGTTCAGGAGATGCTGCTTCTCCACATTTGATGCACTTGAACTTTGCTCCTCTCGCAAGTTTTGACGGTGCAGGTGCTTCTTTACCTTCTTTAACTTCGTAGGTGATACACTCTTTCTCAACAACAGGTTTAATATAAGCTTCTTTACCTTTTATCTTAGTAAGAACAAAGCTGCTAACTAACGGCATATCGCACCCACAAGCTGGATTCGGGCATTTCACCGTCCGTGCCCAAATCCAGGCAATAACGGTATGCTCATGTCCGTGTTCGTCTTTCACTTTTGGGTACAAGTGTCCAATTCGTTCAAACGCCTTTTTCTTCATCCACTCGCCGTAATAGCGCACATCTTCGGCAAGCCCCTGCGCCCCTTTCCATTCGCCTGTATAGTCTGTTCTATTGCGTGCATCTGGGTTCACCGGCGGCTGCCCTGCAAACTTTGGCGGTATTTCAATCATTGCCTTGTTTATCATTACTGCGACAGGATTCAGATCGCTGGCGTGTGCTTCCAGTCCAAGCCTCTGCGCTTCAAGCGGTATCGTGCCGCCGCCCGCAAAGGGATCAAACAGAGCAGGTGGATTGTTGTCGGTTGACTTCATTATTTCGGCTTTTGCAGCACTTAGAATTTTTTCGTTGTTGGAATTTTCCCACTTAACAAGTTCAGATAATATGCCAAAAAGTCGTTCCCGCTCCGCATTTTGAGCTTTTTCAGTCGGAAATTGTTCCGGCAAACTTGATGGATCATCAACAAGCGAAGCCCAAATAACAGCACGAGCCGCCGCCAAAGGTCGCCGTGCCCACCAACGATGAAATGTTGCTGGTAACCCATACCTAATCGCTTTTTCATGAGACGAGGCTTTATTAATAACTTCTAGTGGCAGAGCTACTTCAATTAGTTTCTTTTTGTAGCTCATGATTTTCCTCCATTCAGCCTTTCCATCCAATAACGTTTTTGCTCTTCAGAATCAATATCGTGGTAAACAGGAACACCACTATCATCAAATCCATTAACAATTTTGACAATTGCGAAGCTCTGTTGGTTAATATATCTCCCAATTACTGATGGCTGTAATTCTAATAACTCATTGGCTATTTCTGGTCTAAAACATACATTCAGCATGGACTTATTTTGAACTGAAGGATACGCCCAAGCATCCTGAGCATCTCGTGGGGGTAAATCAAAATATGTCTTTGCTATACATTCAGAAATTTTATACAAATACTCCGTTCCATCACCAACATCCCTCGAAAATTCATCATGAAAAAAGTCATTGTACATTTCACCGACGCGAATGGCTTTTTCATCATAGATACCTAGTTGATCATGATTGAAAGCCAACCCAATTATATTAATTTTTACTGCCGCGATGGATTTATAAATAATGACAACAAATAAATTATCTTTCACTTTGTTTTTCATTTCATTTATCGCCACATGAGGATATGATGGTGATGTATACAAAAGAGATTCTTGTGGTTTATTCAAACGGTTGTATGCTGTTACTTTTTCTGCTGGAGGTGCCCAAAAATCGCCTTTTTTTGACAGATTCTCATTTGGTATATCATGTCCTTCGAGCACCCGAACTCTATAAAAATTTGTTCCCGCTGGGTAAAAAAGAAGATAGGGTTCATATATAAATTTACCATTATGTTGCAGTACCTTCAACACTTCTCGAAACACATCTCCTTCGCTCATATTCTGGAAATTTAGGCGTCTGAATATTCTTATTTTTTTACGTAATTCGATCTCATCTACACTTTTCAAGAACTGTTCTAATTCTATATCGCATTTCATATTGATAACCTCTGTAATATAATTTCCGCACCGCCAACCAATTCCGCAATACCATAATTAACACTCGTCGCCGCAAAATCAGGCCGTTCCCGAAACGGTTTCTTCAAATACACCGTTTTCGTCTGCACCTCGCCCACCTCAACAATCGCCAGTAAATATTCATCCGGCTTATTAAAAGCCGTCAAAATCTCATTTTTGGTAACGGTTACAGTATCCGCACCAGCAACTCTGCCCTTAACCTCGATAAACCGAAGCGTTGCGCCATTTGCATCGCGCTTATCAATAGGTATCCTCGATTCCACATCGTAGCCGACCTTTTCCGCGCTCACATCAACGGGAATATAACCAAGCGAACTTTCAATATCCATAACGGCTTTCATGGCGGCAAGTTCTATTTCGCGCCGCGCCATAGCATCGTCGGCGAAAGTGGCGGGCCTACCATTCAGTTTGCTAAGCAACCCGCGCGGTATAACAATGGCTCCCCCAACTATTACAGGAGGCATCGCCGAAATCATCTTTTCGGTTTCCAGTTCGGCAAGCCGCTTTTGCATCCGCGCTTCAAGTTCCTCGGCACGGTTGGCGGCCGTTTGGGAGTTCTGTTTTGCGTTTACAGTTCCCGTCGACTCTTTCATTTTCAAATCGGCGGCGCGGAAATCCCAGTATTGTATTTCCGAGGTCAGGCGTTCCTTGACTGCTTTGGCGGTATTCTCAATGAGTTTGGTTTTGCGCCCGCGCACTTCGGCAACATGTGCAGGAATAACCTGCGAAATTGCATAACCAACCGCAGTTTCTTCAACATTCGCTTTAAGCCACTGCTGGCTATTCAAAAATGACAGGATAGCATCCTGCTCATCTTCTTTGGCGGCGCGGTAATCAAGATACGGCGCATATCCTGCGTTTAATGCGCTGCCATCTTCTTTGATCTCAACAAAATGAATATTTTCGATATAACCCGCTTGCCGCCATTCGGCATAATAACGCCGTCTAACACGGAATCTTCAATATAAAACAGCAATCTGGCATCAGTGCCGAAATCGTTCTCATCAATAAAAACCGCGCCGCGCTTCAAGACATCGGTATTGCGCTCCCGCACAAGATCGATGGTCGCTTCCAGCAACGGATGGCCGGGGGCAACGAGCGCGGCTGGTACAACACCTTGCACATTGCAGTAGGGTTTGTCAAAACAAACGCGCTCATACCGTTGCAGCACAGGTTCGCCGAAACCTATTTGCATATCACGATTGCGGACGGCAAACGGCACTGACGTTATCTCGTACCGCCCCTTTTCACGTTGGCGGATTTTCCCGCCGACACTCGCGAACGCTTCGATAAAAAAAGATTCGATAAAGTGCGGCTGCAGTTTATGGGCTTCCATCCGCTCCATGTCCTCGCGAATTGCTGTCACTTTATTAACATCCATCGCATTTTCGGTCAGGGCGTGTTCGTCAAGCAGGCGTTGGAGTTCCCCATGATCAAGGGAATGGTCTACAACTTCGTACAAACGCGCTTTTACGGAAGGGTCGTTACCGTAACGGATAGCCTCAATAAGCAAATCACGAAGCGGTTTGTTCTCGAACGTGATTTTTCCAAGCACATCAAAAACTTTGCCTTTAAGCGCTTCCCTTTCCTGTTCCAGCTTTTCGAATAGCCGCTGGAAAACCATGCCCTCACGGGTTTCGCGGGAAACAAGGTTCCAAAGATGGCAGACTTCCGTTTGCCCGATTCTGTGTATGCGTCCAAAGCGCTGCTCAAGCCTGTTCGGATTCCACGGCAGATCATAATTGACCATCAGGTGCGCCCTTTGAAGGTTTATACCTTCGCCCGCCGCATCGGTAGCGATAAGAATACGCGCCCGTTTATCCTGTCTGAACAATTCCTCGACCTTGCGGCGTTCGTCCCTCAGCATACCGCCGTGTATTGTTACGACAGCTTCCTCGCTTCCAAGGAGCGAGCGAATCTTGGCGGTCAAATAACGAAGCGTGTCGCGGTGTTCCGTAAAAATGATCAGTTTTTCGCGCAAGCCGTCCGCGAACATATTCCCGTCATCCTGAAGCAGCCTGGAAAGCTCGTCCCATTTCCTGTCTTCGCCGCTCTGCCGCACATCATTCGCCATGCGCTCAAGCTTTTTTAATGTGGCGATTTCCGCTTCCAGTTCCGCGATTGTCTGGGCGGCTGATGCCTGGTCTACGACTTTTTCCTCGGCATCTTCCAGTTCCGCGGACGGCATGTCGTCATCATCATAATCGTCGTATTCGGGGATGCTGTATTCCGCCGCGCGTTTACCAACCTGTTCTTCTGCAAGGCGATTTTCAAGGCGCTCACGGCGGCGTTTTAGCGATTGATAAATTGCCTCAGGCGATGAAGCAAGACGACGCTGCAACACCGTCAACGCAAAGCCAACGGTTGTTTTGCGGCCGCTATTCAAATTGTCAGCACGGTTGAATTCGTCCTGGACGTAATCTGTGACGGCTGTATATAGCCTTGCCTCCGCCGGGGACAAGTCATAATTGACCGTGTACGCCCTGCGTTCCGGGAACAATGGCGTACCATCGAATTTCAACAAGTCCTCTTTTACAAGCCGCCGCATGACATCGGAAACATCCACGGCCTGATTGCCGCTTCGCACCACGCCCTCAAAACGGTCATGGTCGATAAGTGACATAAAAAGCTGGAAGTCCTCTTCCTTGCCGTTATGTGGTGTCGCGGTTAATAACAAAAAATGCCGCGATATGGACGCCAGAAGCCGCCCCAGATGAAATCGTTTGGTATATTTTGCCTCTCCGCCCCAGACTGTGGCGGACATTTTATGGGCTTCGTCACAGACAATTAAATCCCAATCGGTAACGCGTAATTTTTCTTTGAGTTCATCGTTGCGGGATAATTTATCCAGCCTGACTATGCAAAATTTTATTTCCGTAAATACATTGCCCGTAACCGCGGATTCAATTTTGTCATTGGTTAGAATTTCAAAACACAGATTAAACTTGCGGTATAATTCATCCTGCCATTGCTCCGCCAGATTGCCCGGCGAAACAATCATACAACGCTTCAAGTCGCCGCGAACCAGCAGCTCTTTTAGGAAAAGCCCTGTCATAATAGTTTTACCCGCGCCCGGGTCGTCCGCCAGAATATAACGAAGCGGCAAGCGCGGGAGCATCTCCTGGTAAACAGCGGATATCTGGTGCGGCAACGGCTCAATCGCCGATGTATGTACGGCAAGGTACGGGTCGAAAATATGGGCAAGATTTATTCGATACGCTTCCGAAGCAAGGCGGAGCATATTGGCATCGGCATCAAAACTCCATGGCAGACTTCCGTCCGCGACAATTAGCCGTTGCTCATCTTCCCGGTAAAGTATTTGCTCGGCAACTTGCCCGGCATGGTTTCTGATCGTGACGGTTATGGCGTTTGTACCGTGCCATTTTATCGCGACAATGCTTACCGACTCATTCCCGGTAATGCCAGTAACATTTGCACCAACGGTTATATCCTCAAGTCGGGCCATATTTTCACTCCTCGTCCGTTTCTGTTTTGGATTTTTCAAGGTCAGCCAACATCCGTTCTTCGCTCGCAACCGCATCACCTGAATCTTCAAGATACTTGCGGAATTCCGCCTGATTCTTCGCGCCGGATTGCCGGACATATTCACGGTAAGAAGGACAGGAATACCGTGCATCGCAATTGCGACAGAAATAGGTGGCAAATTGTACACCCGTCCCTTCAACCTTTTCCTTTAGGCGTTTTACTTCGGGAGCGGAAAACGAACGTTCCTCGATTTTGTCAACGACCTGCGCGAATTCCGCAATCGTCTGCTTGACATTTTCCTGACTGTAGGCAATGTCAATAATCGGATTCCAGGCATCAAGCGCTTGTTCTACTTCTTTCTCATCGCCTCTGGCAAGCGCTGTTCGCACTTTTTCCGGCAAAGCGGTGGAAATAATTGCGGTGCGGTCGAGTTTATTGTTTCGCAGGTTTTGCCAAATGTGCGCGTAGACATTGAGCTGGCTTTCGTAAAAATCGGTGTGGCTGCGGATATAATCGGCATCGTGGGTTTTTAGGTCGTACATGCAGACCTCGCCTTCTTCATGTACAATGTCAACAATGCCTTCAATGTTAAATGTGTTGCCGTTGGGAGTTGTCTCATTGGGAAGGGTCAGTTTTACTTCAACTTCGCTGACATTTTCGGCGATGTGGCGTAGTTTGCGATAATAGGCAATGACCTGTTTAAGGGCTGTCTGCTTGATGTTCTCGGTAAGGGCATGACCTCCGGAAGCGCGAAAGAACTGATAATTTTCCTCAAACATTTCGGCAATGCGTTTTTCAACTTCTTTGGGCGTCATTTTCCCTCCCCAAAAAGTGAAGATTCGCGTTCGCTCATTAAAAGATTATGGAGGTCTTC
>JGI24694J35173_10003660_pt1 | contig 11516 bp, 6 predicted proteins | sample TergutCo191P1_FD_35173 | JGI IMG/M metagenome (IMG submission 35173) | reverse complement strand
GGGACCTTCTTCGATCCAATTGTTGGTGAGACGGGTATCGCCTATACCGTGCGGCTTGAGGATGAAGGCCGAACTCTTAGAGTGCGCGTTACCCGTGTTGGATATACAGGTGAGGTTGTCAGTGGCTCGACCGCCCCCGTTATCCGTCCCACTTTGGCGGCGGAAACGGTAACAATAAGCGGAACTCCGCAGGTGGGGCAGACACTGACGGCGGTTACCACCCTTACTGACGTTTCTTTTCACTGGCAAGTTCTGGATGGTGCAACTTGGCGTGCTATTCCTTCCGCAACAGGTGCTGCCTATACTGTGGAGTCCAGCGTGAACATGGGTATGGGTACAGGTGTAATTAATATCATAGGTCGTCCACTTAGAGTACGTGTTACCCGTACCGATTATTTAGGCTATCTCATCGGTGGGCCAACCGCCCCAGTAAGTTCTTCTCCCTAATCCATAAGGAGCGATTATGGGAAAAGCACCACTTGGCCTAATAGCAAGCAAACACTTCATTGTTATGGTGATGTTGACGTTCATGCTGGCATTCGTGGTTGAAACGGCACACGCGCATACCCGCCTTGATCACGCAATTCAAGGCATGGCGGAAAATCTTTCCTCTGGCTTTGCCACGAATACCAGAATTGCCGTGGTATCCATACAGTCTGGCTCCGACAGAATGTCGAACTACCTTATCGATGGAATGATCGACGCATTCGTGGGCATAGGCAGGTTTGCTGTGGTGAGCCGGGGCGACATCGAACTTGCCCTGATTAGGGGGGAACTGGACTTCAACATGTCCTACGAAGTTGACGATAATACGGCCCAATCCATAGGCAGGTTTTTAGGGGCCCAGTTAATCGCAACTGGCGCGTTCGAACGTCTGGGGAATACCTATCGTTTAAGGGTTCGAGTGATCGAAGTCGAAACCGCCGTAATTCGGGCCACCCACGCCGAAAGCGTCCGGGGGGATCGCCTGGTCAGGTACTTAATGGGCGATTCGGACCCGACAAGATTCTGGAGCGTTGGCGTTTCAGTAGGATCCTCCTTCGCCGATCCGTGGGTCATAGGTACGTTGCAGGCAACCCTTGCGCTGCTACGCAATTCGTTTGCAAGGGTCGGCCTGGACGTGGGCTTTATAAGTAACAGGGCGAACGTGGTGGGCTATTACTCGATATTCCCGTTCGTCCACTACGCCTTCTTTCTGCCTTTCGATGCCCTCCCCATTCCGTTTGCGATGGGCGGTTGGCATATAGGGGCCGGCGGCGGCTTTATGATAGAGGAATACAGCTTTTCCCATTTTACCCTGCCCAGTGACAGAAACAGAACCTTCATGGTCGATTTTGTCACGGGTTTTAACCTGGGAAACATATTTGATATTTCCTACACCCTGCGAACCGACTTTGCCGCGCTTATGCAGAAAATATCGGTCGGTTTTACGCACCGTTTTCGGTAAAAAGGAGTAAAAAATGCGAAGCTTGTGTCGGCTCCTGTTGCGAAACATCGCGGGCATTCTTGCCCTTGTCGTTTGTGTGGCGGTTTTTATGGCCTGTGCGGATCCCACGGAATTGCCTACCTTTACTGTCAGGTTCAACCTTAACGATGGGAGCGGAATTCCGACACCGGCCCCGCAGACGGTGGATGCGGGTTCCGCCATAACGCTTCCCAGTGGCACTGGACTTTCCAGATATGGGTATGTTTTCGGTGGGTGGAACACGACAGCCGACGGTACGGGAACGAATTTCAACGCGGGTGCATCGTTTACGCCTAGCGGAAACATAACACTGTACGCAAGGTGGAACCAAGGCTTGCCCGTTACCGTCAGGTTCGATAACAACGGCGGCACTGGAACCATACCTTCCTTGACAGCAACTCAAGGCTCCGCCGTAATGCTCCCAAGCGGTGCCGGGTTTTCAAGACTCGAATTCACTTTTGCTGGGTGGAACACGAATAGGGCTGGTACGGGGACGGAACACCTTGCGGGATCCTCATTTACGCCGCTGAGTGATATCACCCTTTATGCAAGGTGGGTACCTACGGTGATCGTCTCTTTCAACTCTAACAGCGGGAGCGGGACGGTGCCAGCCCAGGCGGTGGGTCAGGGTTTAAGCATGATGCTTCCAAGTGGTGGCGGGCTTTCCAGAACGGGCTACGCCTTCGACGGATGGAACGAAAGGTCCGATGGTATAGGGATAAACCACAGTGCCGGTTCCATGTTCACACCGCATAATAACATCACCCTGTATGCAAGATGGGTATCTGTCGGGGTTGGTAACTTCACCGTAACTTTTGATGCGAATGGTGCAACATCGGGAACCGTGCCGCCCTTGCAGACTGTGCCAAATGGCACGGTGATAACGATTCCGGGGCGGGGTACGCTTCAAAGATCTGGGTACACTTTTAACGGGTGGAATACCAATGTGGCTGGTACGGGAACCAACCACGCCGCAGGTGCTTCTTTTACGGTTACTGGCAACACTACACTGTTTGCCAATTGGGTACCTGTCGTGGTTACAAACTTTACCGTAACTTTTAACGCCAATGGCGCAACATCGGGAACCGTACCGTCCTTGCAGACGGTGCCAAGTGGTACGGTGATAACGCTTCCAGGGCAGGGTACGCTTCAAAGATCTGGACACACTTTTAACGGGTGGAACACCAATGCGGCTGGTACGGGAACTAACCATTCCGCCGATACATCCTTTACGGTTACTGGCAATGTTACCTTGTTTGCCAGGTGGATTTCTGTTGGCAGTATTCATGTGGATCCTAACGTTGTTGGAACATGGAATAGGACGGATATTTTTGGCGATACGTTAGTGCTGAACAGCGATGGGACAGGAACGATTCAAGGCCCCTCTGGAATTTTTTCACTGGTGTTTACGGCCCACCAAGGCCTGTTTGCCGTGAGTGTTCCTAGTATTGGAAGTGCTCACGGAACTTACTCTATTGCTGGCAATATTGTCACGATAAATTTTATATCGAGATCACCGCCAGATGTGGATTTCTTCTTCCCTAGTACATGGAGCAAGGGTGGCAGCAGTTTCGTCGGCACTTGGTCTGGAAATATTGGGGGAATGTCTGTTTCTGTGATAGCAACTGCCGCAGGCACTTGGAGTCTTGTTGCTCCTGGAGCTGGAATACTCGATCAAGGTACCTTCACTATGCATGGCAATACCGCAACACTTTTTAGCCAGTCGATATTTGGCCAACTCGGTACGGCTTCACTTGTTGACAACAATACTGTAGTTCTAACATTAAGCCATCTTACGGATTTTCCTGGAATCCATACGCTTACCAGGGTTAGTGATGGAGGTTAACAGACTTGATTCCCAATCTTGGCTAACCCTAACCACCAATCAAACCTGACTCCTGCGCACCACGAATTCCTGTTTAATCGGCCCTGGACCATCGGCCTCCCCCGCCGCGCGGAAAAGCATCTCCTTCTGCACGCGGAAAGGTTTTTCCCCGGTAAAAGGCTCTATCCGTTTCCATGTGCCAGACGGCCCGTCAAGAACCCTGGCCTGGCAGTTGTCATGGAAATATGCGTTAAGCATACCAAGCAACTCGGCCCGCATCTTTTCGTCCAGAATCGGAAACATTATCTCCACGCGACGTTCAAGGTTGCGGGGCATAAGATCCGCGCTGGCAAGGTACAGCTCTTCCGCTCCGCCGTCCGAAAAATAGTACATCCGCGAATGCTCCAGATAATAATCGATAACGCTTATCACACGGATGTTTTCCGAAAGCCCAGGAACGCCGGGAACCAGTGCGCATATCCCCCTGACGCACAGGAAAATCTTTACCCCGGCCTGCGATGCGCGGTACAGGGCGTTAATCACGTCCGTGTCCGTAACCGAGTTGCACTTCATCATAATCTTGCCAGAATACTTGTGGTCGGACCGGCTTGCCTCCCTTTCGATAAGCTCAAGCAGCTTGGACTTCAGGTCGTAGGGGGCGGTCATAAGGAAGCGCATCTGCTGCTTTAGCGAGTAGCCGGTTATCATGTTGAAAATAAGGTTCGCGTCATAGGCGATTTCATTGCGGCAGGTGAACAGGCAGATGTCCTCGTAGCTTTTCGCCGTCTTGTCGTTGTAGTTCCCCGTGGAAAGATGCACGTAGCGTTTGATCCTGTCATGCTCGCGCCGCAGCACCATGGTAACCTTGGCATGAACCTTCAACTGCGAAAGCCCGTACACCACGATTACCCCGGCTTTTTCCAGCCTGTTAGCCCAGGAGATGTTGCGCTCCTCGTCAAAACGGGCCTTTAGCTCGACAAGCGCGGTTACGTGCTTGCCGTTCAGCGCGGCCTGTTCCAACGCCCGGACTATGGGCGAAACCGCCTGCGGTTGCCCACCTGTGCGATACAATGCGGTCTTAATCGAAATGACATGGGGATCCGACGCTGCCTCCTGAAAAAAGCGGATAACCGGATCAAAGGACTGGTATGGAAAGTGAAGCATAACATCGCCGTGGCTAAGGCGATCCCATATTGAAACGTCGTCGGCAAAGCCTGGCGCGGGGTATACCTTCCAGGGCTTTTCCTGAAAGTCCTCCAGGCCCGCAACACCGGTCAGTTCCATTAGGCTGATTGGGTTTAAGGGGCCGTCGGCCTCGTACAGATCGTCGCTTCCTAGGGAAAACCGCTTTGCCAGCTCGTCCCGCAGCCTATCGCTGCCGGGGGAGTAAACCATGCGCACGGGCTCGGACCTTTCCCTTTCCTCCAGAACCTCGCCCATCGCCTCTACGAAGTCTTCGTCCCTTCTTTCGTCTACGGAAAAATCCGCGTCGCGGTTCACCTTGAACAGCATACTTTCCGTGACGCGGTAGCCGGCAAAGAGGTACCCACCCCAGGTAAGCACCAGATCATCAAGCAGCGCCCAACGAAGCCTATCGCCCCCCAATGGCTTTCCGTCCACATCTGGCTTGTCTTCTTCCGATGGCATCCAGACAATACGGCTTATGGAAAGCGGAATCTGCACCATGACGATGCGTTCCCCCGAATCCTCTCCCCTGCCCAGTTCCCCCTCGGGGGTCAGCAGGAAAGCGACGTTGATGCTGCGATTTTCAAAAAAAGGTAGGGGTTTGTCCGCCTCTATGCGCAGGGGCGTAAGAATCGGGTAAACCTCGCCAAGGAAAAACGATTCCAGAAAGTCCATCTGGGGAACGGTATAGGAATCTGGGCGGACAAGTTCCAAACCGCCAGCGGCTAGGCCGGGAAAAATCTCGCCCATAAGGCAGCCATACAGCCGCTGAATTATCGACTTCGCCTTTCTGGCAACCCCCTCCAACTGTTCCGTAGGGCTTAGGCCGGAAGGATCGCCGCCCCTTCCAGCTCGCTTGGCCCGTTTGATTGCCGCGACCCGCACCATGAAAAACTCGTCGAAGTTGGCGGCGACGATGGCCAGGAAGCGAAATCGCTCGAACAACGGTTTGTCCTTGCGTAGGCCTTCCTCCAGTACGCGCTCGTTAAAGTCCAGCCATGAAAGGTCGCGGTTAAAGTACGTCGCATTTTGCGGCGGGTTGGGTTCGGTTTCTTTGTCCATTGCCTGTAAGTATAATGCGAAAGCTGGCTTTGGGAAAGGTTGGGGCTGTCGAAGTTTTGCTCTTCAACAGCCCATTAGGGTTTATACTCTGCCAGTACAGCGCGTCAACAATTCATGCCTGATGCCGATGGCTGGCAGAGATGCTTCGTAAAAGTTAATTGGTTCTTCTCCAGTTGCCAGAAATCCATGGAAAACCTATAACTTGGCCAACAGTTCGGGTTAAAACAAGTCCAGGTCGAATTATATTGTCACCAACTGTAGTACCGATAGAAAACCAAGCCGTACGGTGTGGATTAGCGCTTGTCGGGTGACTCGGATTTAACCCCGTTATCGCAAAGGCATGGATAATTACATACCTATGTCTGACTGTAGTAATTTGACGATTGGCGTTAAACACAACTTCCATTTCTATGAAGAAAAGCATAGACGAAGGAGGGCTACCTGTTGTTGCTTCAAACCCTCGTATCCCAGCAGCACCTGTACCTGGTGCATTGCTTGCAAAGCTTAAAGTATTGTTCGAGGCATTCCAGGTAAAGCTACCTATTGGGAATACACTGGCATAAGCAGACCCGCCTGCTAGTAGAAATGCAGCATGTGCCTCTTGGAGGCCAAAAGGTGCTTGAGCAGTTGTCGCATTGACTATCGATGAAGCTGAACTCGTCCCCGCACTGTTGATAGCAAATACCCTGTACCACCGTTGCGTATTAGCTGGAAGGCCGGTATGGGTATGCGACGTTCCTAACACCGTAGTTAGGGTACTCCATGTGCCAAATGAGGTTGTCCTAACCTCCACCCTGTAGCTTGTTGCGCCAGAAACAGCATTCCATGAAATCTGTATTGCGCTGTGGGATGTAGCCGTTGCCGTTACTCCGGTGGGAGCGCTTGGTATGGTTACTGCAGCGGTTACTGGGCCGACTGAGGGGCTGGTAACGCTGCCAGAATTATTGGCTCGGGTTACCACTACCGATATATTCGCTCCTTGATCGGCGGCAACAAGCGTTCGCGTACTACCAGTAGCGCCAGCGATATTGGTGGTTCCCCGTCTCCACTGGAATGAAATGGTGCCGCTTCCGCCAAGGCCGATTGTGTTTACCGATAAGGTCTGGCCTACTTGTGGTGTTCCGGTTATGCTTACCGTGCCTGTCAATGGCGGTTGTGGGGCAGGGGTTACAGGGCCCACCGCAGGGCTGGTAATGCTTCCGGAATTATTGGCGCGGGTTACGGTCACGGTGATGAGATCCCCCACATCGATGGATTGCAATGTTACTGTGCTATTCGTACCGATATTGAAGTTTCCCGCCCTCCACTGGAATGAAATGGTTCCTGTACCGCCAAGGTTGTTTGTGTTTACCGACAAGGTCTGGCCTACTTGTGGTGTTCCGATTATGCTTATCGTACCTGTTAACGGCGGTTGTGGGGCCGCGGTTACAGGACCGACCGCAGGGCTTGTAACGCTGCCAGAATTATTGGCGCGGGTTACGGTGACAGTGATCATCTGACCCGAATGGGCGGCCGTCAGGTTTAACGTGTTACCCGTGCCAACGTTGTTGGCTCCCGCCATCCACTGGAATGAAATGGTGCCGCTTCCACCAAGATTAGCAGTGTCGGCAGTCAGCGTGTTCCCCACTTGCGTGGTTCCGGTTATGCTCACCGTGCCTGTTAGTTGCGGTGGTGTAGGGTCAACCCCGTCAGTGATGGGGCCGACCGCAGGGCTTGTAACGCTGCCAGAATTATTGGCACGGGTTACGGTGACAGTGATCATCTGACCCGAATGGGCGGTCGTCAGGTTTAACGTGTTACCCGTGCCAACGTTGTTGGCTCCCGCCATCCACTGGAATGAAATAGTTCCACTGCCGCCAAGGTTTGCAGTGTCGGCAGTCAGCGTGTTTCCCACTTGCGTGGTTCCGGTTATGCTCACCGTGCCTGTTAGTTGCGGCGGTGTAGGGTCAGTATCGTCAGTAACCGCATCGGCCAAATTCCACACAACGACATTCCCAGCGACACGCACTATTTCGATACTCGTAAAGATGATGTCCGCATTTTCACCAGCGCCATCGGTTGTGAGGCGGGCTCCAGCCCAGCGGGAATCACCGACCCAAGGTTGTGGCCCTGACTGCATAGTAAAATCCCTTGAATGAGTGAAAGGTACATTTGCGGTTAACGGAACCGTGGTTCCCCAACTGTGGCCAGGCTGAATTCCTTGTATCATGAATACGCCTGCGGCAGAATTTTCACTACGCCCTGCTACTCTAACGGTATACGTACCGCTGGCAGTCAGGTACCCTGCGGTGATTAACTCTGGAAACTGAATGTCCATTGCATGCCAATCCGCCGATCTGCCGCTCATGCGGAGTTCCACAAATTCACCGCCATATGTTGTCCCCAAAGTAAATACTGGTGGCCCCGATGCGGCAATACCTGGGATTGGGCCAAGGTCAATTACCGTTGAGATATCTGGTTGCGCGGGCGGCGGCACCTGGATAATAAGCGTCACTGTCTGTGGCCCGCTGGCAATCCCATCCCTATTAATGGAAACCGACACGGTTCCAGCGCTTACATCCGTAACCGCCAATGACCGCGTTGTCCCTGTACCCGTTAAGGCCCCTCGCGTTGCCGAGCCGCCCGCGGAAGCGATCGTGATGTCCGCCGCCAGCAGTCCCGTGGGATTCGCGCTGAAGGTAAAATTGATCGCGGTCGTGGTCGGATCGCCATAAGCGGCTGCGGTCCAGGTGATATTGACTGGTGAGGGCGGATCCGCCGCCGCGACAAGCGTAACCGACTGTGGCCCGCTAGCGATTCCATCCCTATTAATGGAAACTGACACAGTTCCTGCACTCACTCCTGTAACCGCCAATGACCGCGTTGTCCCTGTACCAGTTAAAGCGCCTCTCGTTGCCGAGCCGCCGGCGGAAGCGATCGTGATGTCCGATGCCAGCAGTTCCGTGGGATTCGCGCTGAAGGTAAAGTTGATCGCCGTCGTAGTTGGGCTGCCGTAAGCGCTTGCGGTCCAGGTAATATTACCAGGTTGCTGTACCTCGTCTTGGCTCCATTGGGCGTATAGGCGCAAGCCGTCGTTCAGCGTCTGGGGATCACCAGCCGCCGCAGTTCTGACACCATCGGCACCGAAATATTGAGTGCCGTCACTGCGCGCTGTCCAGTACCCGGTAAACGTCCAGCCGGAACGAACACTCGGGGTTGCGACATTTGCAGGGAATTGGTTGCCGTTGGTGTGAATGAACGATGCGACGGTGGTGTTATCCGTTGCCGTGTGGTTTTGAATAAGGGTCACCGTCCATTGCGAAGACCCTGGATCGTTTGCCTGATCACACGCCATTACCGAAAGCCCGATCATCGCCCCGATGGCGATAATCCCGAAAAATTTGGATTTGTTTTTCATACGAAAAACCCCCTTCTCCTCATGATTTGCCTAAGCTCAAATATGCCCAGTTTTATAGAGCGAATGTTCCTATATTGCCCTATTGTTTTTCACAATGATGCACATTGGCCTAATTGTCTATTACAAAAAGGGCAAAGCTGGCCTCTTTTTTCTGCTAAATTTGTGTATGGATTTTTGGAAAAGGGTTAAAGACGAAATAAAGGTCAAAAAGACAACCCAAGAGTGGATTGCGCGGCAGGTGGGTGTTCCTTTTGGCACATTCAGAAAGTGGATGACAAGAAAGACATATCCAAACGTAAAGGTAGGCCAGGAGATTGCCAATTTGCTTGAGACATCGGTGGAATATTTAATTACAGGCATCGAGCCAGAAGGCTTGAGCGATGACGAACGGAAACTTATGAACGCGTACAGAAAACTCAGTCCTGCTGACAAGGAAAACGTTATGATGGCAGTTAACGTATGGGCAGGTAAAAAAAGGCACAGTTTGCTTAGGAAATCGGCAACTGCTGACACTGGACAAGATTAGAAGCTGTGGCAGCAATTTTTCTGGCATATCTTACAGTAGATAAAATACAACTTGCAGGCCAAAAAATAAGGGGAAATCCCCCTTGCAAAATTTTGAGCAATCTAGTATTTTGAAGATGGCCCCGCATAATGGGGCATAATCCATTATACCATACTGGCCTCACGGGCAAGGTCTTGGGTGGGGCCAGGAAAAAAGTAAGAGAGGAGTAAAGAAACATGGCAAAACAGTTACTGTTCAACGAGGAAGCCCGGCGCAAACTTCTTGCCGGTGTGGAGCAGATGTCCAAGGCTGTCAAAGTAACGCTTGGCCCCAAAGGGCGCAATGTCCTTCTGGACAAGAAATTTGGCGCCCCCACGGTTACGAAAGACGGCGTTTCGGTGGCGAAGGAAATCGAACTGGCCGACCCATACGAAAACATGGGCGCCCAGCTCCTAAAGGAAGTGGCGACGAAGACCAACGACGTGGCTGGTGACGGTACCACCACCGCGACCGTGCTGGCCTATTCGCTTGTAAAGGAAGGCCTTAAATCCGTGGCCGCTGGCATGACCCCCCTGGAACTGAAGCGCGGCATCGACAAGGCGGTGGAAATCGCCGTCGCGGAAATCAAGAAGAACTCCAAGGACATAAAGGACAAGGAGGAAATTTCCCACGTCGCCTCGGTTTCCGCCAACAACGACACCGAAATCGGCAAAACCATCGCCGATGCGATGGAAAAAGTCGGCAAGGACGGGGTCATTACCGTCGAAGAGTCCAAGACCATGGACACCACGATTGACTTCGTGGAAGGCATGCAGTTCGACCGTGGCTACATTTCCGCATACTTCGTCACCGACCGCGACACCATGACCACGGTGTACGAGGACGTGTTCATCCTGATTCACGACAAGAAGGTCTCCAGCATGAAGGACATGCTTCCCCTGCTGGAAAAAGTCGCCCAGAGCGGCAAGCCCCTGCTTATCGTGGCGGAGGACGTTGACGGCGAGGCCCTTTCCACGCTGGTTCTGAACAGTCTGCGCGGGACGCTCAAGACCGTGGCGGTAAAGGCCCCCGGCTTCGGCGATAGGCGCAAAGCCATGCTGGAAGACATCGGCATTCTTACCGGCGGTCAGGTCATTACCGAGGAACTGGGCATGAAGCTCGAAAACACCGAGCTTTCCCACCTTGGCAAGGCCAAAACCGTGAAAATCGACAAGGACAACACCACGATCATCAACGGTGCCGGCACCCAGAAGGACATTCAGGACCGCATCGCCCAGATCAAGGCCCAGATCGAGGACACCAGCAGCGATTACGACCGCGAGAAGCTTCAGGAAAGGCTTGCGAAACTCGCCGGCGGTGTGGCTGTAATCAACGTGGGAGCGGCCACCGAGGTCGAGTTGAAAGAGAAAAAACACCGCGTGGAAGATGCCCTTTCCGCCACCCGCGCCGCTATCGACGAAGGTATCGTTTCCGGCGGCGAAATCGCCCTTATACAGGCGGCCCTTGCCCTTGAGGAATCCGACACTTCTGGCCTTACCGACGATGAAAAGGTAGGCTTTAAAATCGTCAGGCGTGCGCTTGAGGAACCCATTCGCCAGATCGCCGAAAACGCCGGTCTGGACGGGGCGGTTATCGCCGAACGCGCCAAGAAAGAGCAGAAGGGCGTTGGCTTTGATGCCGCCAAGATGGAATGGGTGGACATGATGAAAGCTGGTATCATCGATCCGGCCAAGGTTACCCGTTCCGCTTTGCAGAACGCGGCCTCCATCGCCAGCCTTCTTCTGACCACCGAATGCGCGATCACCGACATTCCAGAGAAGAAAGAAGCCCCGCCGATGCCTGGCGGCGGAATGGGAGGCATGGGGGGAATGGACTACTAGTCCCCGCCTGGCCTAATGGTTTTTGAAAGCCGCCGAAAGGCGGCTTTTTTATTACCCAAGTGTTTTGACAATTTCACCCGCCTGATTTATAGTCAACTATGGGCTATTCGAAACCCTGTTTTCGGCTTTACCCGATACGGTACACCAAAGGAGCGTAAGCATGGCAATCATTACTGTTTCCCGCGAACTGGCGGCTT
>JGI24694J35173_10003650_pt1 | contig 11539 bp, 14 predicted proteins | sample TergutCo191P1_FD_35173 | JGI IMG/M metagenome (IMG submission 35173) | reverse complement strand
TTCCTATTGTTAGAATTTACGGAAAAGAGGTTCCTTCAGGTTCATTTAAAAAGACTTGGCGTGGGGTCTATTACCTTGTAAAAGACATTTTGAGAACTATGGATTTTGAACAGTCTCTCATACAGGAGCGTATTGCAACTGCACCAAATCATCTATACTGGATAGCAGAGGAAAGTTTATCAAATCCTGAACAGTTAAGCAAACTTAATGATTTTCCTGTTGCGTATAAAACATACAAAGCAACTAATCCTACCAACCCTGCTGCTAATTTACCTCCACCGACTCCAAATGATTTATCTACAAACATAAGTGACTTGGTTCAAAGCTTTCAAGCTCATAAGGAACTTGTTTATCAAACTTTAGGTTCCATTGCTGGTGAAACTCCGGGCAATGAAACCGCCGAAGCTGTGTTAATGCGTAGGGAAAACAAGGACACTGCTGTAAATGAAATGATTAAAAATCTTCTTGATTCTTCGCATCAGATAGCAGAGGTAATTAAGAATTTTACTGGTGTTGAAGTAAGCGTAACTTCTGACATCTTTGATAAAGCAAAGCAAAATGATGAGTTGCAGAAAATTATAGCATTGACGCAGTTCATGAATGGCAATCCACACGCCTATTCTGTTACTCCTGTTTTAATAAAAAAGCTTGACATAGATGAACAGTCAAAAAAGGTAATGCTTGCTTTATTGGAACAAGAAAAGCAGGGCAATGAACAGAGCAACATGGAACTTGAGATGCTCAAAATAGAGAATCAGCAATTAAGAGCGAATCAGGAAGCACAAATTGTTACGGCTCAAATAAATTCACAAACAACTATTACCAAAGCGAACATTGATGCTCAGATAAAAGCTGAGGAATTAAAATTCAAATACATTGAATTACAACAACAGGGTGAGGCAGAGGGAATAAAACTTGCTCAAGATGCGCAAAAAATAGCAGACGATTATGAAAAAGATGTCGCTAAAATCAAATTAGATGGAATCACAAATGCAATTGCCGATACAATACATTCGGTAGTTTAAGAGGAAATTATGGCTCATTTTTACATAGAACCAAGGTACAATTCAGGTGAAAGAGTAGCAGGAGGAAAACTTGCTATTTACACAAATGAATCTTTGCAAAATTTTTGTGACCTTTATAGGGTCAATGATTTTAACAATCCTGTAGAAGGAACAACTACTGCTGATTTTTTAATAGAGAATCCTGTTACTATAGATAACAATGGCATAAACACTAGCCCTATTTTCTTAGACATAGACCTCTATCCTGAAGCCTATTATGTCATTTATGATGTTAAAGGTGCTGTGATTCGCCAAGGCTACCTTGTTCCTATGTCTTGGCAAGGTGGAGCACAACCACCACAGGGTGGTGATGGTGGTTGGGGTAATGCTCTTGTTGGTGACCCATTTTGGGGCTATGAAGTAATTACGGGATTAAATTCAGGCTCTAACCCTTTGAGTGAAAAAGCAACTACAATAGGTCGCCCATTATTCTTACTCACAAATGTATCTGCTGATAAATCTGGCGGTCTCGTTATTTATGCTGTTAATGGCTCAGGCGGTGACAATACATTAACATTTGCAGGAAACAATGGAAAAATTTGGTGTGCAAGGGAAGAATTCATAAACTATTCCTATCTTGCTCAAACACAGTCTAACCCATTCCAGTACATCGATTCTATAAATGATGAATACGGTTATGATTATGGAATTCGTTTAGATTCTATTCCAACAACAATTCAAGGTTATACATACAAAGGCAAACTGCTTATTGATTCTCCGCTGTCAGGTGTGAACACAACTTCTCAGCCTTCCTTTATAAACATGATAGATTCGGATAATCTTCAGATAACAGGAAACGCAGGAATAAATTTAACAGGTTCTGGTTATGTTCCGTTTTTCATAAATGTTCAATCAGGGCAATTTGATACACAAGCAATAACAGACCAAAACGGAAATAATTTTATTCGTGGTATTGTGGATTGTTTAAGAAGCTCAAATTCTACGCTTAATTTAACTGATTTAACGGTCAAGAAGTTTGTAAATGGCAATCAGCCTATGAATGTGAATGAAAGTTCTACAAATAGTGAAATCTACGATTTGAATTCTGATGCTATTACTTGGACTGGAACTTTGGCATCGTCAATGCTTGTTCCATTCAACTTGAGAACTTTAACAGCAACATCTAATTTGAGTATTGTTGTTGATTCAGACATTAAATTTGAAGCAAAAGGCATTCCCGGAACGAACATTAGCCTAACAGGAAACCTTGACAGCAATGGCAAACCTGTTGGTTATTATGTCAAGCCTTCGGAGAACTGGGTTGCAGATTATAAATTCTATGCAAAAAATGCAGAGTTTTACAATCATTGCCAAATAGATTCATCTGTTGAATTGAAACCTCTTTCAGCTGGTGCAGTTCCTCAATTATCAGATAATCGTTTAATTAAAATAGCGAGAGGTTCTTATGGAACATTAAAACTTAACGCTAATACAACTGGAAAACTTTACATAGACTCAATGGATGTAGATGTAATTGGAAACATAGACGGCTTTGGTTATACACCAAGTACTCACATGTGCTATGTTAAAAATGCCAAGTCGTTATTTGGTTTAATTGCAAGGTTTGACCACAATGTTATTGCTGGTTCAACTGATAAAGGAAATGGTTACAAAGAAAGCCATTCATTCAAGTATAATGGCATGAGTACTTATTGTGCACATCAAATTGCCAAAGCGAGAAATTGTACATTCAATTTTGGAACTGACTGGGGAAATTGGAGTTCTGAATTTAATTGGTATGGATTGAGACGTGGTGACTTCAAAAATGTCACATTCAATTTTGATACAACTCCGACTGGCGGCACTACTAAAAACTTTGTAGGCATTGTTTCCGAAGGTTCAAAGTTCAATAATTGCTCATTCAATTCTACCGCTGATAATTGGCTGGTATCAGGAACTGTAGGGAACATTTCTACAAATCGCAGTTCAAATAATCCGTGGATGCCGAATTTACTGCTTGGCAATAATACCGTTGTGGAAGGTTGTTCTTTCCAATCTGTAGGAACTGTCTTATTCGGTGACGGACAAGATGCTTCAAACATTGACTTCAATAACAACAAAGCAACAAATGCTGCTTGCCTTTTATGTTTATGGGGGAACAGTTATGGCTGGGACGTAACTCATAAATGCGAGAATGTGAATTTCAAAGGAAACTATGCCGATGAAAACAATAATGCTTTCATGATTGAATCTAATTCGATTACTTTACAAGATTTTCCTTTGGTTCAAGGGCACATTGAAGTAACTGGTTATTATGATTATTTGTTATCCGGTGGAACTGGTCTTGCTACTGATGTATTCCCAGTTAAAGGAAAGAACATAACTACAAGTGCTCAATGGAATAGCAATGGGGAATACATTTCTGATTTATGTTTGTATGTGTATGGCGAAACTTTAAAATACGGAAACATCAATGATGGTGTTTTTGTAATGATTGACCCAAGAACTTCTACTACAACAGGTGGAACTCCGGGGCAGCAAATGACCCAAAACCAAATAAATGATTTTATGCAAAATGCCGGATGGAATTATGCAGGTGATTTTGGCTCTCAGTCATTCAGTCCTACATGGAATGCTTCCAATCAAAGCGGCTACACAGGTGAACCAAGTCAGCAAGACTTGGCTAACAGGACTTTTGCAAACATAGCTAAATACCATACTGCAGGAAATACAGCATCTGGTCAATCGGTTTACAATGCTGTTCAAACTTTAATTGGAGTAGCTCCAGATACCAACAATGCTTATTATTTTTGGTCTGATTATGTATCGGGTGGAAATGTTAATAGCAAAGTGAAGAACTTGATTGTAATGTTCTATTACAACAGTCAATGGTATTATGCAGTTTGGCGCGTTCAAATTGACGGGAATACGGATCAGGGAATGAACGCAAGTTCGGCATTCAACATTGGTGGAACTCCGGGAACAACAACTTATTCATGGCGTAACAATGGTGGAATTCCACGTTTAAGAATGACTATGGATGCTTGGGATAGCGATGGTTATGGTTACACAAAAACAATTTGCTGCTTGCTTTGTTGCAACTGCAACATTAAATTATACAGAATAAGGGAGTAAAATGCCTAGGCAATCTGATAGGAACCAACCCCAAGTAGATTATTCAAGAGCTTCTAAAAATTTTAGGAGCTTCAGAGACCAATCCAGAATAATTCCACAAGGTATTATTACCGACCCACAGCAAAATGTGCATAATGTAGAGCACATTATTAAATACCTCCAGTCTAATGCTTTTCGTTCCATGATAGAAACCATGATTCAAGGAGCAATAGACAATCTTCCTAAAAATGAAGCTGGTGAAACTATCATAAACAATGAAAATACTTTTGATGCTTCATCTATTTTGAATGACATTAGAAACATTTGGAATTGGATAAACAACTATACACCGCCTGTCATTCCTGACATTCCGCCTTACGCAGTTCCTGGAGATGGAAAACTTACTTTGATGGTGAATGGCAATCCTATAGGTTCATTTACCGCTAACCAAGCAACAGATGATGATGTTAACATAGAGCTTACAGAAGGCAATGACTTAGGCGACAACCTTGTTTCAAACACTCCTTTTTATCTATACTTTGATAATTCTCCCGGAAGCAGAACTTATAACATTCTTATTCCCGACAATGTTCGTTTCTTGATTCCTTATGGAAATGTTCAGAGCAATTTCAATTTGGTATTCGGAACGGATTTGAACAACAGAGATTTTTATGTAGTGAACCGCTTGAATGTTTCTATAGCAATTCAGAGTGCCAATAGAGAATTTGTAATTGCATCCACTCCTTACAATTTGTCTGGAAATACGCAAGGACATGGATTACGCTATGTATTTTCTGATGGTTATTCTACAAATACTTTGGAAACATTCAGCTTTTATGGCCCCGGAAGACCTTCATGGACTCCAGAACCTTCAGTTACTGTTACTAACACAGGACAAATCATTTATCATTGAAAAGGTTTATTATTATAATAAGTGGTAAAAATCCACTGACAATCAAGGTTTAAAATCCTTGGCTAAAAAATTTCCGAGAACATTTAATCTCGCATTCCCAATCAAAAGTTTAAAAGACTGTTTGTCTCAGTTTCATTATTAGAAGCCAATCATAGTTAGTAGGACAAACAATAGAAATTTCCAAAACTATGGGCTTTAAAGAGACATAATGAATCAAATCATGACTCAAGAGTTTGCGGCTACTATTGCTGCGACAATCAAAAGAGACATACCTATTTTGGAGTATGTAAACAAAGAGCTTTCCGAGCGTCTTGAAAGCGGCTCTGGTGCAACTGTAAGCGTTTTAGTTCCAAACTTCGGTAAGGTGTCTAAAGGAGCTTCTTTCTTGGCAGAAGGTGCTACGACTGTTTCAACTCTCGGAACAATCACCGACTTGAATGTTAAAGTTGACAAAGTTCCAGTTACTCTGGAAATCTCAAAAGTTGGTGCAAGCTACGATTTGCTTGAGAAAACCTTGAAATTATACACAAAGGAATCTCAGATAAGCGAACCTCGCATAAGCAACCTTGCCCGCACTGTGAATGCAGAAGTATTCAAATGCGTGTTTACTGCGGCTCATAGCTCAATCGTTGGCCCAATAGGGTTTGTTGAACTTGCAGAAGCTGTTGCATACGTTGATGAAAGCCGTGTTGGTGATGAGAATGCAGGTATGCTTTCTCCGTTGTTGAACAACACTATTGCGGCTTCCGGTGCTAATAAATTCGCTCACCCACGTTTAGGTCTTGAACTTTATAATGGGGCTTTAGGTTCTTGGATGGAAGCAGAGTTCTTCAAGTCTGCCGATGCCGGAAATTTGAAGCTTGGTAATACTCAGGCTGTTGCTTTTGCAATAAGCGGTTCAATAAACACTCCTGCTGATGGCGATGATACATTGGTGTTCTCTGCGGCTCCTACAGTTCCTACTGGATTAACTGTTATTCCTGCCGGCACACCTTTCATAATTGGTGGTGGTGATGCTGCTACTGCTGGAAGCATAACTTCTCCGTTCACTGTTTCTAATGTTTATGGTGATGACACACAAATAATTCGCACTTTTGTTGCTATTGAGGATTGCCCGATAGCAAACGCAACAACTACAGGTGTTAAAGTTGCTACTATCTGGTTGAACAAGAACATTGGCGGAACTGAAACACTTTCTCAGGCCGCTGTTCCTAACACTTGGTATAACGCTGATACAGAGCCAAATACTGTTCAGGTGATTTGCCCGCTGTTGCAGGGTGCAAAATACGCTTTAGGTGCAGTATTTGCTTCTAAGAGTATTGCTTTCGCAAGTGCTTCACCTCGTCCGTTCGCAAATGCGGATTCAAGCACGACTACACTTGATGGTGAGTTGAATGTTAGAACTTCTATCGTTACTGATGGTCGTGAGGGTCAGGATGTTTGGCGTGTGGATTCTCTGTACGGAATGGCTCCGCTTTATGGTGCTGGTGCAGTTGCCCTTTATGGTCAAATAGTATAAGCGAATAATTTTCTTATTGAGGACTTGGTTTAGCCGCCAAGTCCTTTTCATTTTCTTGCCAATCTTCGTAATCAGCTAGGAATTCTTCAAGTGCTTCCTTTTGTTCTACAGTTAATGTGGCCAAGAACTTTGGGTCGTTTTTGTGTCTAAGTATCTTTAATGTTCTATAATCTAACTTATTGTATTCCGCTGGATTCTGTGCTTCCCTGTCCTCTAGTTCAGGCAATTCTATTTGCCCCTGCGCAAGCACCTCATCGTATTGTTGTGATAGAGTTTTATGCATTATTTTTTTCTCTTGCTGTTTACTTTCGTATAGTACCATGACCAAAACTTATCTCTCAAACCCAAGTCATACACTACACTATAAATTGAATTTATGTTATCTCCAAACCTGCTATTTGACCTCAATGGCACCTTGTCTATGGCCCTGACCATACCCTCTAGCCTCGTGAGTGCTTCCCATTTTATTTCAATTGATAGGTAATCACTATTAACGATAAAGTCGCTTAGTTCCTCAATTACTGCGAGCTTCTTCATGTACTTGTTATTTTCAAATACACGGTACTTTGCCAATGGATTGCATGGTTTCTTACTAGGCATCTATAAGTTTCAATTCCCTGTCAAGGCTTTTGAGTTCTATTTCCAATCTTTTCAATTCCACCTGTTTTCTGAGTTCCAAATACTTCTGCATAAATGGCTCATCTCCGTATAGCCTGTCATTTACAGATAGCATTGGTGATGATTCCGAGTTCTGAAGGTATGTTAATGCACGATTCATTTTAGATTCCTCTGTTTGGGCTTCGTAATAGCCTTATTGATAGTTTTAAGAATAGTATTGCAATGGTGAATAATAGATTTGATAATTTAACTGTTGCATGTATTTTCATTAATTGCATAGTTTTATTTATTTGAAAAAAAAAAATACACAGACATAAATCTTTTTGTGCTATTTTAGCTATAGAAATTATTTTAGCCAATAACAAACAATAACCGGTACAATGTACCAAGGAGTTCAAATGGCAAAGAAAAAAGAGCAAAAACTTTTTGAGGTTCTGAAAGTTACAAGCGTTCAGATTTATCTACACAAAGGCCCAGGCAAAACAAAGGCTATGGCAAGGGTCACTATCAACGACCAACTGCAACTTACAGGGTTGCGTGTTGTTGACGGAGTGAATGGTTTCTTTGTGTCCTATCCGCTTGACCCGAATTACAAGGGCGAGGAATACCATAGCATCTACTACCCGATAAACAAGGAACTGCGAGAGCACATTGAGCAAGTAGTTCTGGAAAAATACCAAGATGTAAGGGAGGATTCATAATGGAAAAGCCTAAAGTTCAATTAACCGGCCAAAACGGAAATGTTTTTAATCTTATAGGAATCTGCAAAAGAGCTTTGTTAGAAAATGGACAAGGCAAGGAATCCGTTGAGATGGCTAATAAATGTGTTCAATCCAAGTCTTATGAAGAAGCACTTGCTATAATGGCTGAGTATTGCGAAGTGTCTTAAATGAAAATAGAATCCCCTGAAATGCTCTTGCCTGTGCTCAAAAAATGGAGCAACAAAAGGCAGGAGCATTTTATTGTATGCACCTTCACTAGTTCCAACGAACTCATTAAAGCTAAAGTGATTACTATAGGGACTGTAAATAATGTTATGGTTCACCCTAGAGAAGTGTTCTGGGAAGCCATCATAAAGAATGCCGCTTCTATAGTTCTTGCGCATAATCACCCAAGCGGAAACACTTTTCCATCAGAGCAGGACGAACGTATCACAGAGCAATTATGCGAAGCATCAAAAATAATGGGTATTCCTATACTTGACCATGTAATTTTTGCAAAAAACGGTAATTATTATTCTTTTCAGGAAAATGGAAAAATAGACAATAGTTTATAATTCTTATAAGATGCCAATGCCTGAGAGAATACAAGCTGATGAACAAGCTAAATTTATAAACCCTAATGACCCTGTTGGTGGCTACTATAGCTACCCTGTGGCGGATTTAATTTCTGGAAAAGACAATTCGATGTGGGATTATTTAACGCCTGAGCAACAAAGGGTAGTAACAATACTTAGGAATAATCAAGATTTGACTACTGATACAGATTTGTTTAGTCCAATGCCAATGTATTTTAGAAACAAAAAAGCAGACGCTTTGGTTAATCAATTATCAGATGACGCTCCTTTAAATCGCTTTGTACCTGACCCAGATGCTACTGGTACTAAAAATGGCTATTATGATCCGAATGAGGATAAAATTTTTATTAGGCATGATTTGAAAGGAACAAAAAGAGTTGGCACAACTATTCATGAAATTGCTCACTGGCTTCAAGGAAAAAGCTGTCCTAATGTTCAAGATGAACTTGATGCTGATTCCACGGCTAGTTTAATTATTAAGCGTAATCCAAGTTATAAGAGAGACCCAAAATACATTCGAAAGAGTTATGATTATAAAATTCCGGGTAAACCAGAAGGATGCCCTTAATGAGCCTCTGAAATAGAATCTTTTTCTTTTAGCTCTTCTATTAAATGTTCTCTATTAAAACATTCCATAACATTTTCATCCCAGCTAATCTTTAGATGTGGATGTTCTTTTTGATAATTCCATGCGTGTTGAATGGAATCTTTGCACTGCTCATCTGACTGCTTCTTGCTTCCTGCACATGCCATCAAAGCAAACACTATCATTGCTATCAAAAGTTTTTTCATAAGGTTAATCTAGAAAGTTTCTAATTAAATGAAAAAAATGCCCTGCACCATGTCTTTAGTTCAGAATGAGGTGGTGCAGGGCAATAAAGCAGGTTATAACTTAACCCTTAGAGACCTGCTTTTAAATTGTCTTTGAAAATGTTTTGACCCATGAATGCAACCAAGTTCTCATAAAAATCAATTATGTTTGTTTCGTTGCACTTTTCTCTGATTATGAGTGCGTAAGCTTGTAATAGTTCTTTTTGTTGCATGGTCATTGTTGCTTCTCCAAGGGTTTATAAAATCATAGTTCATGGATTATAAGTGGCAAGAGCTTCTTCTACAGATAATGTCCTGAAGTTTTTCCTTTCCCCTGTCTCGTCCCATGCTTTGATTATTTCTTTTTCGGAAAGGTGGTTTATTTTAGGCTTGCAATTGTCCGGCACTGCCCCAAGGGTTTTTACAAACATAAGGGTAAATTTCTGGCCAGGGGCAAGAGCTTTCGTTAGTCTGTGCAATACATGGTATTGTGAATCTTCTTCAAGAATTCCATTATGAACCATCTTATCTTCTACGAAAATGAACCTGTCATCTGCGAAGTCCAATCTCACGGCATCAATGTCAGTCCAATTCTGCTGCATTGTGCAGAAATTAAGCTTTATTGGAAAGTATGGATGTCCATAATTCCAGTTCCATTTGTTATTGATTCCGTTTAATTCAGTTAATTTGGCTTTTTCCTCGCTTGGTAATTCAGCTATTTTTCTATGCAACTCCTGCACTTTTGATGCCAATTCTTCTGCTTCTGCCTGTAATGATTCCGCTGTATTCATAAGATTATTTATTTAAATCACAGCTAAAGTATGGAAAAACGTGATGATTATCACATAAAAACAACAAAAGTGAACTATTTTTATTTTTTTTATACCTTTTAGTGAAAAAATTACTATTATTATAGGTATAGTGGCAACAGTGCCATGCAAAATGAGGATTAATAAAAGCTAAAAAATTCCTTGCGACACCACGGCAAGGGAACTGAAATTGACGGAACTTTATTCAATGGCCATAGGTGTATGTCATGGCCGAAAACGATTTGTTTCACTTAACCGAAGAGGTAGATAATGTCTAAAAAAATAGACTCTAAGAAGCCCTTGTCTAAAAAAGCAAGGAAAACCAATAACACAGCAACTTCGGTTGCTATAACCACGGAGGCAAAGATGCCTAAGTTTGTATGGACTAAAAAGACCATTACAACAGCACAGGGAACAACCAGAGAGGTTGTTCTGAGTAATAGGGAGTACCATAAGTTGGAAAAGAATAAAAAAATGGTTGAGATAATGCATGAAATTTGGCGTATTTTATGTAGTAAAGATAATAATTCAATAAATTCTTCCAATTTCGATTCATTTTTCCGAGAAAAATGCCGTGAAGCCGGATACACAGAAGGAGAAATACAGGAGTTTATAACAAGATTCCATTATTGCCCATGTAATACTTGCAATTGCAGGCGATGGAGAGAACGAAAAAGAGAAAAGGCAAGCAGAGCAATAATGGAAGCCTTTACTGAAGCGGAGGCTCTATGAAAAGAAAGCCCATTTCGGAAAAGAAAAGCAGGGATGAACTAAGGGATCTTAGAAGATTCTTCTACAGCGGCCTATGCAAAAATTTTTGGGCATACAGAAGAAGATGGAATCACTTTAGAAGCTATGAAACCTTTATGATTAATGCCAAAAACCTTTGCCCATGGAAAAAGATTCACGGCAAGAGTCTAAGGAAAGTTTACGATGACCTTAGAATGAATTATAATCACGCTCCATACACAGAAGAACAGGCTCGGATAGGCGGACTTAATTCTGGGCTTAAAAGGCAAGAGAAAGCTTACCATAGAGAAAAATTACTATTGGAAATTTTCAAAAAAGAAGGAATTTGGATAGATGAAGATGCCAAAAAAATAGTCCTTAAATCTGGTTATGCACTAGACGATGATGACAGACAGTTTATGAAAAAGCATGGTTATAGCATAAAAGCCCTGAAAACAGTTCTGAGGCAAGACCCTGATTTTGACATAAGCAAGGTTCCTTTGAATGCAGAAGAAAGTTTTATGGCTATGGTAACTCGTAAGCCTCAATCAATTTTACAGAGTTCATAAACCATGTAATGAGCTATGGCAGGGAAATGACAATGTACACTTTCCCGGGCACGAGTTGAACATAAGAAGCCCTTACTCAGGACTTCTTATTACAATGTTACATTTCCCAAACTGAGAGCAGTCGTTGTTACATTTAAGAAGGGACTTATTCTACTGC
>JGI24694J35173_10003643_pt1 | contig 11547 bp, 13 predicted proteins | sample TergutCo191P1_FD_35173 | JGI IMG/M metagenome (IMG submission 35173) | reverse complement strand
ACTGAAAAAGGTTAAAAGTACCGATAATTAACATAATTGTTAATTTAGGGAGCGGTTCATGGCAAAAGATAAGAAACCTTCGATATACTCAGATCGCGGCAGCATAGGTTCCGCGGACGAACTTGACGAATACGGTGTATGGGTAAAGAGCGAACCTCAGGTACTTTCAGGAAAATCATCGGATTTTGATGATTTTGCTTTGCCGGTAGAAGATTCTACTGACAGCGACGATACTTCGTTATCATTTGATGACGCTGTTCTTGATCTTAATGACACATCTGACATTACAACTCCGCAAAATGTTGAATTCCCGGACGATAATGTTAATATCGATATTGACGATGATCCCTTAAACAATCCTACAGAAATCGATGATTTTAATATGCCCGAAGATGATGACGCTGTCGGCATAACTACAGGAACCGAAGAATTTGATCTTGGCGGCGGAGAAAGCCTCGAGATCGAAGACACATCATTCGATGAATTTGAAGTTCCTTCCGAAACAGCGGAATCGTCAGACGCTTCCGCCGATTCAGAAATTTCAGATTCAGAAATTTCAATCGATGAAGATTTATTAAACGATGATTTTTCCAGTGTTGATTTTGGAGACAGCGCCGATGATTTTGGCGATGTGCCGACAGTTAAATCAATCGAAAATGATATTAGCAGTTTACAGGATGATTTTAGCGCGGTAAAAACAGGCGACGGAGAATTATCAACCAATTTATTAAAGAAAATCGCGTCGGAACTTTCTTCGATTAGAAGCGAGCTTACAGATCTTAAAAAAGAATTCGCGAGCGCGCGCTCCTTCTCTCCCGAGGCTGCGTCTGAAGATGAAGATGAAAAAATATCGCTCACAGGCGATGAAATGGTGAATATTCTTGGCGACGAAACTCCGGTGCCGGAGGAAGAAGCCGCGGGCTCAGGCTTTGATATTGGCGGCGATGATGATGACGAAGCTATCGCGCTGACAGGCGATGAAATGGATAACATTTTAAATTCCGCCGACTTTACAGAAGAATCAGGAACCGAAGAAAGCCCGGAAAGTGAATTCTCTATTGACGACTTAGGCGCGGATGACACCTCTCTTGGTATCGCCGCGTCAGACGATATTACATTGGACGATTCAGATAGTTTAACATTAGATTCAGGTGACGATTTATCAATTGATTTACCGGAAGAGTCAAGTGATGATTTATCAATCGATTTACCGGAGGAATCAAGCGACGACCTGTCAATCGACTCAAGCGATGAGTTAACATTAGATTCAGACGATGACTTGTCAATTGATTTACCGGAAGAGTCAAGTGACGACTTGTCAATCGACTCAAGCGATGAGTTAACGTTAGATTCAGACGATGACTTGTCAATTGATTTACCGGAAGAATCAAGCGACGATTTATCAATTGATATGTCAGAAGATGACGCTTCAGATGACGACCTGGTTATCGACGCTATCAGCGACGATTCAATCGATTTAGACGGGCTTGATTCTGACGATCTTAGCATGGACGGCATCGATCTCGCTCCCGAATTCACGGACAGCGAAGAAGCGCCATCCGCGGATGACACATCTTTGGATGACATCAGCTTTGATGACGCTGGAAAAGACGAAGGACTCAGCGCGTTACGCGAAGAGGGCGCTACGCCTCTTACCTTCCCTCCCGACGACACTACATATCTTGAAGAAGAAGGATTGGTTTCTGACGATCTGGGAATAGATCTTTCTGACGCTGTAATAGACGAGCCTGAATTATCTACCGACGACATTACAACAGAAGAAAATTTAACAGAGCCTTCGTTAGACGAAACTGATTTTGACATCGATTCTATCGATGATTTATCAATCGACCCGCAGCCTGAGGATGACTTGTCATCCTCAGAAGATTTGTCTTCCTCAGATGACGCTTCCGCTGATGAAATAAATATAGGCGATATATCAATAGAAGATTCGTCTATTGATACCTCAGTTGATACTTCCGTAGACACCTCAACCGATGATATTTCATTGGACGATGTCTCGATAGATGACCTAAGTATGGATGAAATCTCCATAGACGATTTAAGTATGGACGACCTTTCCATGGATGATATTACTGAGGATCTTCCTTCCGAAGAAGCCTCTGAAGAATTCCCTGTGGACGACATCAGCATGGACGATGTGCCCTCGATGGAAGAAGTTTCGGCTATTGAAGAAGAAGTAATTGAGGAAGTAGAAGAAGTTCCCGCCGCCGAAGAAGAATTAGCTGACATCGCGGATGAACCCCTGGAACTGCTAGAAGATGATGATTGGGCGGATCAACCTGCCGCTGAGCCGCAGACAGTACCAGCTCCATCGGCTCCCGCTCCAGCAGCGGCTGCTCCGGCTGCGACTCCCGCTCCTGTTGCCGCGCCTACAACAATTGTTAATGCCGTGGGCGGCGGTGGAAAGGATTTCCAGATTCCTTCAGATTTAAGATCGGAACTTAGAAATATTTTAAGTTATATGGATCAGCTTCTTGAATCATTACCGGAACAAAAAATCGAAGAGTTCGCGAAATCTGAATACTTCGATTCCTACAAAAAATTATTCAAGGACTTGGGGCTGGTATAACAACCAAAATTGGATACGAATAGCGCCATTACCAGGGTACAGCAAGCGAGTAATCTTCATTCACGTTACAATCCTCATGCCGAAGCTGTTCGGTATATCGACTCGCTGAATCTAAAAGACAATATAAAACATTTTATTTTAATAGAGCCAGGGCAGGGTTTTTTAATTCCTGTTTTGCGGGAAAGATTCAAAGAAAGTAAAATAATTGTTCTTCACGCTCAAGAGCATGGTTTTAATCAATTGGAAGAAGGACTTCCGGTTTTATCAAGCTTGGAAGACGCGGAAATCCAAAAATTCCTGGAACTTCATATTAATATCGATGTTGATAACGCTAAAATTATCGAATGGCGCCCTTCTTTAAATTTTTACAAAGAAGCCTATGTAAAAATTTTATCACAGGCGGTCGCTTTTATTAAACGCGCGGACGCCGGGAACAGAACAACCGCCGCCTTTGGAACGCGATGGGTAAGAAACTTTTTCAGAAACCTTGATACATTAAATAAAAATCTTCTTTATAAGAGAATGGATATACCGGTTATTATCACAGCTTCGGGCCCAAGTTTAGAAGACGCTTTGCCTTTTATAAAAGAAGCGCAAGATTCTCATTTTATAATCGCCGCGTCTTCTTCTGTAATGGCGCTTACAGAATTTGGCATAAGCGCGGATTTAATAATCGCGACGGATGGCGGCTCATGGGCGCTTAAACATTTATATCCATGTTACAGAAAAAAAATTAACGCGCTTGCCGTAAATTTATGCGCCGCCCTTCCATCCCAATGTAAAAACACTCCCACCCTGCTTTTAAACGACGGCAGTTACTGGCAAAGTTATATTTTGCATGAGCTTTCTATCCCTTCAGTAATAATCGGGCAAAGGGGAACAGTAAGCGCTACCGCTGTAGACCTTGCCCTTGTTTTAAGCGGCGCGAATATTTACCTCGCGGGAATTGATTTTTCTGTAAACGATATCAGAACCCATGTAAAACCATATGGCTTTGACGCCTTATTTTCCGGCAAGGCAAACCGTTTTAACCCCTTTTATTCACAGTGTTTTACGCGCTCTTTTTATACAAGCAAGGGAGAGAGTTTAAATATTTACGCCTCATGGTTTAAAACACAAGCTGATACATGGGAAAAAAGAATTTATTCCATAACAGACAGTAAAATATTTAAAACACTTAAACCTGTTAAAAATTTAAATGTTAAAAAAACAAGCGAATATTTTAAAGAAACACAGGTTCAAAATAATTCTATAACCTTACGCGAAAAGGGAGCTGCTTCTCTTTTAAACGCTTTAAACAATAAAGAATACGCTCGAAATATAAAACAGGAGCTCTCCTCTCTTTTATTCGCGAATAAGGAATCTGTAACAGATGATGAATTGGAAGCGGCTATTAAAAAAACAGCTCTTGGCGGAGCCATGTATGAATAATATCCGCTATACTTTTGTAAATTCAAAAAGCGGCGAATTAATACCCGCTTTTATTAACGAAGAAGGAAATACTCAGGCTCTCCATTCAACAGTTGATCCAAAAAGAGAAGCCGAGCGTCTTATAACAAGCATAAGCGAAGAAATCGGCTTTATTGTGTTTCTTGGGCTGGGCGGCGGCTTCGCTCCAATGGCGGCTTTAGAACTTACCAACGCCTTTGTCGCTGTAATCGATTACGATGGCGGCAGTATAAAAGAATTATTTAAGAGCAAGGATTATTCCAAACTTTTAAACAGCGAACGCTTTAAACTTTTAATTGATCCATGTAACGAAGAAATAAAAAACTTTATCCTGGAAAATTTTAAACCCGCTCTCCATGGCGGAATAAAAACAATTCCCCTGCGCGCGAGAACAGAACACGACAAAGAAAAATTTGAAGACGCGGCTTCTGGTTTACAAGAAGCAATTAACGCGGTTTCCGGTGATTATTCTGTTCAGGCTCACTTTGGAGTAAAATGGTTTATAAATATTTTACGCAATGTTAAAAACGCGCGAATTTTTGACGCGCAAAAATACAATGTACTTGGCGAAGGTTTTACAGAAGCCGCCATNGTCGCCGCAGGCCCATCTTTAGACAGTCAAATAGAATTATTACAAAAAGCAAAGACGCGTAAAGTTTTTATTATAAGCACGGACACTGCCTGCGGCGTCCTTTTACAAAATGGAATCGCGCCTGACGTTGTTGTCTCTATTGATTGTCAGCATATCAGCTATTATCATTTTATTGGAAATAAACCGCAAAACATCCCGCTCGTTCTGGACATCGCGAGCCCGCCGCTGTTAAGTGGTTTTTCCGCTTCTCCCTTGTTTTTTTCCAGCGGACACCCGCTTGCGCTTTATATAAGCAAACACTGGAGAAATTTTCCCCTATTGGACACATCAGGCGGAAATGTTACTTATGCTTGTCTATCTTTAGCGGAATTTATCGGATTTAAGCGCGTAACTTTATTTGGAGCTGATTTTTCTTATGTTGGCAGCCAGTCTTACGCGAGAGGAACATATTTATATCCTTATTTTTATAAAAGACAATCAAGATTTACGCCTGTGGAAGCGCAGTCCTCCGCGTTTTTATACCGCGCGCCATTTATTCCAGCGGAAGACGGAAATAAAAAAAATTATTACGAAACTTCTTCTCTCAGGTTTTACAGAAAAAAACTGGAAGAGAAAGCGCGTGGAATGGAAGCGGAGATAATTCGCGCGCCTGGCTCCGGTGCTCAAATTAGTCTGCAAAATTTTAACCACGAACCACACCAACCACACGAACCAACACAAATAAAAAGAGAAGAGATCAAAGAAAAACGCAACCAACAAAGTTCTGAGGAATTTTTAATACAGTACAAAGAAGACATTGCTGCTTTGCCGGCAGCGGATGGCGCTAATTATTTAAATAAATTAAATGAAAAAGAGCGGCAGGTTTTTACAACCTTACTGCCTTTGGCGGCGGCAATAAAAAAGAGAAACGCAACGTTAAAATTCCACGAGATAATAGAAGAAGTAAAAAACTTCAGTGTTAAAGAAATAGAAAAAGTTTTAGAGTAACTTACATCGCGTCTGAATCGTAATCAGAATAACCGCCTGATTTACTCGCCACAGAAAGATCTTTAAGTTGTGTCCTAAAAATACCTTCCGCGTTTCGTATCAGCGAAAGCGCTCTGGCAAAAATAAATTTAAAACCTTCCGGGTCATTTAAAATCATTTCTATAGTGATAGAAGCGATATTGCCGTCAGGAGAAATAGATACCTTCGCTACTTTTGAACGTCTGTTAGAAATGTTTGCGGCTGTAAACGCGTCCTCGGCGTTTATGCTGCCAAGGCTAAATCCCATATAAATCTGAAAAAAGCTAACGTCATTTTCATCGATAATTATAAAATAAGTGTCCCCTGATACCTTAAACCGTACATCTCCGTCATCATCAATTACAGGCACATAGCCTTCATCGCGAAGGTGTTCCATGTATGTGTCCTGGAGTCTGGATTTTGGCCAATCTTCCCGCGTGGGTAACTGCGTCGCGCTTTGCGCTAAGGCAGGGAAAACCAAAAATACCCCAAAAATTACGGCGAATATTAGAATTTTGCCCATTTTTTTCATAAAATTCTCCTTAAAATTAGCTAAATCCCCTTCCCTACTTTAAGTATATGCTCCAAAAGTGATTTGTCAAGGTATTCGCATTGTCTTTTAAACGTACTTTAATTATTCATGTAATTATCATCTACTTTCAATGATTTATTAACCTTCATTGGATGGTATTTGCGATGGATTTTTACGAGCTCTTTGTTGTATAATTCGCAAGGTTCCTCGCTTGTATTGGATTGCGAGGCAACGGTTTGGTTGTTGGATTTCATTTTTTCTCCTTTTAAAAATATTATTTTGTATTTTACTTAATAATATTTATTAACATTTTAAATATATTATAATTTGTTATCCTGTTTTGTTATTACATCAAAGATCACTTTATTTTGAGAAATATTTTCTATTTTATAAGTTTCAACTATAAATATATTTCCATCATTATTAAGTATTTTAACAAACTGATAGTTATAATGTTCAATTAAATGATTCCCTCCGAATAGAAAATTCCCAATAATATTTGAACTGGTTGAAAAAGAACAAATTATAAAACTATTTCTATTAACAAAAATTATTCTTGCAAATATTTCATTTTTCTCAAAAGGAATTTCTATTTTATTAATTGGATTAATTATATTATTAAGAATATATATTTTTGAATCTTTTTCATAAATTATAAAATCACTACGTTTGCTTAAATATATTTGACCATCATCCTCATTTATTTTCTTATATGAAATTCTATCAATAAAATAATACCGGAATAAATTATTAAGTTTCTCATAGGTATTAATAATAATAAATTCTTCACTATAGTTACAATCAATAGTTATAATTTCTTCTCCATCTGGAAATTTAAATATTGTACTACACTCTCTATCTTGAAAATCAATACACATTAAATAATTTTTGTTTACATAACCAGAAAAATACCCTTTATATTTTTCAACATCTATTATTCTAATATTATCAAATATAACATTATAAATAAAAATATCCTTGTAGTTATAACTAGCAATATCATACATTCGTATATAAACTGTTTCTTCTGTTATATCTTCTTCTATATATTCTTCAGTTCCTTCGAATACAACATACAATTCATCTGGTGTTATAAACCTAGCTTGGATTATTCTTTTTCCACGCAATTCAGTTAAATTGAGTATTGTCCGCTCTTCTAAAATATTATCTTCGTTTTTATTCATTAGCGACAATTTATTTTGATAATAATTACTAATAATTAAATGCACTTCATCTATTCCAATAATATTGTTTTTTTTATCACAAGATAAAAATATAAAACATACTTGAACCAATATAATAATAAAATCTATATTTTTCATAGTTATCGACCTATTAAGTCTTGATTATTCTTATCAATATAATCATGAGACCATCTAGGAACTGGTTGCGATGTTGTATTTACACCACCTGATGATAGAACACTTGATGCATATTGGGCGCAGTTATTAGATAAAACATCATATCGTCCGTATGTTCTTCCTTTTGCCTCAGCTGTATTTAAAATTGTTCTATCTTGTGCTTTTGATGTATTAAAAACCGTCTGTCTAATTTCACCTGTTGCTGATTCGTTATCAAACCACAGCTTTGCAATACCTTTTTCCATGTTCTCTCTTGTATCAAATCGATATTCATTTACACCAACACTAATAGCTGCTTCGTTTAAAAGGGCACCAGATACAGATCCAACACTTGCTCCAGTGCTTGATCCACCAATTCCACTAATTAAACTACCAATGCTTGATCCTCCGCTTGATCCTCCAAGTATAGCCATCCTTAATGTTAATGGTTCACCACCATATGTAGCGCTAGCATTCTTTTTAATAGGACCTACTTCAAAAAAAGAAAAACCAACAGAACTCCCATTTTTATCATATCTTTCAACCCACATTCCAGAATGACCTGCACTTACGGGACCAACTCCAACAGCACTTTCATTTGTAACAAATCCACTTTTTCTCCCATCAGGATCAACATACTTAATCGGATTATTAGCACCATAATGATAAGTATGAAAATTAACAGTGTTATAAACCCCGCCCATTCCCGGAAGATCGCCGGAATTAGCACCCGGAGAAGGCACATACTCGCCCATAGCCGGGTCTACCCCTAACCACCTTGAAGTTTTTGGGTCTAGATAGCGGGCTCCGAAATAATAAAGACCTGTTTCCTGGTCTAACTCTTTTGTAGTATAAAATCGTTGTCGTCTTTGGAAGGGAGTTTTGTGGGTGTGGTATTTAGTAGGTTTGCTAGATTCTTTTTTAAAATAAGCTGCGCTTTCTTGAGATTGATTATTTTTTAATATTAGAGTACAGTTCATTCCACCTCCGGTCCAAAAAGCATTTCAAACCTCTTCATGTACTCACCATCTACTTTCAATGATTTATTAACCTCCATTGGATGATACTTGCGGTGGATTTTCTTTAGTTCTTTTTCTTGTCCTTTTAGATTAAGACTGCGAAAATATCTGCTCGTTTTTAATTGTAGTGTTGTGTTTTTATAACTGTTATTTGATTTCATTTTTCATCTCCTTTAATTTCTATATTAATTCTTTTTTGATAGTTCTTCCATAGATTACCATTTAAAGTTTTTTTTATCATTTTTTTAAAGTTATTACTTATTTGATTATTATTTAAACATATACTTAAGGCTTCTTTAATTATTGGATCTTTATAGTTTTTTATTATCCTATTATTCCATCCATCTGGATAAAAACTACACTCTACTATACACTCATCAATTTTACCATTTTTATAACTTTTTGCTAAATCTCGTAAAAAATACTTGTATTCAGAGAAGTCAATATTTTGAATTGCAAATATTATTATTTGTTTTTCAACAAGAGATAATTTATCACCCTCTAGTAACCTTAAAGATTTGATAAATAATTCATTAGAATTTTCTTCCAATTCTAAAAAAGATTTAGAATATTTTAATTCCCATGTTGTTGTTAAACTTACTTCTTTAGAAACATTTTTTATCAGAAACAAATTCTTTTCCATTGAAGTATCAATATGTAAAACATTATTCATTTCCATACCGTGCTGCTCTTTTTTTTCTTTAATCGAAGTTACATTTTTATCCAAGCAAGATGTTATATTAATCAAAGAAAAAATAAATATAATGTAATAGATTTTATATCTATTCATTTCCTTCCCATCTTCTAAATATAACAAGGTCCTTTTGATTTTCTCTAAAACCCCAATCGGTTTCTTTCACCTCTTTGGGAACAATGTTAGAAACCCCTGTAGTTTTACCTTCACTTGTTACTATAGAAACATGTCCTGTATAATCTGTACCACCACTATATTTTTCAGCTGCAACATCACCAGGTAATTTTGCTTCACCATGAGGTAGCACTCTCCATCCTGGTATTGTATAATTAGGATCAGCCCATTGTTCAGCTGTTGGAGGAGAACCTAATCCAAGTGCTCTTAATAAGGACTTTCCTTTTCCACCATTCGGAGTACCAGGACTTGCACCAGCACTTGTTGCCATTTCATATACAAATAAGTTACACTTCCATGTACCTTCTTTAGCTCTTCCTCTACTTGCGTTATAATTCCATAATGTTGAACCAATATTATCTTTCGCATAATCTGCAATGCGTTGTCTTACATCTTTTACACTTGGTAAAGTAGGTGGATAATATAATTCTATACTAGAATATGGTACTTTTCCGTCAGGGTCTTTGTACTTTACAGGATTATTATTTGAATAATGAAATGTATGAAGATTTGTATAATTATATACACCACCATTCGGTAAATCCTTATTTTCTTTTCCAGCACTCGGCACATACTCGCCCATAGCAGGGTCTACCCCTAACCAGCGTGATGTGCGGGGGTCTAGATAGCGGGCTTCATAATAATAGCGATCTGTTTTCGCGTAAAACCCCTTCCCTGTGAAAGTTCGTTGTCGTTTTTGGAAGATTGTTTTGTGGGTGTAGTAGATGGTGGGTTTCTGAGTCTGATTATATTTTAAAGGAAGAGTACAGGTCATACTACTTCAACTCCAAAAAGTTTTTCAAATCTCTTCATGTATTCATCGTCTACTTTCAATAATTTATTAGCCTCCATTGGATGATAATTTCGATGAATTTCATTTAGTTCTTCTTTATACTTTGTGAGGGTATGAAAATACATGTTTGTGTTAGCCTGTCGTGAAGCGGTTTGTTGATATTTATATTCCATTTTCGTCTCCTTTTTTTAAATATTCGCTCTCATATTTTGCCATAGTGTTCCTTTTAAAGTTAATTGAACAAGATTCTTTAATTGAGGACTACTTTCATTACTTTCCAAAATTATATTTAGAGCTTCTCTAATTATTGGATCTCTATAATATTTAATTACCATATGTCCCCAATTATCTCTTGGAAATAAGCAATGATCTACAAGATATTCTTCAATATTTCCGTTATTGAAACTTATAGCTAGATCTTTTAAAAAATATTTGTATATGCCAATTTCTACATTTTGTATTGCGTATGCAATTATTTGTTTTTCATTAAGATTTAATTCATCGTTTTCAAATAAATTAATAGCGAATCCTAATAATTTATAGGAATACTCTTCTAATTTAATAAACGAATTTGAATATTTATAATCCCAGACAATAGTTATGCTTATTTCATTGGGTACATTTTTTATTAATTCTAAAATAACTTCATTATTTTCCATATTATAAAAATAATCCTGTATAAATTCATCCTTATGATTTATCTTTTTTCTATAAATCACTAAAGTAGTAAGAATTGAAATAATTATGATTATTAAAATAACCATAAATAACAACGATTTTTTTTTATTCAAGACCTTCCCACCTTCTAAAAACGACTTTCCCTTCTTGATTATCTCTAAACCCCCATGTGGTTTCTTTAATCTCCTCAACTCCAACAGAAGATGTTCCAATAGTCTTTCCATTACCTGAAACGATAGCTACATGTCCAGAAGCATCACTATAATTAATCTTTTCAGCTACAACATCACCAGGCATAGATGTTTCATTAGGTGAAAGAACCCGCCATCCAGGAATTTTAAAATTCTTATCAGCCCATTGTTCGGCAGTTGGTGGTGTTTGTATATTATTTACCCTTTGTCTAATACCACCTCTATTAGGTAGCCCAAGATCTGCCCCAGCAGCTATTGCTACATCATAAACAAATAAATTACATTTATTTGTTCCTGCTCCAAGATTACCCTTTACTTCATTGTAATTCCATGAAACTGATCCGATGTGATCTTTTGCTAACGACGCAATATTTACTCGAACGTTCTCTACTGATCTTCCACCACCAGAACCATCGACTCTATCATAATGAGTTGGTACTCTCCCATNNGGGTCTGTATATTTCACCGGGTTATTCCCCGCTTAATG
>JGI24694J35173_10003637_pt1 | contig 11557 bp, 8 predicted proteins | sample TergutCo191P1_FD_35173 | JGI IMG/M metagenome (IMG submission 35173) | reverse complement strand
ACCTGATGTGCGCTAACGATGTTCGCGTTTACCTCAAGATGCGCCTGAAGCGTGCGAACCTCCGCATACTCCGTGCGGACGGTGAACACCGTGGCCGGCATCGCCTGCGCCCCGTATGCGGCATCCCCGCTTCCCGTTACCAGCCTAAAAACGACGTTCAACGCCGTTACCGTTACCAAAACCACCGCCAATGCGATGCGGTTTTTCTTCTTCATTTTCATGTTCATTTTTCTCCTCCGCTTCCGGTCATGCTTCAAGAATAGGGGCAGCGGCGAGAAAAGACCATTTACGGGGGATTAACGGGATATAATTTTTTGTTATGTTGAAGATACGAAAACCGAACCTATGCCAAGATTACCCCCAGAAATCACGATTCGGAGGCTCCAGGACGTTTTCGCGCCTCCTTTTGCCTAGGGGAAACCTCACACCTTACTCTATAAGCGTAACCTTGATTGCGCGGTAGCTGGGCCTTTCCTCCCGCTTGCTGCGCTCCTCGTCCTCCTCAACCGTGTAGCTCACCTTCATGCCGGCCCTTAGGTTGGAAATGTCGCAGTTGGTCAGCCTGCTGTAATGGAAAAAGATGTTGTTTTTTTCCTCGTCCTTGATAAAACCAAAACCCGAGGGGTTGACGTTAAAAATCGTGGAGACAAATTCCTCCGAGTCCCCTTCCCGCCTCCTTGGCTGGGCGACACTGGCAGATTGGTCCTGCCCGCGTTCCGGGACGAAAAGGTTTTCCACGTACTCGTTGTCGCTCTGGTTGATCTTCTGGCTCATCTGCACAGGGAAAAAGACCTCGGAAAGGAGCTGCCTGGAGGTCTTGGTTTCCACCACGTCGCCGTTTTCGTTATGGTAGGAAAAATCCCAGCAGATAAGCATAACCTGGGTGCCTAGCGTATGGAGCTTGCGGACAAGGGGAACGTAATCGCCGTCGCCGGCTATCAACACCAGGATGTCGAAGTGCTTGTAGATGGCAAGCTCGTAGGCCTCCAGCGCGAGCCAGACGTCTATGCCTTTCTCCTGGGCGAAGCCGCCGTCCCCGCCGAACCTAAGGGGCAGGTAATGGCTGACGATGTTTTCCCGCATTAGAATGTCCTCGAAAACCCGCTCGCTCTGCACCTTTTCCCCCATGTCCCTGGCCAGGGACCGCCCCTTGAAGTAATGTGCGTCGATTATCTGGCAACGGCGAATGTCCATGTCCGTAAGGGTCGCAACCTCGTTCCGGATAAACTCGTGCAGGCCACTGATGCTTATCCGCGATTTCCTTTCGTGCTCGTACTTGTAGTAGTTGCTGATCTTGTAAAAATAGTATCCGTCATAAAATATTCCAATTCGCAGCACGTCCAGTAATTTTTTATTCATAATAGTATCCCCATCTTGGCAAGTCTAGCGTATATCGCGGTTTATGTCACGGCATATAATGCCGATATAGTTAGATAGTGGTATAATGTAACAGGGGTTATAATGTACACAAGGGAAATCCAGGGCCCAAGGGCCACGCCTATAGAAAACGGGATCCCCTTAACGGGAACCTGGAACAAGGCCTTTGCCCAGGTAAACCTTTTGGATATTCATAAACCGTACCGCTATCCGCTTCCGCGCTGGATAAGGGACGGGCGGATTAAGGAATGGGAGGGNTTCAGCGTTCAGAACGATCAGTTCTGCCTGGAGGCGTTTTTGGGCAACTTCAAGATGTTCCAAGCATCCAAAATCTTCCTCCACAACAAGGAAAGCGAGGAATCCTACATTTTCGAGAAAGTATCCCTGGGAAAACACTGGCGGTTGCCACAAAGGCTGGAAAACGCCTCGGTCGAATGCCGGGCCCCNGGGTTTTTCTTTCGCGTTCACAACTGGCTTCAGGCGAACACCGTGAAACTTGACATCGACATCGCGGCGACAAGGAAACAGCCGGCCTTTACCACCCATCTTGCCTTCGCCATGGGCAGCCGCGACATCTCGCCGATTGTCGTGTCACTTGGTTTCGCGGAACGGCGCAACATGTACGCTTTCAAGGCCCTTACGGCGGTAAGGGGCGATATCGTGCTGGACGGACGGCATGTAAACCTGGACCCCGCCCGCTGCACGGGCATTTTCCGCGACTACAAGGGATTCTTCCCATACCGCATGAGGTTTACCTCCTGCGGGGGAATGGGTTTTGACGAGGAGGGAAAGCGTTACGGCTTTCACATAGTGGAGAACCAGGCAAGGGATACCCGCAGGAACAACGAAAACGCCCTGTGGTTGGACAAACGCATGACCCCCCTGCCACCGGTGCGGATCACCATGCCGGGTGGCCCCGAATCGGACTGGGTTATACAGGACGTGGAAGGGATGGTAGATTTGGTGTTTACCCCAAAAACAAAAAACCGGTTCAGGGCGAATTTTTTTGTAGCTAAAGGTGACTTTTTCGCACCTATGGGGTATTATAACGGTATGCTGGCCAGCGCCAAGGGGGAACAAATCCAGGTGCGAAACCAGTGGGGAATCGGCGAAAAGCTGTATCTGCGGGTGTAATATGGCAAAAAAAACGAACGCGGTTTATGAGCCCGGGGAATTGCAACGGGTACGGGAAAAATTGGGCGACATCGACAGGGATGAGGCAAGGCGTGTGGCCCGGATTCTCGGCGGCGAGGTCGGCACGGAAAAGAGCCCTCCGGAATACCTGTCGGCGAGCAAAAATTCCGGCAGGTCCAGGCAGGAAATTGTGGATCTTACACTTGCGGGCCGCAAGAAAAAACATTCCGGGCGCGCCATCGATATCGCCCTGGCTAGGGGCGATCAGGATTACATAAAGTACAGGCAGACGGCAGACGATCCCGCCGACGATCCCAATGTGCAGCTTACGACACCATATTTTGAAAGGGTAAAAATAGACCGCTTCTCGGCCCAGATTGATTTCGAAATAAAAAGCTCGCTGCAGGTTCTTGCCTCGGTTTTTTCGTTTTGGGGCAGCCAGGAATATGTAAACCCCCGTTTTACCAGCCGTCGCATGAACGTCTATTACAACAAAATTGGACAGCTTGTCACTTCCACAAGGATCCTCCTACCGCGCAACGACGCCAGGCGCAACGATCGGTTGAAAAAAGCGTCGCCGTATATATACAGCATTCTTGACACTATCCGCCAGTGGAACATAGAGCGCATCGGCGGGGACCTGGCCAAATTACAGTCCCACCCGCGCACGGTAAAGGCTCATGACTACGGGGATATTTTAAAGGCGATCTACAGGCCCATGTTCATTTTGGAAAAGCTTGACGCGGACATCCATATCAAGGGGGCGTACAAGCTGCTGTACAAGCTACTGTACATTGAGCATCCGATGGACCCAAGGGACAAGGTTCAAAATCTTATACGCAGCGCCCTTGTTGCCTATTCCGAGGTTCACCGCGATATCCATTACGGCATGTATCCACTTCTGCTAAAGTTCATTTCCGATCGTTGGTTCCCTTACGGGGCGATTTTTCTCGCGCGCCGCCGCCGTTTCATGGCATTCCTTGACGCTACCGAGGCGGACCAAATCAAGCCCCTGGACATAAACATCGAACAGATAGAGCAGGGAAGCCTGGAAGCGTTGCAGGAGGAGATCAGGAGGGAGGAGGAGGCGAACTCCCAGGAGACCGAGGAGGAAGATCCCGACGACCCGGAGGTCATCGCGCGAAAAGCCAAGGAAGCCGCCGAGGTGGCCGAAAAGAAGGCGCTGGAACAAAGCCTAAAGGTGTTGGAATCGCTGTTTCCAAAGGCCGGATGGGAGCGCCTGGGCGAATATCCCGACCTTTACCCTTACTTTGTCAGCATATACGGGCTAAGGCGGGGTTACGAACAGATTGCCCCCACGGACCCGCTTCAACAGATTGCAGTTCTGATGCATATTATCGAAGACCTCTGTTCCGCCCTTCGCTACGTCTCGTTCGGCACGATTACCGGGCCCGACGGAAACGACATCATCCTGAACGAGCTGATGGGGATCATAATCAATAACTGGCGAAGGTACATCGACGAAAGTTTCACCAAGGAATACCTTCCCCGCCTGTCCGAGTTCTGCCGCATACTGGAACACTCCGAGTCCAGGACCTCGCCCTATGCCAAGCGCGCCGTAAACGATTTGCGGTGGGCCAAGCGGCTGTATTTCCTGCCTTACTATAAATTCGAGTCCATGGGGCCACCACCGTTCCAAAAACGGGAGATAACCGCAATTTACGGCGAGATAAGAACGTTCCGCAAATATCTTACGATGGTTGCGTCCAACGTGGAGAAATGGATCCAGGCCGGCGGTGGCCCGACGTCGAGAATTCCTTGCCAGGGTTTGGAAAACCCGTTGGCCTCGTACACTTTTGACATTACCAATCCCGTGTCAAAACGAATGGACCTTCTGCTTGGCATTGGCAAGCGGAACAACGTGCATCTCATTTTCTTTACGCTTGCGGTGGTAACGGTACTGGACTGCCTGGTAAACAGCGAGTCGAGTTGGGCCTACGACAAGCAGATACCGCCACACCTGTTCCGCAGCGTTAGCGGGGACGGGGCGGTTCCGATGTTCGGCGTTGACGAAAAGATCGACGCGGATCGAATATTCAAGGATGCTTTAAGGCAAAGCAAGATAAAACAACAACAGCAGCAGCAGCAGGCGACAAAATAGGGGCATACGGTGCTTTTTCATTCCACCAATTCGGATGGGTTGGAGACGGTGACGGCGGCTTCGTTCAAGGAGGCGGTTCTCCGCTGCCTGCCTCCCGATGGGGGCCTTTATGTTCCGGACAAGGCGATGGACGTGCGGCAGTTTTTTCTGTACATGGACGAGAAGACCAGCTTTCCCGATCTCGTCGCGACCCTTGCGCCCAGCCTGCTTGAAAGCGAGCTTGATCCCCTTTCCGCGTCGCGCGTCGCGGAAAGCGCCTTCGATTTCGAGCCGGAGCTTATCCGTCTTGACGACGACTTTTCGCTGCTGAACCTGTACAACGGCCCCACCGGTTTTTTCAACGATTTCGGCATCGCCTTTCTTGCCGCCGCGATCGAGGAGCTGGTTAAGAATTCCAACCGGGCCATTGTCCTTGCGGCCGTCCGCAACGACGCCGGCGCTTCCATGGCCCATGCCTTTAGCGGGCGAAAGGGCGTTTGCGCCGTTCTGGTTTACCCATCCGGGCCAATCCGAGGCCTTGATCCCGCGACTTTTGTTTCCAACGGCGGTAACATCCTCCCGATTCAGGTGCAGGGAACCTTCGACGATTGCCAGCAGCTGATTGGGAAGGCAATATGCGACCGGGAATTTTCGGGGCATTACAACGTAACAAGCGCGAACACGATCAACCCCGGAAGGCTGCTGCCCCAGGTGTTTTATTACATTTACGCGTTTATCAAGGCAAAGCGACAGCTTTCCGGGGATCTTGCGTTCAGCGTTCCGTGCGGGAATTTCGGCAACCTTATGGCCGGTCTTTACGCATGGAAATTCGGCCTGCCGGTAAATAGCTTCGTCGCCGCGATGAACTCCAACAACACATTGGGCGATTTCATTAAGGGAGGGGCTTTTTCCCCCCGCCCGCTTGTCCGCACCAATTCCCCCACCCTTGACGTGCAGGTTCCCTCGAACCTTAGCCGGCTAGCCTCGTTTTATCGCGAAGCCCCTGCGGTTATGCGAAACATGGTATGTCCGGCGGCGATCGATGACGAGCTTGCGCTAAAGACCATGGGGAACGTCTGGAGGAAATACCGTCGCCACATAGATCCCCACACGGCCGTCGCCTTCGCCGCCGCCGAGCAAACGGCCGCCACCCAGGAATGGAAGGGGCATACCCACACGGTGGTCCTGGCGACGACGCATTACGCCAAGGACATGGATCTGGTTTACAGGGCGACAGGCGAGCGAGTTGCTATTCCGGAAAGGTTTCTGTACATTCGGAACAAGGTTAATCCCGCCGTTGTGATTCCCCCCGGGCTGGATCAGTTTAAGGGCGTAATCGCGGGCTGCATTTGATTTCCATCGTTGCGTTTCCTTGTCACCCGTCGCGACTCCATTGACGGGTTTCGGCGACCAGCTTTCGCTGGCCGTGATGCCGGCAATGGAGCGTGCCTTTGAAGAATCGCGCCCTCGGGCTTGACCGATTGCGCTACGGTGTTACGAACTCGCCGTCCAGCACTCTTATGGTGTCGTTGGTAGCTTCGTTAGCTATCAGATCGCTTGGCGCTATCAGGTTACCTGACGAGACAAACGTGCCGTTTAACCTGCCACGATGGGCCGTACCACCCTGAAGGTACAGCGTCGACCCCCGCCAGGGTGCCGTATTTGCAAGCCCATCCTCCGCATCGCTACCATAAACAACTCCAGTGATTATCTGGAAGGCTCCCATAACAAACACACCGCCACCACCCCAATTATTAGAGGTATTGTCGAAAATTACCCCGCCTTTCATGGTAAAGGTTCCGTCCCATAAAACAGCCACGCCACCACCGCCACCATAAAAAGTGGTATTGCCGAAGATTTCCCCATCTTCCATGACAAAGGTTCCATCAGAAACAGACACGCCACCACCGGTTTGGGAAGCGGTATTGTCAGAGATTACCCCGCCTTTCATGACGAAGATTCCATCTGTACCGTTAACAGACACGCCGCCGCCGAACCAGCCAGGACCATTGCCAGAGATTATCCCGTCTTCCATAGTAAAGGCTCCATTGAAAATGTGTACGCCCACGGGATTGTTGTAGATTACCCCGCTTTCCATGACAAAGGTTCCACCTGAAAGAACAGCCACACCTCCGTTGTTACTGGATATTTTCCCACCTTCCATGAAAAAGGTTCCACTATCAGAGGAAACACGCACGCCCTCGCCGATATTGCCTAAGATTTTCCCGCCTTCCATGGTAAAGGTTCCATTGGTATGTACGCCACCGCTGGTAATGCTGGTATTGCCGAAAATTTCCCCGCCTTTCATGGTAAAGGTTCCGTTTGTCTCAACTCTCACGCCACCGCCAGCGTTGCCACCACTACGGAGGGTATTGCCAGATATTTTCCCATCTTCCATAACAAAAGTTCCGTTTGCGGTAACAAACACGCCACCACCGCCAAGATTAGAGGTATTGCTGTCGATTACCCCGCCTTCCATGAGAAAGGTTCCGTTAGAGGCAACAAACACACCGCCACCGCCGAACCAACCAGCATTAGCGTTATTGCCGGAAATTTCCCCACCTTCCATGACAAAGATCCCATTTGCACCAACAAACACTCCGCCACCGGATCCAGTATTGACGTTGCCCCTAATCGCTGACCCAGCGCGCATGATCAGAGTTCCGTGGGATCGTACGTCCACCACGGTGGCATTGTTGGACTCAATGCCACGCAGGGCGATGCCTTCGTCCAACGCCAGCTTGGCGTCGTTGGATACGGCAAATAGGAAGCCCGGGGAAGACAGGCATATCTCCAACTCCCCGCCAATGCCACGCAGGGCAAGGCTTATGCCATCACTCAATTCCAGCGCTCCACCTCCAACCGTCGTGTCATCGTTAAGCACCAGGATATACTCTGTTCCAGCGGGCGTGGAGTTAAGGTAGGCAAACGCTTGGTGGATGATGGTGTCGCCCGCCACGGCGCTTAGGTCGATTGGGTGAACCTGAGTCTCCCATACCGCTTTTAAGGTGATGCCAGTGGTGAGCGGGGTGGTAAAGTCGAACACGGTATCGTCCAAATGCCAGCCGATAAAAGACCAGCCAGCGGCAAAGTCGAAGTTTTGTGGCAATGGCGCTTGAAACAGGCCCTTAAACGATCTGAATGGCGCGACAGGTGCGGTTGCGGTTTCGCCCTCCCATACATAGACGGGCTCGACCACGCTTCCTCCCTGCGAGTCGAAGGTTATGGTTAGCCGCATGGTCCAGCCTGCGTATAGGATTGTATCATTGTAGATTGTCGTAGTAGTGTCGAATGCGTTTGTGGCCGCAGGATCGGTGAACCAGCCATCGAACCTGTAGTCGGCTCTTGTAGGTGTAGGCAGGTCAACGGTTTCACCGTACCTTACGGATATGGCGACGGGGGACCTTCCGTAATAAAAGTTGAGCGTTACGGTGCGGATAATCGCCACCTCTATATCTTCGCTTGCTGTTATTTCTTCCCCGCCGGCTACGGTCACGATCGTGGCCAGCGTTGCCGCTCCCGGTGATTTACCGTACGCCCTGATCGAGCCAGAGCTTATCCGGGTTGCTGGTTCGGCGTCGGTTATTGGGTAGGCTTGGATTTCAAGCACGGCTGGATTGCCTGTCGTCCACCGCACGGTCTGGATTGCCGTGTCTGGTGGATTCACGTCCAGTTGGAATACCCGATACTCGCCCATTCCCAAAAACGTCCCATCTATGCCAGTCGCCGGCACGATCCGGACGGTTACTTCTACCGGGTCGTTCCCTGTCTCTTGCTCATTTTCCGGCTCTTGCCCCGGACCCGAGGGGCTTCGACAAGCCACCAACACCGCTAAAGCCAGCCCTAATACCGCAATGGCTCTCAAAAAGTCTTTTCGAAACATGTTGCTATCCCTCCTTGTGGAACATAAAACCGCAAAGCCTTGGCTCAAAACGCGCCCGGATAACATCCAGTGTCCTGCAGGACTTGTTCTGATCCCAAGGGCTTTGCCAAAAAAACCACCAGCAAATCAAAATTATGTTACAGGAACACAATTTGACTTTAGTTATAGTTTCACATGATATAGGACTTTGCCCATTTTGTCAAGCACCTGCACTTATAGTTCAATAGGGTGTAGTACACGGGGGAATTTTGGCTAATGATTAGTGGCCAGGGGATACGGTCTCTTTTGGGCAGACGAATACAGTTTTTTCGAAAACAACGGCAGTTGTCCCAAGCTGCTTTTGCGGAAAGTGTGGATCTTTCAATCGCCTCTCTTAGCCAAATCGAGCGTGGCTTAAATTACCCAACCTCTGAAACCCTGTCCCGTATTGCCAATGCGCTTGAGGTGGAGGTTTGCGAACTGTTCCAGGACAACGAAATGCCCGAGGAACACCAGAATCTGCTAGACAGATTCAAGAACGACATTCTAAAGTCCGTCGAGTCGGTTTATATGTCGTACAAGGAATGATCGGTTTTTTGCAGTCGCATCTTTCCCTAAAATTCACTCAAACATTTGCAGCGTTCTTCGTTGGCTGCCAGTGCGTTCGCCCTCGGGTATCTGTTCCAACAGGTACCTAATCGAATGCCCCCCGACAATTCTTCCGTTCCTGGTGAACATCCAGTCCGTAATTAAATCCGCGTTGAAATTAACCCTGTCGCCCCTTCTTGTGTCCGTCAGGTATATCGGGGTACTGATAAGAATACCGTAATACCTGCCGCTCCTAAAAGTGATATTGCCAATCCATACCTGCTCCGCGCTTATGGTGGCGTTCGCATCCACCCTAAGAGCGTATTTGACGGAAAAATTACTTTCCCCGGCTTCCGGTCTGTTTAGATGCCTAAAAAAGACGTTTAGCGTGTTTCGGGCATTTTCGGCTATTCGCAGAATTTCACCGTCAAATTCGTCCACATGCACGGTGGTTGCCCTGGTGGCTTGCCGAAACAAAAATGGCTGCCCGCCACACGAAACAAAAAGCGCCACAGTTAGGACAAGGAGTGCGCTACTCCCAAACACACCTTTATTCGCCATGAGCCATGCTAAGCCCTTTGTGTAAAAAAAACAAGTTCGGGGAAGGGGCGATGACGGTCAATTGAAAAAGCCAGCGCTACGCCGTATACTTATCTAATATGGCCATAACCCACGATTTTACGGTAGAACGCCTGGGCGAGTGCAACATCAAGTCGCCCATCGCCATGGCGACCAGGCACGGAGCCGGGATCGCCAACTACGTCACCGACGATCAGTTCATTCGCAAGGACACGCTGGTAACGACCGGGGATTCGGAAGAGCCGGCCGGGGAACCGCAGATTATGGAACGCGCGGGCCCCAGGGAAATGATTTACTTTAACCCCGCCCACGTACACGCCGGGATCGTAAGCTGCGGCGGACTCTGCCCGGGCATCAACGACGTGATCCGGGCGGTCGTGCGCTGCCTGTGGTACCGCTACGGGGTCAGGCGAATCTCCGGGTTTTCCTACGGCTACAAGGGGTTCCTGCCGGAGCTTCAGTTCCCCGTCGTCCCCCTCAACCCCGAGGTTGTTGACGACATCCACAAGCTGGGGGGAACCTTTCTGGGAAGCGCGCGCGGCGGCGGCAAGGAAACCGGGAAAATCGTGGACGCGATGGAAAGGCTCAACCTGAACGTGCTCTTTACCATCGGCGGCGACGGAACCCAGCACGGTGCGCTTGCCATTGCCGAGGAAGTGGAAAGAAGGCGGCTCAAGATTGCCGTCATCGGCATTCCCAAAACCGTTGACAACGATTTTTCCATTATAGACCGCTCCTTCGGCTTCAACACGGCGGTGGAAAGGGCGACCGAGGTCGTCGCGGCGGCCCACATGGAGGCGGACTCGGCGATTAACGGGGTGGGGCTTGTCAAGGTGATGGGGCGCGAGTCCGGGTTCATCGCCGCCTGCACCGCGCTGGCCAGCCACGAGGTAAACTTCGTGCTTATCCCGGAGGTTCCCTTCGATCTGGACGGGCCGGACGGCTTTCTGCGGCATCTGGAGGATCGGCTGAAAAGCCGGGGGCACGCGGTGGTCATCGTCGCGGAGGGGGCCTTGCAGGATCAGCTTCTTACGAGGCACGAGACCGACGCCGGGGGCAACCTGAAGCTTGCCGACGTGGGCACGCATCTGCGCGACAGAATCAACCGGTACTTTGCCGAAAGGGAAATCGAGGTCAACCTGAAGTACATCGATCCCAGCTACGTCATACGATCCTCGCCGGCCAACCCCACGGACTCGATTTACTGCGAGCGGCTGGGGAACGCGGCGGCTCACGCGGCGATGGCGGGAAGAACCAAGGTGCTAATCGGCCTTGTGAACAACAAGTACGTCCATCTGCCGATCAAGGCGGCCATAACCCGGCGGCGGCGGGTCGATCCCGAGGGGAACCTTTGGCGCGACACGCTGGACGCGACACGCCAGCCGGTGCAGATGGTGAACAAGCCCAACAATTAGGCGCATGGCATCCGGAAACCTGCTTGGCACGGGCGACGCCGGGCTGGATCTAAGCGACACCGAAACCGACTCGCTTTTCAGCCGGGCATTGGCGCGGGCCCTTGCCCAGACGGGAAAGGTCTCGTCGGTGCTGCTCCTTCCCCCGGATCTTACCCGGTTCCATTCCCGGGCCGGGCTCCTCACGGTTATCGCCCACCGGGAACTTGCCCGGGCCGGGATATCCGTGACGATAATGCCCGCCCTTGGAACCCACGCCCCGGTTGACGATCCCGGGCGGGAGCGCATGTTCCCCGGGGTGCCCGGCTCGCTGTTCCGCGTCCACGACTGGCGCCGGGACGTGGTGGAGCTTGGGCGCATCGAAAGGGAATGGGTTGAGGGGATTACCGAGGGGGCGGTAAGTTACGACTGGCCGGTGCAGGTGAACGGGCTTTTGCGCGACGGCGGTTTCGACCTTATAGTCTCGCTTGGGCAGGTGGTGCCGCACGAGGTTGTCGGCATGGC
>JGI24694J35173_10003634_pt1 | contig 11567 bp, 5 predicted proteins | sample TergutCo191P1_FD_35173 | JGI IMG/M metagenome (IMG submission 35173) | reverse complement strand
GTACCAGAGCGGGGTCGCGCTCCTCGATATGGGTGGTGCTGATGGTGGGGTGGTGGCGGTTTGGCGTGCCTGTGGCAAAATATGGAATTTCGTGATATTTCGCCGCCAGCGCAATTTGGAAAGTGCCGATTTTGTTGATAATATGGCCATCCATGCAAATAATATCCGCCGCGGATGTGAAAATATCCACGCCGCGCCGCGCCATAATATGCGCCGGCATATTGTCGGTGATAACGGTAGCATCATAGCCCATATCGTGGATAAGGCTGGCGGTAAGCCGCGCGCCCTGATAATACGGCCGCGTTTCCGGGCAAATAAACCGAAGGCCGCCGCCCCGGGCGCGATCCGCCCGCAAAAGCATGCCTAGCACCGTTTCCCCATAGCATTGGGTCATTACAATTCCATTTTTTGGAATCAACCCACACAAATGCCGCCCAATACTTTCATACCGGGCATAATGGGCATTTAGCCGGTCAATAACATCCTCAAAAATCAAATCCGCAATGGCCGCCCCGCTCTCGCCAGCCTCCAGCGCGGCTTTCGCCACCCCTAGCGACCGCGCCGTAATCACGGCCATATTCGCCGCAGTAGTAGGCCGCGCATGAGCCAGGGCATATGCCGCCCCCTCCATATGCGCCAAAAAATCCCTCTCGCCCAAATCCCGCCCCTCATAGGCGGCCAAAGCCATGCCCATCCCGGCGGCAGTAGGCGGCCCGCCGCTCTGCGTCACCATATCCCCAATAGCCGCGGCCACATCCACATAGCTTTCACAAACAACAAACTCCACCCCCACCGGATAAATCCGCCGATCCAAAATCCGCACCCGCCCATTTTCATACCAAGCCACATTTTCATATCGCAACAAAAACCCCAAATCTTTGTCCTGTCTATCCAAAATAAACCACCCCGTTTTTTATGTTAATCGTCGCATGTAGCCGCCAGCTGCGCAGATGATAGGCTTGTATATTTGCCAGAAAGATAAGCGAGTATTTCGGGTATATCATTAGTTGCAACATCCCACACAATCTCGCTATCCATCGATTTATACCTATGCGCGGCAATTTCGCGCATGCCCTTCAAGCCATTGTTGCAGCGTTCTTTTCATAAAAAACAAATTCCTCTCGCTTTATATTTTCCTGAAACGAGGCCTCCATATGCTTCAAGCCCGGTTTGTAAATCAAATCCAATGACATGGGAATCGCGGTGGTCAAATCTTCTCTTAGGCTAAAAAATCCCAATCCGACCCTGGCTGTGTCAAACTCCACGAGTATATCGACATCCGACCCGGGGCTATAGGTTTCGCGGGCATAGCTGCCAAAAAACGAAGCCCTTGCCACAGAATGCTGTTCCAGTATGGGTTTTATTATTTTCACGATTTCATCTCTGGTCATAATGTTTCGCCCTTTCGTCACTACAATTTCGTCACCAAAATGCTGTAAATTCGTTTTTCTCGCGCTTCGTAAACCTGAAAAATATAGCCTTCGTAGGTGACGCTGGGTTGTTCGCCGTCTGTTGGGATTCGGTCTAGCTGGGCTATTACGAAACCGCCGATTGTTTCGTATTCGTCTAGGGGCAGGGGGATGTTTAGCTGCTCGGCGATTTCTTCTATGCGGGTTTTGCCCTCGATGATATATTGGCCATCGGCGAATTTTTCGATGGGGGGAGCCTCGATATCGTCGTATTCGTCGTAGATACGGCCTACGATTTCCTCGAGCAAATCCTCGACGGTGACTAGGCCGGTGACGCCGCCGTATTCGTCCACGACAATAGCCATATGGGTGCGCGCCGCCCGCATATTTTCCAATAGCTTGTCGGTTTTTGACGAGGTGGGGACGATATATGGTTTTCTCATAATGCTGGCCAAATCGATTTCAAAACGCCGCTCTCTGGCCGCCAAAACGTGGGTCATCAAATCTTTTGAATGCAAAATGCCGATGATGTTGTCAATCGAGCCCTCATAAACCGGGATTCGGGAGAATTCGGATTCAATTATGGTATTGATAATTTCTTCACGCACCGCCTGGATATCGATAGCCACGATATCCGTCCGGTGGCAGCCGATATCATCTGCGGTTTTTTCGTCAAATTCAAAAATCCGCTCTATCATTTGGGCATCGGCGGCATCTATTTCGCCGGATTCGCCGCCCTGGCTCACCATTTGCATAATATCCTCGCGGGTCGCCCCCCGCGCGCCATAGCTGATATTCAGCCCCATAGGCCGCAAAATCAAATTCGCCACCCCGGAAATAATGGCGACAATAGGCCGCGAAATCGCCAAAATCAGCCGCAGGGGCAGCTTTAGCCCGGCCATTATGCGCCGAGGGTCTTTTTGCGCCAGCCGCGCTTTAAAAAGCTCGTGAATAATAAGCTTTAGCATAGCAACCCCAATCAGCACCCCCGCCAATTTCGGCATGCTACCCAAAAACCACCGCGCCGCCAAAGCCCCAAAAACCAGCCAAATCAAATATCCCGCCACCCGCAAAACATACAAATAAAAATTTTGGCGCAATCCAATTTTTGCCAGCCATCTCTCGGAAATTTCATCCCGATTTAGCCCAGCCAAAGCCAGCTCGGAAACAGCCAAAACCAGCCCGCCAACAAACAGCACTGCCATTAAAATAATCAGATACAAAATAATACCCTCCATATATATCCAAATAAATCCATTATAGCATATCCGTATTAAGAAATCAAATTTTATTTTTCACTATCCAAATTTTGCAAAAAAAATTTTAAATTTTTTCTTGCTTTTTGGGTGAATGAATGTTAAAATAGATGTGTGATAGTTTTTGGTTAAATCCCCTGATGTTTGCGCAGATTTTAACAATCTTGTATAGCTTTTATCAGCGGGCTGTGAATATTTTTTTAAGGAGGCGAGGCCGCCGGATGGCGCAAATCAACAGTTTTGCACCAAAAAACGCAGTTTATTTTGAAAGGAGAAAGATGCCTAGTGCGAAAAAGAAGTAGGAATCGTATTGTTGCGTTTATCGTAACATTTATGATGTTTGTATCCAGCTTTCCCATGGCCATGCATGCCGATGATGCAGTTTTAAATCTGCCCCCGGCCTATGAAAATGGCTATGATTATTTGGATTGCTGCGAATACGATTATGAAAACGGCGATAAAGAAAACGGCTACGACGATTATGATTACGACTATGATTATGCCGATTGCTGCGCCGCTGATTATGTATCCAATGAGGACTATGCCGAATTGGATGATGAGGATTCTGTAGCGGATTGCTGTGCTATCATTAATGATAGCGGATTTGCCCCATGGGATGAGTCCGTAGTTACCGTATCTCCGCTATTTGACCCCGGTGCTGGCTTTGAGCAAGTTGGCGCGCTTATCGATTTCGAGGGAATGACCCCCGGGGAAGCCCCAACAATCGGCGTTATTACGGGTTCTCTGGGGCAGGCTCGCTCCAGAATGCAGGTTTACGAATTTGCTGGCAATAATGTTTTGCGTGCAACTCCTCCTCAAGGCAGCACAAACCGCTTTACTTGGAGCTTGCCACTTAATGGCGGCAATTGGGAAGTTGATAGCGATAGCGATTTAATCACTTTCAATTTCTGCTGGTGGCCTGATGTTGCTCGCCCCGGCGGAAACTCGCTGGATATCGTTTTCAATAGCAGCCTAGCAGGCGCAGCCGCTGCGGCTAGTAATACTGGCCGTATTTTTACCCTGCGCGCTTCCGGCGGATCTGCAAACATCTACCATTTGCCTACTATTGGATATTATGTAGGCACTGCTGTTACCAGCAATCCATCCGGCCCAGCTGGCGGAGCTGCTAATCTAAACATAGCTTTCGCAACTGTTCCATTGGGTACTCATTTTAATGTTACTGTTAATTTTGACACTATTATGAGAACAGTACAATTTACAATGAACCAAATCCTTCCAACTGATGCACCATATGATGCTGTAGCTCTTACATACACCTCTGATTTCATTTATATTCCTGCTGCCGTTTTGGCTGGCGGAATAAATGCTATGCAAATGTATGTTATGGCTGCTGGCGGGCAAAACTGGGCGCGTAATGGCGCAGACCAGCCTGCCGCATGGGATGCTGCCAACCGCGAAGCCACCTATGGCGCGCGTTTGGATAATATCACCATTTGGGAGCAATCTACTGGCAGAACCGCCATTTACCCAATCCGTGTTGACCTTTCTGCAACCAGCTTTGACTTGCAGTTTGGTGCTGGCGGAAACCCAGAATTTTTCGAGCGCACCGTAACAGCCACCGTTTTCCCTGCTCATGCGGATAATATCAATGTGCTGTGGAGCGTATATCCTGCTGGTGTTGTAACTATTTATCAGGCGGTTGGCTCTAATGCCGTTGTTATCACTACCGCAGGAGCTGGAGAAGCGGTTGTTACCGCTACTGCTCTATTGTATCCAGTGGGCGGCACGGCTGTTTATGCCGAGGTTGAAATTTCTGTAACCGCGCCTGATGTTACCTTTGTTGAGGAAATTACTTTCGGTACTTTCAACCCCAACATTTTGGTAGGCGCGCAAAGCAATGGGGCGAGCCGCGCTTTTTCGGTGCAGTCTTTTATTTATCCCGAAAATGCTACCCTCACTACCGTTACTTGGTCTGCATATCCTGCTGGTCTTGTAAACCTTGTTCCTAGCGGCCCTGGTGGGCGCGCTGTGAATATCATCGGCCAAACTGCCGCTGGACTTGGCACCATCGTTTCCGATATCGAAGTGGGTCAAGTGCGGACTGTCAGAATTACTGCTACAACAGTAATGTATGGCGAGGCTGGCGAGCAAATCTCCGAATATTTCTATGTGACTATTCGTAGACAAGATGTGTTTGCTGATCCTGTGCCTGATTTGGAAGCTTTGTTTACAACTTTGCAAGTAGATATTCCTTTTGCACAGTGGACACACAGATATGGAAACAATTTCACAGCTACAGGAACAGGTGCTGCTGCCAGATGGCTTTTCCCAACTGTGGGCGGTGTTACTGTAGGTGGTGTTAATTTCCGTGATTTTGTTACTCATGAAATGACAAACATCGGCCTGCAAATGTCTGGCGGTGGCTCTGGACAGCGTAATTCCAATGCCGCTTTGCCAACTGCATTAGCAGGAAACCAAAATGTATTTTTCACCATGGACTGGAGACCAGGCCGCATCGATAACAGATGCCATTCTGGCAACTTTGATCCAAATCTAAATGATGGCGCAGGCGGATGGGTTTTGGCCAATGCTGACCAAAACGCTATCGATTTCCGTTTTATGAATGGCGGAGATTTTGTGCTTACTCTTACTGTGGGCTATGATAATGAATGGCCTAGCGCGAGATGCGTATGCGCCGATGCTTCTGGTGCTGCTTGCACATGCGCACCGGTTTGCTCACGCGCAAACTGTAATGGCGGCGCTGTAAGCCCGACTAACCACGATCGCCGCGAGCCATTGGCCACTCGTACAGCAGGCGTTTTTGCTGACGAGATTATGGGCAATTTTATGGATCGCTTTGATGACCCAGGATTTTTCAAATTCTATAATATGATGGCTCTGGAAAATTGGGCATATCGCTGGTATACTGTAGGGATCGATTTCGATTTTCTTCTTGGAATCGCCACTGTTATTATTGTAGAGAGCGGCTCTAATGAAATTCTCGAGCGTATCGAAGTGCCGTTTTCCGAGCAGCAAATTACGGGCATGGGTATCAATGGCCGCAGAACTCCTGCAAACGATATGGCTTTGAGCTACAATGGATTTGATAATATGCATTTCTTCGCTATTCCTTTGGCGGATTATGTTATTATCGATTTCTTGCCGCCTGATTCTATCCCACAGCAGTTTGATCCAGCTGATACCGGATTCCGCGGTACACCTAGCCGTACTTTATGGCAAAACTGGTTCAAACAGTTTTATGTAGAAGATGTTAGCAATGTATCTGATTTGAATCTGCCTACCGAAATTGATGTTATCACCAATGACGGCAGCGTAGTAACTGTGCAAATTTCTGGTTGGGAAGTTTATGTAATGCCATGGATGACCCATGCTACTTTGGCAGATCGTTTGGAAGCCAATAATGGGCAACACTATTTTGACCCAACTATGCGCGGTGTGCATGGATTCCGCGGAACTGTTGTAAGCATTCCCGAAACCGCCGAAAACCAAATGGTGCGTTTAGCTCCGCGGATTTATGTAGAGCTGCGTTATTATGCACCTCGCACCACCTATGCTCGCCCTGTAGAATGGCTAGACCGCGGTTTGGTAGCTGCCCCTGCTAGAACAGATGCATCTATCCTCGCCGCCACAAATGCTGGCCGCACTCATTTGGGTATGCTTGTTCAATGGCGTATTTCCGCCTTTGAGTATTCTTTGCCTGAGGCCGATTGGCTTACTTTCAATGTATTTAGAAATGGTAGCAGAACTCCGCTAAATGCAGAGCCTATTACTAGCCTGAATTTCGTTGATAGAGCTGGCCAACCGGGCGACACCTATATCCTCCATGTTATTCAAAACGGCAATGTTATTGAAGTAGCCGGCCCTGTAACCGCATGGGCAAATAACTGGTTGGATATTCCGGTACAAAGACCTACTGCTCACCAAAACACTGCTCACCAAATTTGGAATGAGCATGGCGTGCCAAATTCTGCTTTTGTTGCCGGAACTCATGATGGCACAGAGTCTGTTGTAAACACTATCAGCTATGTAATGCGCGATATGTCTGTTGCTGATATTGATGGCGATGGACGCTATGAGGTTTTGGTTCGTTGGGAATCTAATGCACAGCGCGACTCTGGCCTGACCCCGCGCCATACCGGCTATACCATTTTTGATTTGTATTGGTTTAATCCAGATGATGGTACTAGCGGACTTATTTGGAGAATCAATATGGGTCTGAATATCGTTTCTAGCCGTCACCATTCTCCATTTATGTTCTTTGATTTGACCAATAGCGGATTTGCTGATTTTGCAGTAAAAACTGCTGATGGCACAAGAGTTTATCATCCCGAGCCAGATGGAACAATCCTCGAAACTCGCGATGGCGGTACTCCTGTATATATCATCGGTGGCGATGGCTCTCAAAACATCACTCCAGACCGCCCCACCCCGTTTAATTACACCACCCTGAATCCAGCCAGTGGCTATAGATATATCTGGGTAGGCGGTACTCCTGCTGCTGACACAGTTGTAAATATGCCATACTATGGACTTTGGACTATGCGCGGCAGCTCTCATACTGTTGGACGTATTTCCGATGGCCCAGAGTTTTTGACTGTATTTTGCGGCAGAACTGGTATTCCTCTAGCTACTGCAAACTACGCATGGGCCTATGATGTAAATCGCGGCGCATGGGGCGACAACTGGAATAACAGATCCGACCGTTATTTCGCAGCTGTTGCATTTATGCCAAAAGGCGGCATCGAGGGTGCTGAGCCTTGGCCAACTATTATCGATGTTCGTTCCTATTATGCTCCAGGTTTTGTTGCTGCTACTCAATTTATTGATGGCGAGCTAATCGAAATTTGGCAATGGATTAAGGGCGAATGGTCTATTGGCGGTTGGGCAGAGCGCGTAAACCGCGGAAATCACTCTCTGACCATGGCTGATGTTACCGGAACTGGCTATGATGCGGTTATTTTCGGCTCTGTTGCTGTGGATCATCGCGGCTATACCCTTTGGGAGGCTGATGGCTCTCGCGGTACTATCGTTGCCGTTCACGGCGATGCGCTGCATATGAGCAGAATTTTCCCGCCGCATATCTCCAATGAGTTTTATCGCTTCTCGCCACACGAGGNATCCGCACCCGGCAACGTATCTTTGTTTAATGCCGCCACCGGACGCCCTGTATGGACATTTAATAGCACCAGTAATGACGTTGGCCGCGGTGTTATGGCCAATATCACCCCTTCTCCTGGTTTTGAAATGTGGGCATCTGCTGGCACTCCTGTGCATAATGCTCTAACCGGGAATCAAGCAAGCATCCGCACAGGCGCCACAGGCGATCTTCACCCCGGATTGAATGTTCAGGCCAGAATTTACTGGACCGGTAATTTATTGAGCGAGCTTTTGGATGGCGCAACAATCAATAGAGCCACCTTTACTGCTGACAATCAAATTATTGGCCAAACCTCTGTGCAGGCTTTAACTGGCCAAACATTCTCTATCGAGTGCGGATTGATTGCTGATATTTTGGGCGACTGGCGCGAAGAGATTATCACTCCTCTTTCAAACCAAACCGCTTTCCGTATCAATATCACCGATTTCCCGACGGAGCATGTTATCCACACTCTAATGCATGACCCAACATACCGCATGGCTGTTAGCTGGCAAAATGTGGTTTACAACCAGCCGCCACACCTTGGTTTCTATCTGGGCGAAGATATCCGCGATACCGTCGCTGCCAGAGCGTTGCCAACAGGCACCAATTTGGAATATACTCGTATTCCAGAGCGGGCACCTGTGTTGTTGTTAGAGATGTTTGATGCAACTGTCCATACCTATGCTAACCAAGCGATTGTTGAGCTTGTTATGCTAGGCAATCCGGGTATTGCTGATATGCAAATGAGATTAGTTGTTCCTTATTATCTCACGCTTGCTAGCTATACTTTGGCTAATGCTGGTCTTGAGGCTGGATTTACTAGCCCGACTGCAACTAGCCCGTATTTCGGCTGGACGCTCCCAGATAATATGGTTGATTTTGGCACGCTTATCACATTTACATTTGATATCGCGCCAGATGCACCGCTAAATACTCTATTCCCAGTGTCTGTTGAGTTTGAAGAAATTCCTACTAATGACGATGATGTTCCGCTGGTCAATAGAGGGATTTTGGATGCGACTGTGCATATTGTATTGCCGGGCTTTTTGGGCGATGCAAATGACGATGGGATTGTTATGTCTGCCGATGCTACTATGCTGGCCAGATTCTTGGCTAACCAAAATGGCGTACCGGGGCATGATGGCGTTGTAGTCAATCCATATCTATTGCAATTGGCCGACCCAGCATTGCGTCTGCCTGGCAATACTGTATGTCTTGCAGATTTATCTGCGCTTGTAAATTGGATGCTGAATCGCGGTATGCCATGGTCATATTATCATATATGGCAACATGCACCCAGCGATGCTCTGCTTTCAAACTAGTAATTTTTAGGTTTTTATATCCCCTCCTTGGCTTTGCTGGGGAGGGGAAACCCTTCACATAAGGAGATGGTTTAATTGTTTAGCAAAAAAGCCACAAGGCAAATTAGCAAAATTGTGATTTTTATTCTTTGTTTGGTATTTATTTCACCGGGAATTCGTGTTGATGCGGCGCATTTCGCTGTTGTCGATTTTGGCGAGCCTGTGCTTACTCAGGATGGCCGAATGAGAGTTCCGGTATATTTGCTTGAAAATCCGGGTATAGGTTCTCTTAATATAAATGTGTATTTTGATTCATCCCAATTAGCTGTAGGCTCTGTTGTTAGAAGCAGCCAAATGGCTCTTAATGCCCAACAGGCGACCATGGCGGGCCACACCTTTTTTCCGGGCCCTGCCCCGGAGTTTGTTAATGTATTCTTTTTTGGCGGACTTTCTACAAATAATGTGGGAGCAATGTTTTATATTGATTTTACTTTGTTGACAAACTCCCCCTTTTCCCTTGACCTTCTTTCTATTGATGGGTTTGCTTTAGTGGAATGGAGGACTGCGACTGACGAGCGTGTTCAAGAGCGGGCAATCCTGCTGCGCTATGGCGAAGAGCCGCCATATATTCCGGCGCAGACCACGCCACCCACTACCCCTTCGCCCACTACACCAGCACCCACTACGCCAGCACCCACCCCGCCGCCGACAGAGGCAGGGACAGTCCCCCCCGGCACATGGGTGGATAATTGGCGGCCACCAAATATCATTGGGGGAAATCCGATTTTCACCGCTCCTGTGGCAGAGGGCGCGCCGCAGGCTCGCGCGCTGATTTATGCCAATTTCACGCCAGCCGCCGGGATTTTGACGGAGACTATTGTGGCATATCGCCTATTCGAGGATGGCGAGCCCGAGATGGTTATTGCTGGGCTTTTTGATGACGAATCCGGGCAGATGCGCTGGCTGGGCTATCCCGGCAATCATTATGGGCTGGCGCAAAATCGGGTAAATTTTGCCGATATAAATGCGGAGGGTTGGTATTATCGCGCTATTGCTTTTGCCGCCGCCCGCGACCTTTTTGATGGTGTTGGCGATAATCGTTTCGACCCCCATGCGAATATGAGCCGCGCTATGTTTGTCACGGTTTTGTCGCGGCTAGATAATATCGACCGGGAATTTTTCGGGATTGCGCCATTTGATGATGTTGCGGAGGGTATTTGGTATGATTCCGCGGTGGCTTGGGCGGATTTTGAAAACCTGATTCCCTTTGAGATGCTGGGCACAACCCCCAATTTATTCCGCCCCAATCAAAATATTACCCGCGAGGAAATGGCTATGATTTTTGCCGCCTATTTGGATGCGCGGGATTTCCCGATGACCGCGGCTAATGTGCCGGAATTTTATGATATCGGCGAGGCCAGCCCCCATGCGCGGGCGGCGGTGCAAGCCATGCGGGCATATGGAATTATTCGCGGCCATGGGGATAATACCTTTGCGCCGCAGAGTTTAGCCACTCGCGCCGAGGTTGCGCAAATATTCACAAATATGGTTCGCGCCATGGTTGGTGCGAATTAAACCATGAACAAAATAATTCATCCAAAAATAAATATCGCCGGGAATATACCAATTCCCGGCGATAAATCTATTACCCACCGCGCCGTTATTTTTGGCGCAATCGCCAAGGGTATTACGGAGATTCGCGGCGGGCTGGATTCGGCGGATTGCCGCGCCACCATTGCTTGTTTTCGGGCGATGGGGGTCGATTTTGAGATTGGCGAAAATATTTTGCGGGTCGAGGGGGTTGGCCTTCGCGGCCTGAAATCCCCGGCGGGCATTTTGGATGTGGGCAATAGCGGGACGACTATGCGCCTGCTGGCGGGATTGCTGGCTGGGGCGGGCGTTTCCGCGATTTTGGATGGGGATGAATCGATTCGGGCGCGGCCTATGGCGAGGATTGCCGAGCCGCTGGCCGCAATGGGTGCTGATATTTCGGCGATTGGCGGACTTGCGCCAATTACCATCCACCCCGCCCCGCAGCTAGCCGGGATTGACTATATTATGCCAAACCCCAGCGCGCAGGTAAAATCCGCTATTTTACTAGCGGGACTAAATGCCCACGGGTTTACACGTATAACCGAAATCGCCCCCGGAATTAGCCGAAATCATACGGAAAAAATGCTGGCGCAATTTGGCGCGGATATCGATATTTCCGATAATATCATTACTCTGTGTCCTCCAAAAAACTTGATTAGACAAAATTTGGAAATACCCGGCGATATTAGCGCGGCGGCGTTTTTTATTGCTTTGGGGATTTTGGCGGGGGATTTGGTTTTGGAAAATATTGGGATAAATCCCACCCGGCGGGGGATTGTAGATATTTTGGCAAAAATGGGCGGCGGCATTGAAATCCGCGAAAAAAACACGCCGGATGAGGGCGAGCCGATTGCCGATATTCGGGCATTTGCGGCGGGTCGCCCCC
>JGI24694J35173_10003629_pt1 | contig 11577 bp, 9 predicted proteins | sample TergutCo191P1_FD_35173 | JGI IMG/M metagenome (IMG submission 35173) | reverse complement strand
GCTGCTAGAACCTGCGGCCAACCGCTGCGAAGGGAAATCCCCGCGATGGACTACATGGTGGGTGGGGCGACCCCCGAGGAGGGCAATCTCACACATTTGCTTCGCAAATGCGCTAGCACGAATAACCGCGCACGGCAGGTTGCCGACGTAAATAGGGTTAGTGTCGGGCGGGGGTAAAGCTTCAGGCAAAACCGTGGGCAGCCTAGTGAGAATGCCGCTTGGAGCGGTTTGTTCAAAAACATCAAATGGCGTCGGATGGGTGCGCGACGGTATGGTGATTGGACGCTGGGCACGTTTTTAACCAAGTCATCCGAGGGGGGGGTAAAAATGAAGAACATACTAATTTTTGGTTCGTCGCGAATGGGGAAAACGACGCTGGCAAAGCGGCTAAAGGATGAGTTTGGGTTAAATGTGGTTAACTGGGATGTTTTAATTCATGCTTTTGCGTTGGGGTTTCCGCAGCTTGGGGTTAGCTTTCAGGGGGATTTTGAGCAGACGCGCAAAAATGTCACCCCATTTTCAGCGTATTATCTGTGCGAAATGGCACGGCACGCCAGATATAAAACAGGCAGCAAATTTATTGCCGACATGTCATTGTTTAACTTCGATGTGGGTTTTCCTTTGATGGAAGAACACTTGCTAAGCATGGGAGGCACAAAATTGCACGAAGAATTCACAATTATCCACCTCATCAACACCAAACCAAGCGAAGAAATGTTTCGCGATATAAGGCAATATGACACAGATAATGATTGGACATTCTATTTAGACGACACCGCACTACGCAACTGGTGCAACCAACAAACCGGGGCAAACCCACTGATTGTCGCAAAATTGGATGAGTTTAATCCTTTACGATATGACGTAGCCCAAGGCCGAGAACAGGTCTTTGATGAAATTGTTAAGGATTTAAAAGCAATTCGAATATAAGCAAACCCAACGCTCGGTATATTACAATATACTGGGCGTTTCATTTTGCGTGGAGCGCACGCGGGCATACGTCATTGTCGCAAGCTGTGAGGGGGATGTGCCGGTTTTGCCCTCCTTGGTGGTCGCCTGTATGTTATGTAGACCAGCGCGGGGGAATCGCCCCACAGCGTTTGGCCGAAGGTTCTAGCAGTGGGGCGATTCCCCCGCGCTGGCCGCGCACGGCAACCTATGAGGCGCACAACCCAAAAAGCCCACCAAGGCAAAACCGGCACATCCCCCGCCACTACCGCCCGCAATTCCCACCACACCTTCTTCTTCCCCGCAAAAATACATAAAAATGGTTACAACCGCTCTTTTTTGCTGTATACTTTACCGTGAAGTTTTAAAATTACGGAAGGCAGGCATAAGACATGAAGAAATTTTTATTGGCAGGGGCGATAGCGTTGTTCGCGCTTAGTTCTTGCGCGGATTCAAATGAAGGTACTACAACAACCGGAGGAGAGAGCCAAATGATAGAGTTTCCCGCAGATGAAAGAGAAGAAGATAGAGGCGTCATGCTGGATGGTACGGTTTATGAGCGGCTAAGGGAGTCGCCTGCTACTATGTTGCAGCTTACGCCGCTGACAGTAGGTGAGGAATTAGCGGTTTTGCATACAAATCACGGCGATGTTACGCTTAGGTTTTTCCCGGAGGAGGCTCCTAAGGCCGTCGAAAATTTTGTCACTCATGCACGTAACGGGTTTTATGACGGGTTGATTTTCCATCGGGTTATGCCCGGGTTTATGATTCAGGGTGGTTGCCCGCAGGGTACGGGGCGCGGCGGCGAAAGTATCTGGGGCGAAGGCTTTGGGCTGGAGCGCAGCTTTAATCTGTACCACTTTAGGGGCGCGCTTGCTACGGCTCATGCAGGGCCGGGGACGATTGGCAGCCAGTTTTATATTGTGCAGGCCGCCGACCTTACCCCCGACGCGGTAGGGCTGTTTGAGCATTTGATAGAAGTGCAGGATGAGTTTGCGGGCGGTGGGTTTGAGGACGGCACGCGGCTTTATGTAAGGGATATCCACCCCGTCGAGGGATTGCAGCATTTTTTGGAGCAGGGCGGCACGCACTGGTTGGATTGGCACTGGAATCGTGATAACTATGGGCATACGGTGTTTGGGCATGTGGTAAGCGGCATAGAAGTAGTAGACGCTATCGCAAATGTTGCACAAGGCCCGCAAAACCGTCCCGTCGACGACGTGATAATTGAGAGAATTTCATTTAAAATTTATGGAGAATAAAATGCTATATTTTGATAATGCGGCAACCACGCCAATGCGCCCGCAGGTGCTGAAAGCGATGTTGCCTTATATGAAAGAAAAATTTTACAACCCATCAAGCGTGTACGCGCCTGCAAGGCGAGTTCGTAGTGCGCTTGACGACGCCCGTGTGGAAATCGCTAATGCGATAAATGCCAAAACCGAAGAAATCTTTTTTACGTCGGGCGGTACGGAGTCGGATAACTGGGCGATAAAAGGTGTGCTGGAGGCATTCCGCTCTAAAAACGGCAATGCTGCGCCGCATATTATTACCTCTGCGACAGAACACCACGGTATTTTGTATGTGTGCAAATATCTGGAGCGGCAGGGCGTGGAGGTCACGTATTTGCCCGTAGACGGTGAGGGCTTTGTCTCGCCAAACGCGCTGGACGCGGCAATAAAGCCAAATACCGCACTTGCTTCCGTTATGCTTGCCAATAACGAGGTAGGGACGATTCAGCCGATGGCGCGCCTCACCGAAGGTACGCGACGCCATGGGATTCCGTTTCTTACAGACGCGGTGCAGGCGGTGGGTCATATCCCTGTGGATGTGGAGGCTCTCGGAGTGGATTTGCTTTCGCTTTCGGCGCATAAATTTGGAGGGCCAAAGGGCGTGGGTGTGCTGTACATCAAAAGAGGTACGCCGATTTTGCCGATATTCCAAGGCGGCGCGCAAGAAAGAAGCCGCCGCGCAGGCACAGAAAACGTAGCGGGCATAGTAGGAATGGGCGCGGCAATTAAACTTGCCACAGAAGAACTCCCCACAGAAAACCCTCGCATAACCGCCCTGCGCGATAAGCTAACCGATACCATACTAAAAACCATCCCTCACACGCGCTTAAACGGCCCTTTAAGCCACGACAGGCTTCCCGGCAATATAAACGTCTCGTTCCGCTTCATCGAAGGAGAATCGCTGCTTTTGCACCTGGACATGAAAGGCTGTTGCGCTTCCACAGGCTCGGCATGTTCTTCCGGCGCGTTGGAGCCTTCTCACGTGCTGATGGCACTGGGTCTCGACCACGCACAAGCAAACGGCGCAATCCGCTTTTCTCTGGGCGCGGGCAACACCGAGGCCGACATCCCCGCACTTATGCAAATTCTAACCCCCGCGGTGCAAAAACTCCGCGACTTATCCCCACTATACGATGATTTTCTAAAGAAGGAGAAATAACCACCATGGAATACAGCGAAAAAGTAATGGACCACTTTATGAATCCCCGCAACGTAGGCGAAATCGAAGACGCAAGCGGCACAGGCACAGTAGGGAACGAACAATGCGGCGACATAATGCGGGTGTTTCTAAAAATAGAAGGCGACGTAATCACCGACGCAAGCTTTAAAACCTTTGGCTGCGGCGCGGCGGTGGCCACCTCCAGCATGGTAACGGAGATGGTAAAAGGCAAAACCATCCCCGAGGTAATGGCCATCACAAACGAAGCGGTAATGAAAGCCCTCGACGGATTACCTGCCGTAAAAGCGCATTGCTCCGTCCTCGCAGAAGAAGCGGTGCAGGCTGCTCTTTGGGATTATTCGCAGAAAAGCGGAGTTGTTATCGACGGGCTTAAACCTCCGAAAACCGACCACGGACATTAAGAACGGGGATATGCCGAGCAAAAACCGCTCGACTGCGCGGGAAGCGTTCGGAGCGGCGGAAGGCGCACCGACCCCCTCTCCGAACGCTTCCCGCGCCCTTCCCAGCAGGCAAAAACTGTGATAGAATGGGACAAGTAGCCGCCATAGCGAATTAATTCGCTGTATTAGGCGATAGGGAAAGGGTAGTGCAAATGTACCAAAAAGGCGACAGCATTGTTTACCCGTTATACGGCGCAGGTGTGATTGAGGACATCGAGGAGAAGGAAATCGATGGCGAATTGCAGACTTATTATGTGCTTAATATCCCTGTGGGCAACCTAAAGATTATGATTTCTGCGGCTAAGGCAGAAGGGCAAAAAGTGCGTCATGTGCATGGCAAGGACGAGATTATGGGTCTTGTGTCGGGTGCAAAAGAGACGGCAATGCCCGATAATTGGAATCAGCGTTACAAGGAAAATATGGAGCGCATAAAGTCCGGCGAGCTGGAGCAGGTGGCGGTTGTGTTTTACAATTTGCTGCTGCGCGAGCGCGAACGCGGGCTTTCTACGGCAGAAAAGAAAATGATGACTACGGCAAAGCAGATAATTTTGTCGGAGATAATTTTGTCGCTGGGCGTCGATAAAAACGAAGCAGAAGAAATCTTAGATAAAACATTTGGGTGATTTTGTGTTTTTTGATTCTCATGTGCATAGTGCAGCGTCGCCCGATTCGGATATGAAGGCGGAAAAAGCCGTGGCTGCCGCAAAAAAGCCGGGGCTTGGCGTGGTTTTTACAGAGCATGTAGATTTTGGAGCATTAGGCGAATATGTAAAATATAGTGACCCTCATGCCACGGATATAGTCCGTGGAATGGGGGATTTTGTTTGTGATTTTGAGATGTATCCTGCGGAGTACAGAAGGCTGCGGGGGGATAATGTGCTGCTTGGGCTGGAGTTTGGCTTAACGAGGGCGTTTGCCGGGTTAAATGCAAAGATTGTGGCCGAGGGTGATTATGATTTTATTATTGGCTCGGTGCATAGCGTGGATGGCTTGGAGCTTTATAAGGCGTCCAATAAGCACGAAGATTTTATGGATACGCAGTATGCAAAAAATTTGCATGATAGTCGTGGCGTGGATGATTGTATTGCGCGATATTTGGAATATTCTCGTGAGATGGTGGAGATTAGTACGTATTTTGATAGTTTTGGGCATATTGATTATGTGGCGAGGTACGCGCCGCTTGTTGGTGAAAAATTTATGTATGATAGATTTGCGGCGCAGTTTGACGCAATTTTGAAGCTGCTCGCAGACCGCGAAATCGCCTTGGAAATCAACACGTCGCGCTTTGGTGCAGAAAATGGCGCGGAACGCGCCATGGGCGAAATTTGCGGGCATTTTGCGCGTCTGGGAGGGCGTTATTGCACTGTTGGCTCGGATGCGCATGTTGTGTCCAAAATCGGACATTGCTACGACGCCGCGAGGCTTGTTGCTGCGGAAGCGGGCTTGAAAATAGTGCATTTTCGTGAAAGGAAAGCGATTTTAAGTGAGTAGAGGTAGTGGTGGGNTTGTAAAGCAGGCGGCTATTTTGGCCGGGGCATCTTTGTTTGTGCGTCTTATGGGCTTTTTTTATCGTGTGCCGCTTTCTGCTGTGCTGGGGTATGAGGGCGACGGGTTTTATGGCTCGGCTTATCAGATTTATGTTTTCGCGCTGGGATTGTCTTCGGTTTTTATGATTGCGACTGTTTCGCGGCTTACAAGCGAAAGAATCGCACTTAAACAGTATAAAAATGCTCATCGGTTGTTTACTACGGCTATGGGTTTTTCTATGGTTTTGGGGGCGGCGGGGTCGCTTTTTATGTTTTTTGGTGCTGAGCTGATTATTGGTTTGTTCAGGTTTCCCGAGGGGGCTGTTTATGCGGTGCGGGCGGTTGCGCCTGCCGTTTTTATTGTGTCCATGCTTACTGTTTTTCGTGGGTATTTTCAAGGGATGAAGACTACTACGCCTACGGCTGTTTCTCAGGTGGTTGAGCAGATTTTTAATGTTGTTTTCAGCTTGTTGCTGGCGTTTTTGTTTTTTGATTCGGCAGATATGTTTACGCGGCGGTATTCTGCGGCGGGTGCTACGGCGGGTACGGCGATTGCGGCTTTTGCCGCGCTTGGTGTGGTTGCGTTTATTTATCTTATGGTGAGAGCGGCCCTTTTAAAACGCGCTTCTGAAGATGAAGGCGAGTTCACGGAAAGCCGTCGTGCACAGGTTAAGGTTATTGTGCGTACGGCGTTTCCGATAATGATTGGGCTTTCTATTTTTTCGATTGCAACTATCTTGGATATCGGTATGGCGAATAGCAGAATTACGGCGTCGGGGGCGTTTTCCGAGGGGGAAGTCAATGCGTTGATTGGGCAATTTACGGCTCGTTTTGTGTTGCTTACTACCTTGCCTGTGTCGTTGTCTATGGCATTGTCCTCCGCCGTTATCCCGGAAATCACCGCCGCCCACGTTACGCAGGACACCGACGCCTTGCGCGAAAAGACTAATTTGGCGTTGCGACTTTCGATGATGTTGTCTATTCCGTCGGCGGTGGGGCTTGCTGTGCTTGCCGACCCGATTCTTGCGTTGCTGTTTCCTATGTATCCCGAGGGTGGATGGCTGCTGCGTTGGGGTTCTGTCAGCATAGTGCTTTTGGGTATCGTGCATGTGGTTACGGGGGTTTTGCAGGGTATGGGGCATGTTAAATTGCCCGTGCTTGGTGTGTTTTTTGGTGTGCTGGTTAAGCTGCCGATTAATTATTATTTGATGGCTGTGCCCGGTGTAAATATCCTCGGTGCGGTGATTAGTACCGTCGCGTGCTTTGTGGTTGCGGCGGCGATTAATTTGTTTTTTTTAAAGAAATTTACGGGTATACTGCCCGAGTTTTTTGGCACGTTTTTAAAGCCGATTATCGCGGCTGCGTGCATGGGTTTTGTGTGCTTTTCGGTTTATAAATTGCTGTATCTCGTGGCGTCAAATGCAGTGGCTACGCTGGGTGCACTGGCGTTTGGCGGGCTTTCATATGTAGTGCTTATGGTGATTGTCAGGGGCTTTGGAGAACGGGAATTGGCGTTGCTTCCCATTCCCGCAAAATTACGTAGGTGGTTTCGCTTTTAAAGCTTTTTTTCCGCCGAAAACCCAAGTATAAATGCCATTGCCTTGGCCGGATATACCGAAATATGGGCATTGTAGGCTTTGATTGTGTGATTTGCGGAGCGCATAGCTTCCTTGATTTCCGGTGTTATGCTTTCTGTTTTTTGCATGGATTTGTACAATTTTTTTAGGTTTTCGATTTCCGGGTCTTCTATGCTTTCGAGTTGCTCGTGTAATAAAAATTCTAATTCTGCCAGGCTCTCGTCCATGGCTGTTCGTTTTTTCATAAGCTTAAAATGCAAAATCATGGCATATATGCTAAGGGCTAACACTAAAACAGACGCTATTCCAAATGCAGAAATCATAGGCTTATCCCCCTTTTTGAGTATAGTATAACCCACTTTGGACGATACTCAATACATGCGAGCGATTTTTGCTCGCAGAGGAGCGGTTTTTGCTATCAAAGGAGGCGAAGAAATTGTGAAAAAAGAAAAAGACAAAAAACCAAAACAAATTAACGAAACAGGCGAGCCAATACCCGATATGGCGGTTAAAAAAACCGGCAAAATCAAGGGTTTTAAGTAAAACGGACGAGGGAGTTGCAGTTATGCAATTCCCTCGTCCGTTTTGCAAGAAAAAACAGTAAAAAAAATTACCAAAAATGGGTGTTAAAAGTGTGTAAAAATTGTCGTTAAAACAGCAAAAAAGATAGGAAATTGCTTGCATTTGTGGGTAAAAACTTTTATAATAAGGTCGGATAAATCCCCCCTCAAAAAGTGCGGGAGAAAAGTGGGCTGGGTAGACAATTTGAAATTTGGCCGTAATCGCAATTCTTTGGCATTACATACTGACAACTGAAAGGGGGGAAAGCGGTATGAAACCAACATTGGCACAAAGAATACGTGTATATTTCTTAGTGTTTATGATGGCTATATCTAACTACGGTACTGTGCTTGCAGACGTGGTTGATTTTATTGCCGCCGACACCCCTTATGTATCCGAGGAGATAGTGCTTGAGCATCTCCATCGCGGAGAGTTGGAGACGGAAGCTCCCGAAGACGAGCCGGGCGAAGACCCCGGCTTAATTGACGATGAGCCAAAAGAAGAAGCAGAGCCGGAACAAGAAATCGAAGACGATAAACCGGAAGAAGATTACGAAGACGACGAAGCAGAAGAAGAGCCTGAAGACAACGAAATCGAAGACGACTACGAAGACGATGAAGACGAAACCGAAGAGGCCGACGAATACGAGACAGAGGAAGACGAGACAGAAGACGGCGAAACCGAGGACGACGACGTAACCGAAGACGAAATCGAAGAAGATTACGAAGACGAAGAAGATGAACTTCCACCGGTATTGCCCCCCGCACTATTCGACTTTAACATCGCAGTGGAAGAGATAATCGAAATCAAATATTTCCACACGCTTGACCCAAGCCCGCGCAGCATACCATACAGCAGCAACACAACCTTGGGTGATATTGTCTCCGAAGTGTTCCCGCAGTCGGTGATGGCACATGTATATGTCATACGTAACATCCCCGTTGATGTCACCACCTACGGTGCGCTATCGTTTAGCGATAACATTATACGCGAAGCAAGAGACAACATGCCTATTTTTATAGACTGGCTAGAGGATGGCAGAGAAGGCGAGCTTTTACAAGCTGGCCATTTTGCGTTTTCCCCTACTCGGTTTTCACGCAACGCAAACTTCAGCACACTCATCACAACAACCGCCGCACTCGCTGTCCCGACCTTTACGCTGGAAGTTTTCACACACCAAATCACAGCTTTTGAGCTTGAGTATTACGCGCTTCTCGAGGTAAATGTTGCAGGCATGAACGCCGAACAAATCGAAGCCGCTGTAAACTCAGCTCTTGCTACAGTTAATCTTTATGCCACTTACGCCACCGTTTATGGAGAAGCAAACCGCAGAAGCATCGCAATCGAATCTTGGGAGTCGGTTAGCTACACAAGCACAACAAAAACCTTCCGCCCGGAAATCGACATGGTAATTAACGACGGCGAAGGTCGCCACTGGAGTATCTCCCCGGCCGCAGCCGAAACTCTCCAAAACGTAACCGTAACCGTCAACCTAATCCACCACACCTACGAAGTAACCGAAATCCACACCCCCATCGAAACGGGAATCGTCGAAGTCCTCGTTGGCACGGATTATCGTAACATCTTCTCCAACAGATTCCCCGACAGACTAGACGTTACAGTCGCAGGCCCGGATGGTACACCGGAAAACGAAATCAGAAACATCTACGTCAGGTGGGAACGCGTGGCAGTACCTGCCGCATTCGATTTCGTCAGCTTTAGCGATGCAGCAAACAACATGGAAATCAGAGTTTACACAGCAGTTATCGAAAACACAGATTTTGCATTCGCCGCAGGCGTCGCACCCATCATCGAAGTACACTACTACCTCATCCCGGAAGTTATCACCATTGTAGAAGCAACCTTTGACCAATCTATTTTGACAAACGGAGTTATCCCCGTACCCTTTGGAACAACAGACGTAAACCTTCCATCCGCACTAACAATGCAAGTTGAGTTTGGCGGCGCGACAGAATCATTCGGCACATTTACAATCATAGCAAACCTAGCGCAAGAAAATGCAATCGCAGCAGCAGAAATAGCAACCGCCATTTTCGAATGGCAGTTTGACGGCGACGACTTTGACGGAGAGTACACCGACTCCGCTCAAATCTTTAACGCGGTATTAATCTCCTTGCAGTTTGGCGACGAGATAATCCCCAAAAACGTACACCTAACATCTGTTGCTGTTATGGTTTCAGAAAGAATTCTTGTCATCGAAAGCATCCGCATGGAAGATGAAGTACAAAATCTCGTAATCGGCTCTACCCAAAATGATATCAACCCAAAAGTGATTGCGACCCTCAGCAAGTTTTGCCTTGTCAACGAAATCCACATCCCCGCCGGTGAAGTTGAACTCACAGTAGAGTGGACATTCGACATATTTGTCGGAAGCGAAGTTGATACGTTCACCTTTAAACCTGACCTCTCAATTTTGAATAATGCGACAGAACTTGCAGAACTCAATCTTGAACTCGGCAGCAACTTCCAAATGCCAACCGATTTCATTTTCACCGTTAACGTATTCGGCGTTGAAATCATTACCGCGGACATCCAAACAATGGACACCCCCGACCTCCCCGACTACGTAGAAGTGATTTTTACTTTCGCCTCCAGAGAAGTAACAGAAACATTTGATGTGGAATGGTCAGCACTAGGTGATGTTACCGATTTACCAACAGATGGAAGATGGGAAGTCATCACCGCTCAAACCTTTATCGCAACATTTTACGACGCACCCTCATATGTAACCGACCTAGCCCAACCCATCATCACAGTCATCCACCTAGTCCCGGAAGTTGCAATCACCACCTATGAAACCTTCGACCAAAACGACAAAGTTAATGCGGTGCCAGACCAACCCGGACGGTTTACAATGAGTGCGCCTTTTGGAACAACAAGAGAAGGCCTCGACCTCCTCGCAAAGCTCGACATCCAGGTTGACCTCATTGGCCCCCTTGGAACATTCTACACATTCGACACAACAGCGACCAAAGTAACAGCACAAAATAACTCCTATATAATAGGAAGAAACTCATACAAAAATGGATTTACCTTCGAATGGCGAGGCGACTTCGATAGCACAAGCACAGCCCCTCAACAACTAAAGGCAGTAATAACCGCAACCTCTATCGGCACACTATACAACATCTCCGACAGTCTCCTGATAATCACCGTAGAGCTTACCGACCCCAATTTTGTAATAACAGCAATTACTCACGTAGGCGGCGAAACAAATATCATCCGCCCAACCCCATATCTTTTTGGCACGCGTTTCACGGATATCGGCGCAAGGCCAACAACACTCCTCGCAACCATCGAAGTCCGTAGCGGTGGCGAAGATAACCCACTTGTAAGCACATTAACAAATGTTGTTATCCCCGAGGCATTAGTGTCATGGACAAATGGTGGACTTGATAGTGCGTCTACTGCCATCATCTTACCAGGCACATACACCTTCACCGCAATCACAAGTTGGACAGATGAGCAATTGCAACAAATCGTCGGCATGAGCGACCACCCATATCCAATAGATGTTATGGTGACAGCGTCTGCGCCGACGGTAACAATAGAAATTACAAGCCCAGAAGTAGTAGTAGTGCCGGAAAGCCTAGACGACGTAGAAGTAGAATTCGGAACACCAAGAGACGAAGCATTAGACCTGTTGCCCGAGTATGTATATATGACGGTAAGCATAGGCGACGCCCATGATTACGTAGCAAGCCCAGTGATAATCAGAGTGCCGGTAACAAGCTGGGAAGAGTATGACGGAGACGAATATCCCGACTACGGACTGTACGCGAGAATCGTAAGGTTTGTAGCGACCTTTAACGTGTCCGGAATTGAGTGGGAAGACGAAGATGACAACGAAGTGCCGTTGAGCCTAAGAGCAGGAATCATAACGGAGATAGAAGAGAAAGACGTAATAGTAAATGTAGTAATAGAGCCGGCGGAAGTAGTAGTAGTGCCGGAAAGCCTAGACGACGTAGAAGTAGAATTCGGAACACCAAGAGACGAAGCATTAGACCTGTTGCCCGAGTATGTATATATGAC
>JGI24694J35173_10003625_pt1 | contig 11588 bp, 11 predicted proteins | sample TergutCo191P1_FD_35173 | JGI IMG/M metagenome (IMG submission 35173) | reverse complement strand
AGTCGGGCAGTCGGGCAGTCGGGCAGTCGCTTAAGTATACCATATCTCGCTGATTTCGTCAATTACCCAATAGTATATAATTTTTCTCGCTACCGCTGTAGCATCGTTTCCCGTTTTGGAAAAACGCTCTCTGGTTATTCCTTCGCTTGGCTCAAGCGCTTGGGGTGGTTGGGGGCTTTTTTATACACACAGAAAAGAACTTGTCAGGAGGCTACGTTATGAAGAAGAAAACGGTTTGGTTGGTCGCTTTAATGGTGTCGGTGGTGCTTATGTCTTGTGCTACCAACCCTTTTGCTCCACTCGCAGGACTAGAAGAAGATGTTGTTTGGCGCAAGTCCCGTGATGGTAATTCAATAACAATTGTTGGCCGTGCCAGGAATAGTACGGATATACAGATTCCTTCGGAAATACAAGGACTGCCCGTTACCCAAATTGCCGCAAGGGCATTTATGACCTACCGCCTGACAAGTGTTTCCATTCCAGATAGTGTCACCTACATCGGGAGGGAAGCATTTGCCGCGAATCGGCTGATTAGTGTAGCCATTCCTGACAGTGTTACTGCGATCAAAGCGGGGGCATTTCGGAACAACAACCTCGTCAGCGTAACCATTGGCAATGGCGTTACGTACATCGGGAGTTACGCATTCCGGCAGAACAAACTTGACAGCATAACCGTTCCAAATAGTGTTATTTCCATAAGGAATATGGCATTTACGGACAACCGCCTGACTAACGTAACTCTTGGAAATGGCGTTGCATACATCGGGGATTCCGCATTTGGGCGTAACAGTCTTGCCAGCGTAACCATTCCTGACAGTGTCACTACGATCGGGGCGGGAGCATTTCGGAACAACAACATTGCCGGCGTAACCATTGGCAATGGCGTAACTCGCATTGGGTGGAATGCTTTTCGGAACAACAACATTGCCAGCGTAACCATTCCTGACAGTGTCACTACGATCGGGGCGGGGGCATTTTGGAACAACAACATTGCCAGCGTAATCCTTGGTAATGGTGTAACTCGCATTGGGTGGAATGCCTTTCGGAACAACAACATTGCCAGCATAACCATTGGCAACGGCGTTACTTACATTGGGTCGAATGCCTTTGCGAATAATCCACTTACCAGCTTAACTATCTATATGGTATATATTCCTAGTAGCGCATTTCGAAATGGTAAATTGACTAGTTTAACCATTGGTAGCGATGTTACTACGATCGGGGTGGGGGCATTTCGGAACAACAATCTTACCAGCGTAACCATTCCTGATAGTGTTACTACGATCGGGGGGCACGCATTTCGGAACAACTACATTGTCAGTGTGACCATTGGCAACGGTGTTACTTACATTGGGTCGAATGCCTTTGCGAATAATCCATTTACCAGCTTAACTATCTATATGGCAGATATCCCTAGTAGCGCATTTCGAAATGGTAACTTGACCAGTTTAACCATTGGTAGCGACGTTACTACGATCGGGGGGCACGCTTTTCGAAACAACAACATTGTCAGCGTAATCATCCCTGACAATGTTACGAACATCGGGAGGTATGCATTCCACTATAATGGAATTGCCTACGTAAGCATTGGCCATGGCGTTACTTCCATCGGGACTCGTGCATTCCATTCTAATCGACTGAGCAGTGTTATGATTCCCAGTAATGTTACTGCCATAGGGTTTGAGGCTTTTGTGAATAATCCACAACTTGCCAATGTTACCATCGATGGCAGCGTTGAAAGTCGAGAATGGAGAGGTACCACATTTTCGGGCGATCGACTTACCAGCGTAACCTTTCCAGATGGCATTGACTCTTTTCATAGAGGTGTATTTGCTGGAAACTTACGGAATATCTCACGGGTAAGTATTGGTGCAGATGTCGATCTTGATGGACGTTCAACTATATGTACATGGAGGGGATTTAGGTATTTCTACGAAATAAATGGAAGGAGGGCGGGAGTATATACCTTTAGTGATAACAGGTGGCATTTTGCCCCAAGGGATTCCATGCCAACCCTTGTAGAACCTCAACCACTTCCAGAACCTCCCGCATATCTTATATTGCACCCACCGTCTCCACCGCTTGTTGGATATGAAGACGAATAAACTTTCCGGAAATGCCCAATTCTGGAGGAAAAAACGCGTTCAGCTAGGGAACCGCTGAATAAATCAGCAGAATAGGCGGTTCCCTCTGCATTTGCTCCCTGTGGTGCGCGTATACTGTGCGATATTTTCATCGCAAGTGACAAGCGTCATCCGCTCGGCAAGGGCGGTCGCCATAAGCAGGTGATCAAGGGGTGCGGTGAATCAGCGGCAGGATTTCAAGGACGGTAAGGCGGGCGGTTTTTATGGGGAGTATAGTAATCTCATTAATTTCCGCAAGGCGGATAAAACCGGCAACCTTGCCGTCAAAGTCCAGCTTTTGAATAAAGCTGATGATGTTGGGCCAGGCACCTTTTTACTACCCCAGGGTTATTGACACCCTCCAATCGGCTACCATTCGGGGTGGCCGTTTTTCGAAATATCTAGGGGTTACCCTTGAAATTAAAAGTAAGTGCTGTTGCTTTGCGGTTATACGCCTGGTTCTTGACAAAGAAAAAATCGCAAAATATAATGCTTTAATGAGCTATTGGGAATGCCCATTTTTTCCGATGATTTAGGAAAGTAGTGCGCGTTGTCTAAAGGCATTAACCAAGTGGGAGCAGTTCATGGCAAGTGAGAGAAAACCTTCTTCGTACTCCGAGCGCGGCAAGATCCGCTCGACAGAGGAGCTTGAGACCTACGGAGTGTGGGTAAAAAGTGAGCCGCAGGATGTGGCTTCGGAAATGGCAGGAGCCATGAACTTTGGCGAGGATGCCGTGCCTTTCGACGCGGGTTTTGATATGGGCTATGACGACATGGGTATTCCCGTTGGCGGCAGGGGGCCTTCGGACGGCGCCTTTGACTCTTTTGGCATGGACGGCTTCGCCGATGGCGGTTTTACGACCGCCGGGCCTTTTGAAAGGGCCGATTTCACGGAAAGCGGTTTTGATGACGACGGTTTGGATTCCGGGATCGCCGGTGCCGCCCCAAAAGATGCGTCCGCCGAGATCCTGCTCAAGATAGCCGACGAATTGTCCTCGATTAAGTCCGAACTTGACATTTTGAAGAAGGAAGTCGCCGAGATTCGCGGCGAGAACGATTTTGGCGAAAAGGACGGGGTTCTGGGCGGCGGCTTTTTCTTCGGGGAAGACGACGGAAAGATTTCCCTAACGGACAACGAGATGAACAACATCCTTGCGTCTGGTTTCCAGGAGGGGCGGGATGGCTCGGCCTTCGGCGGCGGCGATATTTTCGGCAGTTTGCGGGACGAGGATGCGGCGGCGTTGAAGAAACTGTCGCTGGAGAACGAATCCCTCGCCTTTGCCGGCGAAACGGAAGAGGATGACAAAGAGATCGATTTCGGGTTGGGTTTGGATGACGACGACGCGGAAACGGATGCGCAGGATTGCCTTTTGGGATCGGAATCTGGCGACGTGTTTGACACGGATCTTGGGATCCTGACTGGGGAAGGCGGGGCGGAAGGGCTGGGCCTTGGCGAGGACGATGTTTTTCAGGCTTTTGCCGACGAGCTTCCTTCGCCTGACACGCTCGATGACGTGGACGAACTTCGCGATCTGCGCATGCACGGCGCGGATCCCCTTACGCCCCCTCCGGAGGACAGCAGTTACCTGGAGGACGATCCTTTCGCCATGACGGAGGGGGAAGCCGAGGGGCTGCCCGATGGCGGGGATGTCTTTGGTTTAGGAGATCAATATTCGTTCGACGCCGCGGAGCGGTCTTTGGAGGGCGAGGGCTTTGCGGACGATCTTCCGGCCATCGACGAAGCATTTCCAGGCGGGTTGTCCATGGAAGAAGATTCGCCGTTGGATGATGCGGAATCCCTGCCGCCCTGGATGCTCTCCGAGGAAGGGCTTGCGGAAGTGGACATCGCGCCGTCAACGGATGACGAAGTGTCCTTGGATGATGTGACGACCTTGGGCGAACTGATGGATTTGGACGACGGCGAAACCGTGTTGGATGGCGCGGAATCCCTGCCGCCTTGGTTGCTTTCCGAGGAAGGGCTTGCGGAAGTGGATGTCACGCCGTCAACGGATGACGAGATGTCCTTGGAAGACGCGGCGGCCTTGGACGGGGAGATACTCCTTGACGATGGGGAGTCGCTCTTTGATGATACGTTGTCCCTTGACGACATATCGTCCTTCGATGACGCTTTCTCTTTGGATGACGAACTGGTCATGGATGATCTGCCGCCTATTGACGATGCGTTCTTGAATGAGGCGTCGGCTCTGGACGAGGAAATCGCCAAGGATGAAACGCCTGCGGATCTTTGCGACGATGGATCGACGCTGGATGACATCTCGCTGGAGATGGAAAGCTTTGAAATCGACGATCCTGCGATAGAGGATCCGACCCTCATGCGGGAAATCCCGGAGACTTTCAAGGTCGATGCGGAGGAAGCCCTTGTCTCCTTCGACGACGATCTTGAGGCCATCGCCGAGGAAGACGAGGTTTCCCCGCCTGCCGCCAAACCTGGGCCCCTTGCGGCAAAACCGACCGACGACGATGCGAAGTCCGCGGTTTCGCAGGATTTGAGAAAAGACCTGAAAGGCGTGTTGGCCTACATGGATCAGCTTCTCGAGTCCCTGCCAGAGGACAAAATCGAGGAATTCGCGAAATCCGAACATTTTGACACCTACAGGAAAGTTTTCAAGGAACTGGGACTGGTGCAATAATGGGCCTTTTAGACAAAGCGGATGCAAAGGGCGGTGGCCCGGACGAGACCACCGTTCCAGAGGACATACGGGCCGTTGTTGCCGATTTCTGCCTGGAATATTCCCTGTTCCACTGTGTGGTTCTTATGCGAGCGAGTGGGCGAAAGGGTCTTTCGGAGGAGATATCCGCGCTTACGGCCAGCCATGGCGCGGTATGCTGCGAGCTGTCGGGCAGGAACTGCCTCGTTCTGCTTCCCGGCGAGCTGGACATGGAGCTTTTTTCCCACCGCGTTTCCAAGAGCACCGACTCCATCGTGGTTTTCCAGTTCACCGCGGATTCGCCTGCGGTGGCTTTGGAGACGCTGCATTCCCACCTGCCATGAGCGTTGCTGGACGACTCCATTCCAGGTACCGTCCCGAGGTGGAAGCCGACCGTTATGTCGAAGCGCTCAACCCCGCTCATGATATAGACTATTTTATCCTTGTGGAGCCCGGCATGGGCTATCTGATTGGTGCCCTCCGCAAGCACCGTCCGAACAGCAAAGCCGTAGTCCTTCATGCCGACGCCATTTTTCGCGAATTCGAAAACCTGCATCTGGATGTTCCCGTTTGGTATCCCGATGGCGAGAAGACCGCGCAGGAATTTCTTGAAGGCGAAATCCCAGAGGGGGCTTCGGCGCGGGTCATAGAGTGGAGGCCGAGCCTGTCGGTCTACGGGAAAACCTGTCTTGAGCTTGTCCGCGAAAGCGCGGATTTCATAAAGCGCGCGGAGGCAAGCCGCAGAACCGCCGCGGCTTTTGGCAGAAGGTGGGTGCGCAACTTCTTTCGGAACCTGACGATTCTGCGGACCGCGTTGCTGTACGAGCGAATGGACGCGCCGATTGTCGTGACGGGATCCGGCCCCGGTCTTGAGGCTGTCTTGCCGGAGATCCTCGCCGCAAGGGACAGCGTTTTCGTGCTGGCTTCGTCGTCATCGCTGCCTGCGCTGGCGGCGGGTGGGGTGATACCGGATATGGTGATTGGCACGGACGGCGGCGGGTGGGCTCTCATGCACCTTCATGCCTGTTTTCGTCTCGGATCGTCCGGGCCGCCGCCGAAGCTGGCCTGCGCCCTTTCCGCCGCGCTTCCCTCCCGCTGTTCGGAACTTCCCATCCTGCCCGTGAGCGATGGCAGTCTTTGGCAGACCCTCGCGCTTAATGCCGCCGGCGTTCCGTCGGCACTTGTCCCGCAACGCGGGACGGTTACGGCGTCGGCTCTGGAACTGGCCTTTGCCCTTGGCGCGGGCGGCGTTTTTCTGGCCGGCATGGATCTTTCCGTCGGGGACATCCGGAGTCATGCCCGGCCCTACGGGTTTGACCATCTTTTTTTCGGTACGGCGTCGCGTCTGCGGCCGGTGTACTCGCAGGCATTTGCCCGCTCTGGGGACATCCGGGCGGGGGGAAGCCTTGATGTCTACGCCGCGTGGTTCAAAAGCCGGCTTGCGGCATGGTCTGGGCGGGTTTTCGCCATTGGCGACAGGCATGGTATTTTCGAGAGCGTGCCTTCACTTGCGCCTTTTTTGAAGACCGCGGAGCGAGGGCACAGGCCCCGGGATCGCTTCAGGGAGCTTCCCGTGAAGAGTTTGCCCGCGGAAAGGTGCCGGTGCGCCGTGGAAGCCCTCTGCGTTGCGCTGAAAGACCAAAGACACGCCGCCGCGCTTGCCGGGGAGCTTGCCCCCCTCCTGTTTCTCTTGCGTCCTGGCGCTGCCGTCGGCGATCTGGCTGGGGATCTGGCGGATGCCTTACGGGATATCGCCAGGCGGTACGAAAGTGGAACCCGTGGATAGCCGCAGCCTCTTCGAGCGAAACCTGAACGCCCTTTCCCGGCGGAACCCTGAACTTTGCGCCTGGCTTTCTGCTGCCGGATTGCGAACCGCGCCTTGCAGATACAGATTCCTGGAGGCCCGTTCCGGGGATACCGTTCCGGCCCTGATTGACGGTTCCGGCGTTGCGCGGTCCCTCCACTCGACCATGGACCCGAAGAGGGAAGCCGAGCGGTTGTTGTCCGCCGCAAACGACGCTGGCTTTGTCGTGTTCCTCGGTCTGGGCGCTGGCATTGTTCCGTTGGAGGCGTTGAACCTGCCCGGAACCTCTGGCGTGCTGGTAATCGATTACGACATTGCCGGCATTGCCGAGCTTTTCCGCGTATGCGACTACGCCGGTCTTTTGGGCGATTCCCGCTGTACCCTGCTAGTGGATCCTGCGCCGGCCCTTGTCGAAAGTGCCGTTCTGGAACTTTACCGTCCGGCTCTTTCCGGGGGCATTAGGGTTCTGCCGCTTAGGGCCAGAGTCGAGCAGGACAGGGGGAACTTCGGCGCGGCGGGCGAGGCGGTGCGGCGGGGCATAGAAAAGGTGTCCTCGGACTATTCTGTGCAGGCCCATTTCGGTATGCGCTGGTTCGGAAATATCATTCGCAACGTTATGGCCGTTCCGGTTCGGCCACACGATGCGCTGGACTTGTCGCCCCCGCGCGAGGCGGTCATCTGTGCGGCGGGCCCTTCACTGGACATGCAGATACCGCTTTTGCTGGAGCGGAAAGGGCAGGGGAGGGGGCGGCCATTCGTCATAAGCACCGATACCGCACTTCCTGCGTTGGTGCGCCGCGGGTTAACGCCCGATGCCGTTGTTTCGATAGACTGCCAACACATAAGCTATTATCACTTCATGGATTCCGTCTGTCGAAAAATCCCGCTTTTTCTGGATATCGCCAGCCCGCCCTTGTTGTCGGCTCTTTCGGACTTCCCCATCTTTTTCTCTGGCGGGCACCCACTTGCCATGTACCTGCGCCGGAAGTGGATGCCCCTTCCCGTTCTGGACACTTCGGGCGGCAATGTCACATTTGCCTGCTTGTCTCTTGCGGAAAGCCTTGGCGCGCGGCGGGTTACCGTTTGCGGCGCCGATTTTTCCTATCCCGCCGGCAAAATCTACGCCAAAGGCACCTATGTTTTTCCGTATTTCGAAAGGCGGCAGAATCGCCTTTCCCCGCTGGAAGCCCAAGTTTCCGCCTTCCTTTTCCGCAGCCCATTCCTGCCCGATGATTCCGCGGAGTCTCCTGCCGGCCTTCGCCGCTATGAAATGGCCACGATGCGATCCTACCGCCTGAGTTTTGAGCGAAAAGTATCTGAAGTGGATGTGGAAGTATCCGTAATGCCCGGGCTTGGAATCCCGCCCGTTATCCGCAGGAACCCCCTTCCCCGTTCGCCCGGCAACAATGCTGCGTGCGATTTTGCCTTGGGAAAACCTGCGGCGAGCGCGGTCGAGTTTCTGGAAGGCTACAGGCGAGACATTGACGCTCTACCGCCAATGTGCAAGGAAAGGGAAACCAGTGCGTATCTGCAGGGGCTGAATGCCGATGCGGAACAGGTTTTTACGACACTGCTGCCCCAGATGGCGGCGCTGAAGCACCGCCGTCCGGAACTGTCGCCTTCCGAGGTGTTCGATGCGGTCAAACGGTACTGCATCGATGAAATCGGCAGAACGCTGAATTCGTATGGAACCGTCGATTAATTAGCAGAAAATCACTGGCTGGTAGATTAATTGCTGTTTCCCGAAGCGACACAGAGGGCCTTAATCTAAGACCCGTTTTGCGCGTCCTTTTGTGCTTTGTCGTCATTTCCAATAATAATTTGATGGTTTGCGTACAAAGCCATAAAGGTAATACGATCGTTAACACGCAATATGTCGAACAAACGTCGGGTATGTTTTTTGAATGTGCTCAACACCATACCTTCTGCTTTCGCTATGGCTTCGTACTTATTGCCCGCAAGAATTTTTTTTAGAATTACCGCGTCTTTCTCTGTAAACAGATCTTGCCGCAGGGTCAGCGTCATGCCCCGTTTTTTCTCTTGTATGGCTTGAATCTCTGGCCTTAGAATGATGGCGACCAAAAAAAGAATTATTGGAACATCCGCAAACTGGATAAGGCGCGGCAGTATATCTATGTGGGGCAAACGGGATTGTGAAACGACAGCTATGGCAATCAGCAATATCCCGATAAACAGTTTGGGCCATTTCCATGATCTGAAAAAACCTTGCCTATACAAGAAAATATATCCAAAAAAATACACCGCAAGGGCGTTTGTCATTTCCCCGTCAATAAGTTGCAACAGTCCCAGTGATAGGCAGAACATGGCATGGAAATAAAACTGGTAGGGAAAAAAAACTGTGGCAATGGCGATGATACTTGTTATAATGACAGGTATAAAAAAACGTTCTGGGGTAATCAGCACACCTTGAAAGCAAGGAAAACCAATAACCCGCATGTAATAATCCACCAGCAACACAATGGAAACCGCAAATGGAGCAAAGCGCCAGAGCACCGTTGGCGAAACGGAAGTTGTTTTTTTCATGATACTCCTGTGAGCTTATAAAGTATCACAAGGCATTCCCTGTTGCAACAGAAGGCATGATAAATTTTTATTTTTAACAGTACATCTTGGTACTCATGTTGTATACCCGAGTATATGATGCATGGTACCAAGGTACCATGCATCGATGGTGCGCATATACCAAGATACCAGCCATGTATACCAACGTACCAGCGGAAAACAATTGCATTTTGAAAATTATATTCTACGCTATCAAAGGTACAAAAACTTTTAAAGCACAAAATTCGTTTGCGTATCCGTAAATGGATGTGCAAACGAATAAAAGGTAAGGGATTGGTGTTATGACAGGCAAGAACCTGGAAAGACTGCCGCTCTTTCGGGGATTGTTGGAGGGCATTTTTACGACAAAGGAAGTTGCCAAGCGGCTTGATCTTAGCGAAAACAGGGTAAGGCAGCTTAAGAAGGCGTTTCTGGAACAGGGCGAAAGGGCCTTGACTCACGGGAATTTGGGCAGGCGTCCGGTTAATTCCATAAAAGAGGAACTTAAGGCGCATATCGTTTCTCTCAAAAAATCGGCCGTTTACAATGAAGTCAGTTTTGCTAATTTTCGAAGGATGCTGGACAGGCAACATAACATAAACATAAGCTATACCGCCCTTTCTGACCTTCTTAAGAAAGCAGGATTTTTGCCGAAAACGAAGCGGAAGAAAGCAAGATATTTCAAGCGGAAGGGGGCCTTGGGGGAAAGGTTGGGGACTGTCGCGCATTTCCATGACTGGTTTGGGGACGGGATAGGCTGCGTTTTGCACGGGTTTGTTGATGATGCGACAAGATGTATAACTGGCCTGTACTTTTGTCGGGACGAATGCGTCAAAGGTTATATCGAGGTTTTACGGCAAACAATTACAAATTATGGCGTTCCACTTGAGTTGTTTTCGAAAAAGGCTGGGACGCTTTTTGGAACCCCCAGACAGATGAATTCCCTGACGGACGATGAAATGTCCGTTTGGAAGCCGCCATATGCGACTCCGCTTGGCTTAATTGTCGTGGAGCGATTGGGGATAGACGTGATGGACGACACCGATGCGTCCTGCGCCCAAAAACGTGTCGAACACTTGCGGAGCGTCCTGCAAAAACGCCTTTTGCGTTGGCTGAAAAGGATGGGGATTATCGACATGGAACAAGCCAACCGGGAACTGCATCGGTATATGACCCTTTTCAACAACAGGTTTGCGAATAAACCGCGAATCCTCGGATCCTCTTTTGTTCCCTTGGGTGATCATGATCTGGATATGTTGCTTGCCGTCCGCCATGAACATGCGAATTACAGTTCTTTATCGGATTTTTCTTTCCTTTCCTTTACTTAAGTTGATCCACTATGGGATGCCGCCGTGCAGGTTCTCCATCTCATGCAGGATGATATTCTGCATGGCGTTCTCGGTCTGCGCCGGCCCTCGGCGGGTCTCGCCCAATTCCTGCCGCTTGCCAAGCACCGCGACCGCCTCGTTGAACAGGAGTATGGAGGTGGACTTGCAGGTTTTGATCATGTTCTTGTAGCCATCGAAAATCGACTTTCTGCGCTTCTCACTTTCGCCAAACCACTTGCTCTTTGTTTCGCTGATGTCCACAAGGCAGATGTCGCAACCCGTGAGTCGGGCGATCTGATATGCGGTTTCGGTCTTGCCAGTTCTGGGCAAGCCCTGAAAAAGGATCGTGAATGGCCTTTGCGATTTCGCCGATGAAAACTGGCTCGTCATCGGAATGTTCCAGGATAAGGGAAAAGAAGGCCGCCTGTGTTTCGGTTATAGGAAATCAGTTTATATTCCCGAAAGAATAAAGTGGGCGTAGACTGCAAATTCAACTGACACGAATTTGTCCAGGTTACCCCACAGGAAACGTTTCATATTCGCCCGTGATTTCTTTATCGAATTATAATCAGGCGAATATGTGGGAAGGAACAGCAGCCTTACCTTTTCCCTCGCAAGCTTCCTTAGCGTATCCCTGCGGTGAAACCAGGCGTTGTCCAGGATCACGGTGTATACCCTTCACCCCAAGGTGTCCTGTCGCCAATACGGTAGCGCAATTTGGTGCGAGAGGGGTTTGCGATGAAAACAAAATTACGCTGATTGCGCTTGCGATTTCGGTATTTACCGCCACTTCCTCCTGCGGTTCTGTGCCCAAGCGTCCCTAAATCACCGAAGTTTCGGAGGCTCATGTGCGGCATTCGTTGCCTCCGCCTAGTACACAATGAACTCCAAAAGCGTTGAATTTCTCGTGGCTTCTCGCCATATAGTGGTTTAACTTTACAACCTCCACGAAAATACCGAGAATAAACACATGGCGTATAGCGAGGACTACAGGAAACGAACGATAGAGTACAAGGACTCAGGGCATACCTTCGGGGAACTGCGGGAAGCGTTCAAAATCCCGCCCAGGACGTACTACGACTGGAAACAAAAGTCTGCGGAC
>JGI24694J35173_10003619_pt1 | contig 11602 bp, 12 predicted proteins | sample TergutCo191P1_FD_35173 | JGI IMG/M metagenome (IMG submission 35173) | reverse complement strand
TATTGGGTCGCTTCCTATATTATCTTTTTCCATGATTTCAATTATAGCGCGATTCACAAATGCATTTAGAGATTCGCCCATGCTGGCGGCGTGGGCTTTTATTATGTCCTTGTTGCCTTTTTTAACCTCTACTTTTAATTGGTCGTAGTTTTCTTTTCTGTATTTGGCAGTTGCTTTTTGCTGGGCTTTTGTAGCTGGCATCTTATCCGCTCCCCTCTAAAGCCAATTATAGCATAAATATATATGAGTTACAATATACAACTTGCACAAAAATATATGCATACGCATATATAATTTTGGTAAATATCCCATCTTGATATATGCGTACACATATAGTATAATAGTATTATAGAGATGGAGCAAGCACCACGGAAAACAGCCCCATCAAAAATTGAAAATTAACTATCAAAAAATTTAATCAAAAGGGGATGCGAATTATGAGCGAAAAAATGAGAGGTCAAGTTACTATCCAGAGTGCCATTGACGAGCTACAAAGAAATTTCAAAATGCTAAATGAGGTTTATTTTAACAACGAGCTTGAAAAGCCAGTTATCACAATCCTAACCGATATTACATCAGGGGCATATGGGTGGATAACCGTCAATAAGGTTTGGAGTAGCAAGGATAATAAATGGTTCAGAGAAATCAATCTTTGCGCCGAGTATCTAAACCGCGACACAGAGTTTGTTATCACAACCTTGTTGCATGAAATGTGCCACCTATACAATATCCAAAATGACATACAAGACACTAGCAGGGGCGGCACATATCACAACAAAAAATTTAAGGAGATTGCAGAAAAGAGCGGGCTTTTGGTAGAGAAAAGCGATAAATATGGTTACTGCATCACAAAACCGACACAGGAATTGATTGATTTAGTGAAAGCCAAAACCCGCGCGGGGTGTTTTAAGCTGGAGAGGATGAAGACATATCGTGACGGCACTCCGAAAACCACGACCACAGGCAAAGACGGCAAAGAACGCACGACCAGCAGAACAAAACAATCGACCAGAAAATACAAATGCCCCGTATGTGAATTGATAATTCGAGCATCAAAAGACGTAACAGGAAAACTAATGTGTGTAGATTGTGATGAAATATTTGTTGCAAGTTAATCTTCAAAACTTTTTCAAAAGCTGGGGAGTGATTCCCAGTTTTTGTCATTTACTATACTTTGTAATTGTAAAAATAATCCATATTTATTTACATATAATGTCATTTTTATTTACTTGCGAATCAGTCCTGTGCGCTTACCTCGTCCACGATATGTCCACGATAATCTGTTTCAATTCTATATTTTGCGACGGAATTGTTAAAATTTTGAAAATTTTCTTGCTTGCCAATAATGGCTTATTTTCAAGGTTTATCTTGGTTTATCGGTTTTCATTTTGGTTTAATTGTGGCATAGATTTCCAATCTTAAAATCCTGCGACCTTTAAAGTCGTGCCGGTTCGATTCCGGCCTTGGGCATCTGATAAATGCGGACTTTCAAGCGATTTTGGAAGTCCGTATTTATTTTTGGATTTCAGCCAATCCCCTGTTTTTCTTTCATAATTCTTTCAAAATCGAAATTTCTTTCATCGAGTCATAAAGATTCTTTCAACCGCTGTTTGGGCGGCGATTTTGTCCTTGGATTTCATGTCCGCTTCGTCATAGTAGCGGCTACCCATCAACCCACGGACTTTGACATCTGTAGCGTAGCATTGAGCTTGTCCGCAATATTAGTCTTCGCCTCCATGTCCAGTGAAAGATAAATATTCATGGTCGTTTGGATGTCTTTGTGTCGTAACCATGTTTGAATATCTTTCAAATCGAAACCCTTGGATTTTAGGGGGATTACTCAATGTGATGCATAGCTATGAATCTATTGTACCACATGAATGATCCCTGTGCTAGTGGTTTTTGAAATTTGGTGTTGTGATTTTTCAAAATTGCTGTTGTAACCTTCATTTTGGCACGATAACTTTGCCATGCCAAAATGACATGGTTGCCTGCACTCAAGCTGACCTAATACAAGCCGTGCGTTGGTGCTTTGCGTTTCTGCTCATGCACCTATGGGGTCGCTTGCTCATATCCGTTCAAGTATCTGGTCATTATATAAATTTTCGGAATCCGATACTCCCTGCCAAATTTCAGCGGCTTACCAAACTTACCATCTTTGATTTCACTATACACAGTCTGTTTCGATATGCCGAGGAACTCGGATAAATCTCTGGCGAACATTAGATCACCGTAGTGGTCAAGGGTTCTGATATTCATGCACTCACCTTGCCTTCCAGTTGCTTACGAGCCACAGAATATAGGTAGTTATAGGAGATAACGCTGATTCTACTATGGCCCAGAAATCTGGATGTCACAGCCATAGCTCGCTTGTCGTAAATAACACCTTTCAAATCTTTACGGCAGTAATATCTGTCTTTCTTGGGGATATCCGCGATGGGTCTGGCGTATTTCTCGTAGATGGTGACGCAGTAATCTGCCCGATAGGAGTGGATATCGGCGTTTGTAGGTACTTTCGCCCAAACCTTTTGCTTGGCGAGCGTATTGAGGATACGTTCTACCGCCGCCTTTGAAAGTATAGGGCACTCGCGCAGACGACCACCTTTGCCCTTCAGCCCAGTAATCAGATACCGCCCTGTGCGCTGACCTGTGTTTATATTTGTAATTTCCTCGTATCGGATGTTCTCTGCCCTTAAATTCTTAATCTCATGCCTACGAAGCCCTGTAGCCCTACAAAAATCCACAAACTCCTGATTGCCTGCTCTCTGAAAACCGAACATTTGCCTTACCCCGCCTACTACGAGTAATATCAGCCCTACGGCGTGGTTGGGTAGGGATAAAATCCGTCGATGAACACCTATACATCTTTGCTATAGAATTTGAGATAGTTTTCTGCGAGGTTGCTGCATATCCGCTATCTATCAAGTGTTTAATGTAGGCGTTTACATGGGGCCTAGCTCCTGCAAGGGTGCGGCAGTCGTAATTGGCTTTAGCCCATTTCATAAACGCAATGCACTTAGTGCGGTATGTTTTATAAGTGTCCCACGAATATATAAAATCAGAAGTAATGCCCTCTTGCTTTTCGGAGTGCTTATCCTCCCCGGTTCGTAGCATACTTGTCAATCTTGTGGTGACTTGGTGTGTTATACTTGGAGTTTTTGGCATATTTGTTTTGCTCCTCTCAGAATGGGGTGGTGTGCTAATGGTGCGGGTGGCGCAGGATGGGTGCAGGTGTGCGTAATGCGTGCGTAATATGTACGCATGGCTACATTTGCCCCGGAATTGCGGTGTTTCGGATGCCTCGCCCTGCAAGTGAACCGACCTACGCAGCGATTGCAAGCAATGGCGCAGTCAGCGCAAATCGTGCGGGTGATGTTTTCGTGTTCCGGGACACTACAGTTAAGGCTAAGCACGAGCTTTTTACATCTGCCCGGTGATGGGTGGATTTGGTGCACCAGTCCTTGACCATTCTGAAAGGTTGTGCTGTGATGATTATTTAGCACAACGCAAAAAAGGAACGAACCCAAGCATCATCATCTTGATGGATGCTTATATTCATTCCTGTTGTTGGTTTGTGGCTTGCCAGAGCAAGCCTATTCATTATTTTCCTGGTTTTGGTTTGAGCAGATTTCTAATTGATTACCCAGAAATCAAGCACATCAACCAACCCCCAAGGGTATATGAGTGCGCATAAACGAGCTACATGTCATTCCAGACTCCCAAAGGAGCGCGTTAAGGGCGGTGGAGCTATATATGCCCGGCAATTCCTCGCAAGCAGCGATGATACCAATGAATATCCGCTTGCATCATTGTAATCCGAAGTTGCTCATATAATCCAAAATTGAAAACATCATTATGACCATGCCGCGAGTGGCATGGGTCTCCCGGCAGGGGCATTATTATAATGGCTTTTGAGGGCTGGAGGTAATCTTGCAACCCCATAAACGTATTGTGACCGTGATTAAGTGTCGACCGGCGATTCTTGGCTCAATCAGCACTATTGCATGGCTGGATGTTGCGGGAATTGTGAAGTTACTCAGCCCGCAAGCCTACTGAATGGCAGCATTTTAATCTGAAAAACCGATATAATCTGAAATTCCTAAATTTGTAAATATTATACCAAAAATGGTAATGTTTGTCAACCGCTTTTGAAATTTTATTCCATGTAACATTTTGAAATTTTATTCCGTGTAATACTGCGATAAATTTAGTCACTATCATCCAAGGCTTTCCAAAAAAGGCTTCGACTTTTTACAACAATCAAAGGTCAAAAACACAGAGATATTATTACTGTTTTGTGACGATTTCGGCTGGCGAGGGTTTTAAGTGTTTATTCCGCATTTTTGATGCGGAATAACCGTTAAAACCCTGTCCACCTTCGCAGGTTTTTCGACATCAGGGTGTTTCTCGAGGGAGACTGCGAAACCCGCCGTTTTTGTCGCTTATCGCACCGGTGTCTATAAAGCGTAAAGTGATATTTGTTTTCCGTGGTATTGGTTCGCTTTCCAAAACATCTTCTATATTAAATAAAAACCACTCCATGCAATGCTACCGGCAGTAGAAATCAAATATATTTCGTGCTTTCAAAGTTCTCTGCTTCTTTGTAGTTTACATCGCGCAAAGCGCGGAAGTGGGCGAGTGAAATTGATTTTTGTAAGGAGGCGAGGGCATGACCTCGGAAGAACGCAACACAATCTTTAGAAACGGGTTTGTGGAGGGGGTTTACAAAATCTTTACAAACATTTTACTTTGTCTCTATTTTAATATCGATATAGTTGTGATATACTGGATGTGTTTGGTGGTTTAATTTGCATTAGGGTGGGGGGTAAATTTATGAAATCCGTGGGTGCATTTGTGCAGGCTGATTTTGAGCATCTAAATATGATTTTGGAGGGCAAGCATATCAAAACACTGTATCAGCCGGTGGTGTCGCTTGTTGATGGGCAGATTTTTGGGTATGAGGCTCTTAGTAGAGTATCCGAGAAATCCTTGGAGATAGGTATTGAGGAAATGTTTAAAATTGCTGATGAAATGAACAAATCATGGGAGCTTGAATTGCTGTGCAGAACAAAAGCATTTGAGAATTGTTTACATAAACTAAATGAAAAGAGGCTTTTTTTGAATGTAAACCCCAATATACTTTGCGATGATGCTTTCAAGAAAGGGTTTACAAGAAATGTTATAAATGAATATGGTCTAAATCCCAGCAATGTTATTTTTGAAATTACGGAGCATGTTTCCGTGGCGGATAGCAAAATTTTTTTAAACTCAACCAGAAATTATCAAAGCCAAAATTACGAAATAGCTATTGATGATGTGGGTTCGGGATATTCCGGGCTAAATGCCATTGCCTCTGTTAGACCAAATTATATAAAATTGGATATGGGGCTTGTTAGGAATATTGACAAAGATGAAATGAAATTACTTTTGTGTAAATCGATAGTTGATTTTGGCAAAAATGCCGGAATAAAGATAATCGCAGAGGGGATAGAAACAGAGGAAGAATTAAAAGTGCTGATACAACTTCGCATCGATTATGGGCAGGGGTATTTTTTATGTGTTCCGCAGGAATTGCATGGGTGCTTTATGTCTGAAAAAATCGAATCAATAATAAAAACTCATCCGAGTAATTGCGCAAAAAATACTGTTAATTTGGTTTTTCCTGCACTGGAGAAGGTGGCAAAGCCCGGCTTAACAGTTTTTTCTAATAAAAAAGCAGGAGAAATTTATGAAACATTCAATGATAAATCAAATGGAGAAACAAAGCCCTTAACAACTGCGGTTGCCATTGTTGATAATGGCGTAACTTTAGGTTTTGTCACAAAATCGTTTTTAGATAAAAAATTGGGCGGCAGATTTGGTTTTGACCTTTTTTCACGAAAGGAAATTTTGGAAGTTGCTGAAGTTGATTTCTTAAAATTAGACCATTTAACCTCTGTTGATGAGGCGGCAGATATTGCTATGCAGCGGCCATATGAAAGATTGTATGACCCCATTGTCGCGGAAAAAGATGGGCGATATTTGGGGGTTGTTACAGTCAAAGATTTGCTTGATGTTTGCACAAAAATTCAGGTTGAATCAGCCATAAAGGCGAAACAATTTGCCGAACGCAACGCCCTTGATTCAGAAATAGCAAAAGAGCGTTCGGAAGCGGCTAGAGAAGCGGTTATGTCGAGCATTGAATATGCAAGCAAAATACAAAAAAGCCTGCTTCCAAACAGTAGTATTTTTGATAAAATTTTTTCGGATTATTCGATTATTTTAAACCAAAGAGATATCGTTGGCGGCGATATTTACTGGGTTAAGGAGTTTGATGAAGGGGCCGTTCTTTGTGTTTGCGACTGCACAGGCCACGGCACGCCCGGCGCTATGCTTTCTATGCTTGTAGTATCTATTTTAGAGCTAATAGTAAACGAGCATAACTACAAAGATGCAAACAAAATAATATGGAGTCTTGACCAAAGGCTTGCAAAAGTCCTTGGTGCAACCGATTCGCCGCAAAAAAAGAGTATGCTGTCAAACATAAATGATGGCTGCGACCTTGCCGTTTTGTGTATTTCAAATGATGGTGACGTTAGCATATCTTCCGGGCATACCCATGTTTTTGTTTGCGATGGCGATAGCGTTACTCAAATCAAAGGGCAAAAAATTTATGTTGGCGAGGGAAGGCTCAAAAACATAGATGATGTAAAGGTGACGAATGTGCCATATAATCCCGACAACAAATTCTATATCGCCTCAGACGGCTTGTTTGACCAAATAGGCGGAGAGTCGGGCTTGCCGTTTGGATATAGCCCTTTTAAAAAACTAATTTCGGATAGCCATAGCGAAAGCCAGTCTGTCATATCTGAAAAGATTTGGGACGCATTTGAGCATTACCGCGGAAAACAGCCGCGCAGAGATGATGTTGAATTGATAACATTCAGACCGCAGGCATTAGCGAGGTGATAGGCTTGGATTTATTTGACAAGGAGCAAAAAATATTTGACGATGCCACGGCTTGCCTTGAGGAAATAAAGCTTGGTGCTGCTTATGATTTTCATAAACACGAAAAGATTGTTAAAGAATACGGCAAGCTGTTAAAACAATTGCGCAGGGTAACTAAACTTTCTGATAAAACGACGGTCAATTTGAATATCAACAAAATGGATTTGCAGGATAAGGTGTATTATGATGTACTCACGGGCATATATAATAGGCGTTTTATGGAAGAGCGGCTGGAGCATATCAAAAGCTCTTTAGGCCGCTCGCATAATAGCATGCTGAGCGTGTTAATGATGGATATTGATTTTTTTAAGAAATACAATGACTATTATGGCCACGATGCGGGCGATGAGTGCATCAAGGCCGTAGCAAAAGCGATTGCATCATGCGTGACAAGGGCAGATGATTTTGTTGCGCGCTATGGCGGTGAAGAATTTATCGCCGTTTTGCCAAACACCGATAAAAACGGCGCATGTGAAGTTGCAGAAAAGATAAGCGAAAGCATAAAAGCATTAAATATGCCTCACGATAATAGCGAGGTAGCCTCTTATGTCACAGTTTCGACGGGCATTACCACAGGGATTGTCACCCTAAAACATAATGGTTCCGATTTTATCAAGCGGGCAGATAAAGCACTTTATAAATCGAAAAATCTAGGCAGAAATAGGTATACCCATTTTGAATTTGAGGGAGAGAAAATATGATTTTGGATATGATGGAATACTATAATATGAAAAAAACCCGCAATATCAATGTAATTTATAGCGGGCCTATTTGGGCAGAGGGAATTGAGGGAGTGGGGAGAGCTATACGAAATTTTATGACTTTTGATGAAGTGCCGCTTTCTATGTCGCAATCAATATTTTCTGTGTTTGTCGAACAAATGAACAATATGCTGATGTATTCGGCGGAAAAAGAAGATATTAGTTTTGACGATAGGCAGTCAAGCGCGCCAAGAGGCATTTTTGTTTTAGGCGCGCAAGATAAAACGTATTTTTTGCAAAGCGGAAATCTGATTAAAAACGAAGGTATCGAGAAAATCAAAGCCAAGTTAGATTATTTGAACACCCTTGATAAAAAAGAATTGCGGCAATATTACAAAGAGCAAATCAAAGCCGAAAATACAAACCCCGAAAGCAAGGGGGCGGGAATTGGGCTTATTGAAATCGCAAGACGGGCCGACTCGCCGATACAATATTCTTTTGAGCCTTTCGATGGCGAGCTGTCTTTTTTTACCATGTTTGTAACATTAGGAGGGAATTAGCATATGTCCTATAGGCTTGAAATTCAAAAAACAGGCTCTACCCCATATGTGCTTATTGACGAAGAAAACGGATATATGAAATTTGACGGAGAAAGCTATCACGAAAATGTAATTATTTTTTTCAAAGATGTAACTGACTGGCTTGGCGCCTTTCTTTTGACTGATTTTGGCGTGTTTATTTTTGAATGCGCGCTAAAATATTTCAATAGCTCAACTGCAAAACTATTGCTAAATATGCTAACAAACATGGACGATAGCTCTCAAGACGGCAAAAAAGTGATTGTAAACTGGATTGCAGATGAAGAAAACGACATTATCATCGAATGTGGCGAAGATTTCAAGGAAGAAATGGAAAATCTTGAATTTAATTTGATAATTAGATGCGCCTAATACTCAAATTAGATATGCTGTTTTACGTAGGTTTTACACAAAAATTACATGGGCTTGCTTTACAGAAATCCTAGAAAGGGATATAATTATTGAGGATGATATTACATTCTTGGAGGAAAGAAAATGCAAAAATTTTGTGGAATTTTATTGCTTTTAGCTTTTGTGGTTATTTTGGCAGGTTGCGCCGATAGGGAGCAATTGGGCATAACCGCCCCTGATGTCGCAGAGCAGCCCGCCGCAAACCCCGATGTGCTTGTGTTTGAGACCTCGGTTTCGCTGATGCCATTGGCCGCCGGGCTTTCAGAGGCGCAGGGCATGGAATCCAGCGTTTTTGCCGTTGGCGCGCGCGCGGCTGTGCAATCTGTTGCTATTGGCTCTGGAGATATAGCCCTGTTTAGCGAAATGATTTATGATGAGTTTGATGGGGTTCGTATATTGCCGATTGGTGCTGAAATCATTTATTTGATAACAGGCCTATCCAATGCCCGCGAGGATATCACATTTGATGATATATTTTCCCTCTTTATTGATTATAGCCTATGGGATGACTGGGATGATGACTGGGATTGGGATGATGACTGGGACGACGATGATTGGTTTGATGATTTTGAAACCCCAACAGAAGCTATCGCTTTGGGCAACCCTGATACCCATTCCCGCATGTTGTTTGAAGATTTGTTTTATCTGCGGGATAATATCGGCGGGGCAATGCAAAGCCTAATTCCCGAAGATGCCTACCAGTTTGCCACGGATATAGAGGTTGTAAATTTTGTTCGTGCTAATGCAGATACAATCGGCGTTATTACCGCCGCCGCTGCGCCCGAGGGCGTGCGCACCCTATCGCTAGAAGGAATATTCCCCTGGGAGGCTGACTACATAGGCAGACGAGAAATTTATATCGCATATAGACCGGATAATGCCATTGCCGCCGCCTTTGTGGCAGCATTGGAATCTGGGAATTTTGATAATGTATTTGCGGATAATGGCATAGCGAGGCAATAGCCCCTTTGCTCTATCATAAATTTAGTACAAATAAAAGGAGGCTTTCAAATGAAAGCAAAAAGATTTATTGCAGCATTGCTGGCTATGGTTTTTGTAGCCGCGGTAGCGTATGCGCAGCCCGTAGAGGCTAACCCCGTTCAAAGAGCGACTTTTACAGTAACGGTTGATGGATTTGAAATGACCACATCTGCCCTTATTTCCGGCGGCCATGTACTTGTGCCTTTCAGATTCCTAGAAGATGCTGTAGGCGCGGTTACTGCTTACAACCCAACCACAAGAGGTATTCATATTACAACTGCTGGTTTTGGGTTCAGAATGGTCGTAGGCCAAACTCGCTACCACAGAAACGGCACTATTGGTACTCTGCCTGTAGCCCCTGTTTTGAGCGGCCGCGTGCCATATGTGCCTTTGGTAAACGTCATCAGAGGAATCGGCGGGGAAATTACGATTAATGTAGCCGAGCGCACTGTCCAAATTACTTATTTCACAGGTCTTGAAGGCACTGTTGTTGTATCCGGTTCAACCACTCTCTACCCATTCATGGTAGCGGCGGCTGACCATCTCAATAGCATCAATCCTGATTTGACGGTAAACGTAGCCGCTGGCGGAAGCAGTGCCGGCCGCAATGCAGTTATCGCGGGCACATCGCATCTTGGCATGGATTCAGGTTTCCCAAATGCAGCCCAACAAGCGCAAATGAGAGCACCTATCCCTGTAGCATTTGATGCGGTAGCTATCGCTGTTCACCCATCAAACCCAATTGAAAATCTTACATCGGCTCAAGCTCGCTCTATCTTTTTGGGCGAAATCACTAACTGGAATCAAGTAGGCGGCAATAATGCTCCAATTATTGTTCATGTTCGCGATGGTCTTTCCGGTACCGCTGAAATCTTTAGAAGCAATCTGCTAGGCGGCACTGATTGGGTTGCTACTGCCACCCCTCATGCATCAAATGGCCTGCAACGCAATGCCGTAGCAAATGACCCAAATGCAATCGCATTCCTTTCTGTTGGATATCTTGATAGCACTGTAAGCGGCATCTCTCTTGATGGTATTGTTCCCAATTTTGAAACAGTTTCAAGAGGCAGATATCCTCTTAGCCGCAATCTTTACCTGCTTTCAAGACAAATGCCCACAGGCGCATCTGCCAGAGTTGTTGATTTTATCCGCTCTGCTCATGGCCAACAAATCGTATTTGAAGCCGAATTTTTGCCAATTCGTCCTATGCGATAATTTATGAAAAAAAAGGCCGTAAATTCAAGAATTTCTGAAAAAATATCAGAATCTGTTATGAGTGCGCTCGCAGGAGTCGGGGTCATTGTGATATTATTCATCTTTGGTTTTGTATTCCTGCGGGCGTGGCCTGTTATCCGCGCAAGCGGCATCGGGCTTTTTGCAAATACCGGGTTTGATAGGCAGGTTATGGAATCTTTTCATTCCGAGGTGCCAAGCTATGTATTCGGTCTGCTAGGCCTGATTATGGGAACGCTGGTGACGACATTTTTTGCCCTGTTTTTGGCGGCAATTCTGGGCATTGGTGCGGCTATTGCAATCAGCGAATATGCCCCAAAGCCTTTGGCATATGTACTCACAAGCCTTGTGCGGCTTTTGGCGAGCATCCCTTCTGTTATTTTCGGGCTTGTTGGGGTTTTCGTTGTTGTTCCTATTATACGCGATTTGTTTATCACCCCCGAATTGCAATTCAGATATTTGCATTTATTCCAAATAACAGGCTTGAGCCTGCTTGCGGGCGTTATCGTGTTGACATTTATGCTTGTGCCTACAATCGCGGCTTTGAGCACCGATGCAATAAAGGCCGTGCCAAGAAGATACCGCGATGCCGGATTTGCTCTGGGAATGACAAAATTTCGGGTGATATGGAAAATCGTTTTGCCTACTGGCCGCTCCGGCATTTTGGCCAGCGTTATTTTGGCGGCAGGGCGCGGCATTGGCGAATCTATC
>JGI24694J35173_10003601_pt1 | contig 11643 bp, 10 predicted proteins | sample TergutCo191P1_FD_35173 | JGI IMG/M metagenome (IMG submission 35173) | reverse complement strand
GTGAAGGCTCCTGAGATCCATCAATTCCGTAACAATGGGCAGGCCCGTTGCTTCCCTGGCTTCCACCAGCAGGTCAAGGCCCTCTTCGCCCAGGCCCTGGAAATCGTAGGGGGATGTGCGGGGCTTAAACGCGCCGCCCCGCAAAAAGTGCGCCCCCCCCGCCTTGACCTCTTTTGCCACGGCGGTAATCTGCTCGCGGCTTTCCACCGAGCAGGGCCCTGCGAACAGCGCAAAGCTGCCGCCGCCTATGGACGGCCCCAATTGGAAGTTTATCACCGTGTCATCCGGGTGAATCTGCCTGCTGCTTGCCTTGAAGGTATCGGTCATTTCCGCGACAGACTCCACGATATCAAGGCTCCTGAGCATATCGATATCAACGGGCCTGGTGTCGCCGATAAGCCCCAGGACAACCTGCCGCTGCCCCCGGAACTCACGGACAATCAAGTCCTTGCCCTGCAGCCAGCGGGTGAGGTGATCGATTTTTTCCTGCGGCACATCGGGCCGAACTATTACTACCATAATATTATCCTGTGAATTCTGTACTTTTACCATGCAGGGGATGATTTGTCAATGAAGGGGTGTGGAGAAAATGGAGTTTAGTTTTTTGCGGGGCGGGGAAAAACCCGGGCCGGATTATCAACGAAGAAACTCCTGATATGCGCTTCTGTAAGTCCGCGCTTTAACAACAGGGGAATAAATTCCGCAAGGATATGGGCAAGGCCGGGTGTGCCGCCATAGCTTGCAAGGCGCGCCCGCGTTGTGTCCAGCGACAACAGCAGCTGCTTTTCATAACCGGCTTCGACCAGTTCCAGAATTATGGACGCTTCCTTTTCATTATCGTGGTATTTGGGGCGGCCAATCGTGTCATACTCAAGGTAAATTCCCTGCGCGCAAAGTTCCCTGTGAATGTTTATATCCGCTATGGCGCGGTCAAGGTGGCACAGTATCAGGCGGTCAGCGGGCAGTCCCTGCTTTTCAAAAAAGGCGGCAAGCGGCCGGGGGTCTGTGTCCTGCTCGATATGGGTCATGACCGCACAGCCGGCAGCTTTTGCCGCTTCGGCCGCCGCCCGGAAAAGTTTCTGATAACGGGGTGTCATGTTTTCCGTGTCAATCGCGGTTTTAATCTGCCCGGCCCTGGCAGCGCCATGGCGGGAAGGGAAGCGGGTATCGCCGTCCAGGTACATTCCCTGTTCAAGTTCGTGTATATAAAGCCGTGTCAGTTCTTCTTCGTCTGCGCTGTGCAGCCAGTGATCTTCAGGGTAATATGACAGCTTATGAAAGCCGGTGGACGCTATGATATACACGCCGCTTTTTTGGGAAATGGCGGCCTGCATGTCAGCTTCCCTGCCGCAGCCAAGCGGCTGGGCGTCTACCAGGGCGCGGCCCCCCTTTGCGTAAAACTCCTGCAGTTCGGCGATGCTTTTTTCCTCGTCATCAATGCAGCGCTCCGGGCCGCCTGCTATGGGGCTGGCCCTGGCAATGGTCAGGTGCTCATGGCTCTGACAAAAACCAAGTGCGTCAGGCGCAATGTCTCCCAGAACGGTTGTGATTCGTTTCATGCCGCTGTCTGCCGCTTACCTTCTGTTTCCGCCGGCTATGTCGCTTAAGTTTTTCAGCATCTCTGTGCTTATATCGACATTGAATACCTCGGCAATGACCTGAGTCCAGCCGTGAATAAAATATTCCCAGCCGTCCTCCACGTGAAGTCCCTTTGCTTCCTGCTGTGCCTGTGCCTGCCGCATAAACAAAAGGTCGCCGCGGTAGTTGATTTCCCACACAAGGCTGTTATTGGAATAGGAAACCGAATCGGTGGTGGGGGAACCCGGCGCGTCCTTGCCCAGGCCTGTCGCGTTGACAACCAGCGAGCAGGGGGGGAGGGCGGCGATGAGCTCGTCATTGCCGTCGGGGGTGGGCTTGTGGATAAAACGGAACTCTATCTTGTCGTTAAGGCCCTGCAGCGCCTCTTTTGCCGAAAGGAGCCGCGGCTCACTGCGGTTGGCAATGGTAATCCGTTTTGGCACATTGTCGCCAAACTTCTCCTGGGCAAAATACATCGACATGGCAAGGGAACTGCCCCCCGCACCCAAAAGGAGCACCTCGCCGCCTTTTTCCTTCCAGAAATTCGCGGGCACAAAGGCTTCCAGCGCCAGACCGCTTGAAATCGGGTCTTTCGCGTGGGCGCAGAATTTTCCGTCCTTTTTGGAGAGGCATGAAACTTCTTCCAGCCTTTCCCCAAAAGGGTCTACATAGTCAAAAATGTCTTTGCAGGCCTTAAACATATCCAGCTTATGCGTTGTGACCAGCGCCCCCAGAGACAGGGCATCGTCCTTTAAAAACTGGGCCACGCGGCGGTAATCTTCCGCAGGTGCGTGCAGGGGCAGGTCAATGCCTTTCATCTCGGCCTGTAAACCCAAAGCTTCCGCCCATTTCGGGAATACCGTCATAATGGAAGACTTCCCTGTTTGAACACCAATAAAATAAAAAGTCGGAACAGTTGCCGATTGTAATGCTGACATAATCTCTCCGTAAAAAATTAGTAATGTAAGGACATTATTATATTAACAGGCGGTTTTGTCAATAACGGTTTGAAGCGGCTTTTAAAAGGCGGATTACCGGGATAATTCCACAGTGAATTTATTCAGGTCGCCCCTGTAACGGGCAATGGAAAACTCCACCGGGTTAGGAACATTGGCGGAATGTGCGACCGTTTTGACCTGGATAAGGGCTGAGTTCCTGGCTATGTGCAGCAATTCCGCCTCTTTGGGACGGGCATTGACCGCGACAAATTCCCGCGTGACACTGCTGACCCGTATGCCGTACAGTTTTTCCAGCGAGTCGTACAGGGAGTTCGCTGTAAAATCCACCTGCAGCAGGCGCTTGTATTCTTCGTAGGGCAGGAATGTTTCAACATACACCAGAGGAACCATATCCACCGAACGTATACGGCTGAGGTAAATGAGCGGGGCGTCCAGGGGAAGGGCCAGGCGTTCGTTGGCTTCGTGCGGGCCGTTGATTTTTTCCACCTTGATGACGAGCGTTTTCGGGTGATAGCCTTTTTCTACCATTTCGTCATGAAAACTGTTCAGCTTGCTGAAAAAGCGGTCATTCACCTTTGGGCTGGAAACAAACGTCCCCTTGCCCTTGTGCCGGTTTAAGTAGCCCTCGTTTACCAGTTCCGTGAAAGCCTGGCGTATGGTAGGCCGGGAAATATTCAGGAGCTTGCAAAGCTCGTTTTCCGGGGGAAGGAGGTCGCCTTCTTTTATTGTAGTATTTTCAATTAAACACAAAATCTGTTTTTTTAACTGATAGTACAGGGGAATGGGGATATTTTTGTCCAAATTAATGGAATCGGCAATTATATGCGTCATTCTTACATCTTCCGGATTATTTTATCCTGCGTGATATTGTCTGTGCACAGGGCATGACATACTTAAATGATAATCCGGAATACAAAAAAAGTAAAGCAATCATAAAAATTTTGAAGAAAAAATACTGCTTGACAAATTTAAAAAAGCGTTGCACACTATTTTTGTATGTAAAGACATAATATCGTAATAAACTTTAGGAGCAACCATATGAAAGTCGGATTTTGTACCATGAATTATTCAGATTGGCCCCTGGAAAAGGTAGTGGCTCTGGCCGCTGATAAGGGTTATGAGGCGGTGGAAATCCCCTCCTTCACCGATAATGGTCAGGTAGATGCCGATGAAGCCCTTAAAGGCGATAACGCGAAGAAACTTAAAGAAATGGTCGAATCCAAAGGCTTGTTTATTTCCGCCATCAGCAATCACGCCGACAGTATGGCTATACTCTGCGAAGGCAAAGACATTGCCCATATCGCCCCAGGAACTCCGGCGGAGCAGCACGAGTTTGGTGCCAAAAGCCTTATTCGCAGCGCCCAGTTGGCCAATGCCCTGGAAGTTCCGGTTGTTATCGGTTTTACCGGCATCGGAAACATGGGGCACTTTAATGTCTTCCCCTGCGGCAAGGGCTGGGCGGAAGAAGAGGCCAACTTTGTGGAGCGTTTTACTCCCATTATGGCAAAATACAAAGAATACGGCATTAAACTGGCAATTGAACCCCATCCGAACAACATTATTTACGATTTACATACCGCAAAGAGGGCAGTGGAGCTTTTGGGAGGTCACCCAAACTTCGGCATTAACTATGATCCCGCAAACCTGTTTTACACGGGCATTAGCGTAGAGGCTTTTATTGACGAAATGAAAGACCGCATATTCTCGGTGCATGCCAAAGACTGCGAGATATTGCCGCACAATATGCCGCGCGGGGGTTGGTGGATGTTCCAGGGCAACTGGGGCAACCCGGAGCGCTCGTTCCGTTTCCGCATACCCGGCTGGGGCAGCATAAACTGGAAAGCTGTAATAAGCCAGCTCTTCCTGCATGGCTACAACGGCGTCTTCGCCTACGAGCATGAAGATGTCATCATGTCCAGGGCGGACGGAACCGACAAGGCTATTGATTTCCTTAAGCCCCTCATGATCCACGCGCCTTATGAGGGCCGCAACGACAAATTATTTACAAAATAATAACATAAGGAGAACATATGCAAGGCACAATGCGCGCCCAGGTGGTTACCGCCCCCAACGTGATGGAACTGAAAAATGTTCCCATCCCCCAGCTTAACGATGATGAAGTTCTGATAAAGGTAAAATACTGCGGCATTTGCGGCTCCGATTGGGCCATTTACACCGGAAAATACGTTCCCGAAAGGCTGCCTCTGGTTACCGGGCATGAGTTCTTCGGCACCGTTGCCGCGGTCGGCTCCGGGGTTCCGGCAAGCATCAAAACAGGGCAAAGGGTCAGCGCTGATATTTGCATTTGCTGCGGCGCGTGTTATTTCTGCCGCCGGGGGGACGGGCTGTTATGCCAGACTTTCGAGCAAATCGGGATTCACACCAAGGAAACATCCGGCGGTTTTTCCGAATACCTCAAAGCGCCCTGGCGGAATATTTACCAGATTCCTGACGAGATAGACGATTACACAGCCGCCTTCATTGAGCCCATGACCACGGTTATTCAGGCTTCACGNCGCATGAANCCCGCGATTGGNTCCAGCGTTGTTGTGCTTGGCACGGGCCTTGGCATCCTGCACGGCGTTATGGCAAAACTGCGCGGGTGCGCGCCGGTAATTGTTGTCGGCAGCAGCAAGGCGCGTTTGGAAAAAGCCAAAGAGATGTGCGCCGACTACGTTATCAACTACAAGGAAACGCCGGATGTAGTTGCCGAGGTGAAAAAACTCACCGGCGGCGTTGGCGCGGATTACGCGATTGAAGCTGTGGGCTCGCCAAAAACCTACGAAGAAGCTTTCCGCATGGTTCGCCGGGGNGGGCTGGTGGAAGCATTCGGNATTTGCGCGCCCAATGACAANATGGCGCTGCCTCCCTTTGAGTTTGTGCTTGGCGAGAAAAAAGTTACCGGAAGCTGCGCCGGTATTGGCAATGACTGGGGGGACGCGATTACATTGCTCCGTTACGGACGCGTAAAGCCGCTGCCCCTGCTTTCCATGGCGGTGCCTCTGGAAGACCTTGAAAGCGCCATGAAAGAAATTCAGAACGACAAGCAGCTTGTTAAAGTGATAGTAGGCCCTGAGATTTCGCAGCGCGTCAACTTCTAAGGCAAAAGGGTAGGGAAACATATGGCTCCTGTGATAGAGATGAAAGGCATCTGCAAAAGTTTTTTTGGCGTCAGAGTGCTTGATATGGTTGATTTCCAGATAAACAAAGGCGAAGTCCGCGCCCTGTGCGGCGAAAACGGTGCCGGGAAATCAACCCTCATGAAAATTTTGGCTGCCGTCTATACCCACGAGATTGGCGAGTCTTTTGTTGACGGCAAGCCCATTCCAAAAAACGCGACACCGAAAACCATGCACCACATGGGGATTTCTTTTATCCANCAGGAGCTGAANCTGGTGGAAAACATGACGGTGGCGCANAATATTTTCCTGGGCAGGGAGCCGCGAAACAAGTTCGGCTATGTTGACTTTCCCGCGATGAACCGCGAAGCCGCCTCGCTTCTGGATCAACTGGGGGAGACCATTTCCCCCACGGCAAAAATATCTTCGCTTAAAATCGCCCAAAAGCAGATGGTAGAGATAGCAAAAGCCATTTCCATTGAACCGAAAGTTCTTATCATGGACGAGCCGACAGCGGTATTAAGCCTTAAGGACACCGAAGTTTTATTCAACCTTATCAAAAAGCTAAAAGCGCGGAATATCGGCATTGTGTATATTTCGCACCGCCTGCGGGAGATAAAGGAAATTGCCGACACCGTTACGGTGCTGCGCGACGGGAAATTTATCGCCACAAAAGAAGTCAGCGAGGTGTCGGAAAAAGACATTGCCGCGCTCATGGTTGGGCGGGAAGTTTCCGAATCCATTGCCGATGATTTTACGGGGAACACAAGCGACATTGTGCTTGAAGCGCAAAATATCTCCGCGGGAATTTTGCAGAATGTCAGCTTCAAAATAGCGAAAGGGGAAATCCTTGGCTTTGCCGGGCTTGTAGGCGCGGGGCGCAGCGAGTTAATGGAACTCATCTTCGGGCTTTACAAGGCGGAGANCGGGACGATCAAACTCAAAGGCAAACCCATAACGCCCAAAAGCGCCAGGGATGCCATCAACCTGAANATGGGGTTTGCCACGGAAGACAGAAAATCCACCGGNCTTGTATTGGGGCGGAGNATCTGCGAAAACACCGATTATGTCCACAAAATAAAAACGCGCGACTTTTTGGCCTTTCCAAAAAAGATGCTGGGCCGCTGCGGAAAAATGATAGACCGCCTCAGCATCAGGTGCCGGGGGCCCGATCAGCTTGTGCGAAACCTCTCCGGCGGCAACCAGCAGAAAGTGGTTTTTGCCAAGTGGCTTTCGGTTAACTCCGAAATTATGATTGTCGATGAGCCGACGCGGGGGATAGACGTTGGCGCGCGGCAGGAGATATACACGATTTTGCGCGAGCTGGCAAACGAGGGCAAGGCCATTATCGTTGTTTCATCGGACATAACGGAAGTCTTGTCCATCTGTCACCGGATACTGGTCATGCACCAGGGAGAAATCAGCGGCGAGCTTATTGGCAAGGATCGTACGGAACAAAATATCATGAACTACGCCGCAAACGTGGCAGTTTAAGTTACGCAAGGAGAACCACAAATGGCGGAGACAACTGCGCTTGACAAAACGAAAATACTCGGGCTGTTAAAAAAGATTTGGGACAACTACAGTATCGTGCTGGTAACGATAGCCATCGTGCTGGTAACGGCGATTTTTAACCCGCGTATCCTTACGGTACATACCATGCTGTCCATCATGCGTTCCGCGTCGATAGTCGGCATCATTGCGCTGGGCATGACCTTTGTTATCATTGCCGGGGGCATAGACCTGTCCGCGGGGCATGTCGTGGCAGCCTGCGGCGGGGCGCTCATCATTTTGCAACGGAATCCCGATCTGCCCCTTTTTGTGGCGCTTTTCGCATGTATAGCCGTCGCGCTGGTAATCGGCATGATAAACGGCACCATCATCACAAAAGCGAACCTCCCGCCGTTTATTGTCACGCTTGCTATAGGCATTTTCTTCCGCTCGGTTACCATGCACTTCCTGGGCGGCGCGACTGTCAGCGGGCGGAACGTCCCTGAGTTTACCAGCATCGGCATGGGCACTACGTTTGGCCTTCCGAACGCCATGGTTGCCTTTGTCATTATGGCGATAATCCTCAGTTTCGTATTAAACTATACGAAGTTTGGTTCTTACGTGTATGCCGCCGGGGGCAACGAAAATGCCGCGCGGTATTCGGGCATTAACGTCCACCGCGTAAGAATCGCGACCTATGTTTTATTGGGACTGTGCATAGGCATTACGACCATCTTTGACTTAAGCCGCATGGCCGCGGTTGCCGCCAACACATCGGGGCTTCAGTACGAGTTTGACGCGATTACCGCCGTTGTTATCGGCGGGACTGCGCTTTCAGGCGGAAAGGGGCGCATGCTTGGGACAGTCATGGGGGTTTTCATCATAGGCATGGTTAACCACATGATGGTAATGATGAACATATCTCCCTTCCTTGCCGGGGCCGTCAAAGGCACCATTATTTTGGTTGCGGTTCTGCTGCAGAAGCAGGACAAGTAGCCGCGTTTGTTTTGGGCACTGCGCGGTAAGTTTTGCCGCGTTTGTCAAAGTACATTAGTACTTAAATAAAANTATCTGTTTTTGGAGGAAGAAAGAATGAAGAAACTTATTGTATGCGCGCTTGTAGCGTTGCTTCTCGTCCCTGCTGTCGCTTTTGCCGGCGGCAGAGGGGATGCGGTTGATGGTCCCCGCGTAGGGATTTTGCTGCCGCCTGTGCCGAATGATTTCCATGCTGCTGTACGGGAAAATGTTCTTGCGGCTACGGCCCAGCACCCTGACATTAACTGGACAATCCGTTGGGCAACCAGCGCCGCGGATCAGGTACCCGCTGCCCAGACCATGATGGACGAAAGGTTTGACCTGATGATCATTATGCCGTCAGATGGCGCGCTTATGTCGCCTGTGGCCCAGCTCATTTATGACAGCGGCATTCCCACCGTCATTGTAAACCGCCCCCTGAACCCCGGAACCCGCCACACCGCTTTAGTAACCGGCGATAACTTCCGCGGCGGACAGAATGCGGCCCGCGTTCTTGGTGAAAGGCTCGGCGGCGCTAACGCTACCGGTAACCTGGCGATCCTCCGCTTCGGCGTTGGCAACCCCATTGACACCGAGCGCCTCGGCGGCTTTATGGACGTGTTCCCCTATCAGTTCCCCGGCGTCACCATCGTTGGACAGGCTGAAGGCGGCGTCAACCGCACCGGCGGCCTTACCGCCATGGAAACCCTCCTTGTCGCGCACCCCCACATCGATGCCTTGTTCTCCCTTGATGACGAAGCGGCTCTTGGAGCCATCACCGCCATCACCGCGGCCAACAGAACCGACATCCGGTATATCACCGGCTTCGGCGGCGCCCGCGAAGCTTATGATCTGCTTGCGGCAAATGATCCCCGCTTTATCGCTTCCATGTCCTTCAATCCGTCCATGATAGTTGACGGCGTTGAAATGGCTGTCCGCGTATTAAGGGGCGGTCCTTTCCCCAGGGAAACCATTCTTCCCTCGCAGATCGTTGATTCCAACAATGTGCACCTGTTCATGCACCTTGCCTATTAATCATCGAGTCACTCAATTGAGTCTTGGCTAACAGTTGCAGAGGGAGGGGGAGCGTTCCTCCTCCCTTTTTTATACTTTGGAGAAAAATAATGACATCTTATGACGCGGCACGGCTTATCGACATAAGCGCCGTACGCACGCCGCATACGCTCTCTGATATAGAAGAAACCGTAAATATCGCAAGGCACTACCGTTTTATCAACGTACATTCCCTGCCCTGCTGGACACCTGTCGTACGGGATATGCTTGCCGGCGAGAGTGACATTTTTGTCGGCGCTCCGGTGGGTTTTCCGGGGGGCGCGCATAAAACCGAAATTAAGCTTTTGGAAGCGGAGCATCTTATTAAAGACGGCGTTCAGGAAATGGACATAGTAATGAACGTGGGACGCTTTAAAAACGGTGAATATAAATTTGTAGCCGACGAAATCAAACAGATACTCGCCATTACGCCAAAAGACGTGCGGACAAAAGTGATTATCGAAATAAACGCCCTAAGCGGCGAAGAAATAGACAAGGCCTGCGAAATTATTCCTGACACGGGCGCTGAGTTTTTAAAAACAGGCACGGGCTGGATTCCGGCCCCGCTTGATATTCAGCTTATAAAACGCATCAAGGACTTGACTCGCGGCAAGATGAAAATCAAGGCGGCGGGGGGAATCCGCACCAGGGGTGAGTTTGAGGAACTGGCAAACTACGGCATAGAGCGCTTTGGCATCAATTTGAAATCTGCCCTTGAAATTGTTTCTTCGTACGCCGCAAAGGAATAAACCGTGAAGTATGTAATCGCCTATGATATGGGAACCGGCGGCCTTAAATCTTCGATATTTGATGAAAACGGCGTTTCGGCAGCCTCAAGTTTTAAACAGTGCGAAACGTATTATCCCGCCCAGGATTTCCGCGAGCAAAAGCCCGAAGAATGGTGGAGTGTTTTTAAAGAGGGAACCAGGGAACTTCTGGCAAAAACAACGGTAAACCCAAACGACATTATCGCCGCCGCCTGTTCCGGCCACAGCCTGGGCATCGTACCCATCGACAAAAATGGAACGGTATTGGCCCAAAATGTTCCCATTTGGTCTGATGCGCGCGCTGGAAAACAGGCGAAAGATATTTTTTCCCGCGCATGCGAAAAGGACTGGTATCTTAAAACCGGCAATGGTTTTCCCGCCCCCCTTTATTCGGCGTTTAAAATCCTCTGGTACAAGGAAAACCTCCCTGACATTTACAACGCTGCGGACAAGTTTATCGGCACAAAGGATTTTTTAAATCTGCGTCTTACCGGCATAGTCGGGACAGATTATTCCTACGCTTCAGGCAGCGGCGTGTACGACCTTGTAAAGTGCGAATACGACCAGGACTTGATAAAAGCCTTTGGCCTTGATCCGGAGAAGTTCCCACGTCTCTTTCAGTCAAGTGAAATCATCGGGAACATAAAAAGCGATGTGGCGCGGGAACTGGGCCTTCCGGCTCATCTTTTGGTCGCCTGTGGCGGCGTGGACAACTCCTGCATGGCCGCCGGAGCGGGCTGTGTGGAAGAAGGCATGGCCTACACCTCGCTTGGGACTTCCTCATGGATTGCGGTCACCTCAAACAAGCCCATACTCAATTATGAAACAAAGCCCTATGTGTTTGGCCATCTCATAAAAGGGATGTATACTTCGGCGCTGTCGATTTTTTCAGGCGGCAATACCTACCGCTGGGTCAGGAATACCCTCTGCCCTGATTTGGCCGAGAAAGAACAAGCCGGCGGGGAAGACGCGTACACTGTCATGGACGCCCTGGCAGCCCAATCCGTCGTAGGCGCGAATGGCCTTTTCTTTGTGCCGACCCTCGCGGGGGGAGCCTCCATGGACAAGTCGCCCAACGCGCGCGGCTGTATCACCGGCCTTGACTTAAAGCACACCCGCGCCGACATTGTCCGCGCCACCCTTGAAGGCGTCTGCCTGGGGCTAAAAATTGCGCTGGATGAGCTGCGCTCAAACGTGCCGTTAAAGGACGAAATGCTCCTTGTGGGCGGCGGTTCAAAAAGCCCCTACTGGCGGCAGCTTTTCGCTGACATCTACGGCATGAGGACGACCGAATCCGTCGTGGGGGAAAACGCGGGCTCCCTTGGTGCGATGGCATGTGCGGCAATAGGGGCGGGGATATGGAAAGACTTTAAGCCCCTTATCGGCCTTAACAAGCCGCTTACAACGCTGTACCCAAACGAAGAAAATAAAGCGCTGTACAGCGGGCAGATATACCGGAAATTCCGCAAGCTTAATGAATACATGAGTGAGTTTGCGGAGTACAGTCCATAGGATATTTGATTTACCCAACAAGGTAAAAATGACAGCAGGCACCATATGCCTTAACTTACTTTTTGCCATTGTCGGCGGCAGCATTCCGTAGTATACTTGTACCTATGAGCATGACTGTTTTGCCCCCAACAAACGACTGGATATTCNAGC
>JGI24694J35173_10003600_pt1 | contig 11645 bp, 10 predicted proteins | sample TergutCo191P1_FD_35173 | JGI IMG/M metagenome (IMG submission 35173) | reverse complement strand
ATGCAAGAGAAGAAACTGGCGTTTTTAAGCCTTTAATGCTGTTTTACGCCTTTTTAAGACATTTTGATTATCGTAGGTATAAAAATTCGGGAATTTAGGTTATCATTGATTCCAGTAGTATATGTCAAAATATTTCCCTGCAATTGAGTACATTGGTTCTTCAAAAACTATGTCTAACTTTAACCCATACTGATCTATACTATTTTGTAGTTGAACCCATAGCTCTTGCATAGTTTCATCTGTAGACCATATGCCCCAAATATTATCATCTACCGCTCGCATACCCCACCCATAATTCTTAGGCAAAACAAACACCGCCTCAGCCTTAACACCACCATGAACAACATCAGAATTTTGCACCACATTATTCCAGAAACGCTCCAAAGCCAAAAAATGCTCCTCCTGCAACGTGTTAGGATTTACTGGATCTTCAGAATAATTAAAAATTAGTACACACTCCGCACCAGCCTCATAAGACATTTTCATCTGCTCAAACATCTCCGCTCCATCTGCAAGATACGGCGGTTGAGTGTATTTCCAAGTAATCATGGTACCCCAGCTTTTACTTTGTAAATTTGCAGCCCCCCTCACCAAACCAATCTGTTGAGCAACAGAATTGTTCCATGCCAACTCTGCAAGAACCACATCATAACCGCTTTGATAATCCCACCAGTAAAGACCATAATCAGCTGTAAAAACAGAAATAGACTTCTTATCCAGCTGCTTTTTGTTTAGTGCATCAAGAAAACCTTTGTTCTTGTTTACAAATGCAACAGTAGCATCATCGCAGGTTTGTAGAGGTTTTTGCTTTAAAACTGTTTCATAAGAAGGTATTGATAAAGGAAAATGTGTAAGGTCATCAAATGTGTAGACCATCATCGCGTTATTTTCAAAAACATATTTGTAGGCAACAATTGTCCCATCAGGGCAATAATCAACAATGCCTACTTTGGGAAAAGACATAGAAATGTTGCCATTAGGATAGTATCTAATTATTGTTTCATTAGAAAACATACTAGTAATTACGCCCGTATAACTATTCTTTGTAACTTGCTCAATGATGCCTCTTGTAGTGCCTTCTTTTGTTGAAAGAGGAATATTTTTGAAGGTAACTGTTGTATCAAGCATCTTTCCACCCGGCTCATCACCATAATATACCCCGATAAAATGTTTCCCCCACCTTCCTTTTGCTTCAATAAGCCAGTTACTCAACACTTGAGGGTCTAAGCCAACATTATCACGTACAATACTTGTACCATAATCATCACGTACACTACCAGAAACTGCATAATTTAAATTTGACGCAACAACATAATCACCTATATCTTCCATAGCTGTCGTATCACCCATAAAAGTCCCAGATTGCAGGACAAACAGATTTGTATAATTTTTTACTTTGTCGATGAGTTCTTTAGCCTCTTGAACTGAACTGCCACAATAGGTAACTCCAACGTAGAACTTTTCTTGATTAAACATTGTACAACACGCAACTATTAATAAGCCAACTGACAACACCAATACCGCAATTGTTGCAAATAACTTTAACTTTTTCAATGTCTACATATCACTTATTTAGAGTGACTTAAAAGATGCTAATTAGTTTTTTGCTGACGAACGGCTTTGGGTTATAATGTTTTTGATAAAAACGTTGTTAAAACAAAACAGATATGTGCACGAAAGATGCTTTACATTATAGGAAATAAAGGTAGAAATAGTGGTTAATAGATGAATATAACTGTTAGTTCCAAGTGTAATTTATGCCATTTTCCTTATGGTGGAAAAGTTTTGTCTTTGGTTTTGTTATTTGTGATAGTATTAATTTTTTTTCCAATTGTCTCGGTATTTAGTAATGTTTCACCTTTTGTGTTAGGAGAAACTAGGTTGGTTGAGGACGCAGATACACTTATAGCAGCTATTGATGAAGCTCCATCTGGAACATTGTTTACCATTGTACTGAACAAAGATATCGCCCTTGAAAAGATGCTCACTATCCCTGCTAACAAATACATCACCTTAACAAGCAATAGCGACCCTATTTTTTTTAAACTAGTTGGGCCAGACGGTACAATTACTAATCCTGTGAGTACTATTACAGTTAATAGTGGTGGAGTGTTGACTCTTGGTGGCATCATTGTAACTCATAATACAGGTTTTTTTGGTGAGGGAATAACTGTTAATTCAGGTGGAGAGTTTATAATGTCTGATGGCGAAATTAGCGGCAACACTGGCGGTTCGGGTGGTGGTGTGTCTTCTTCTGGTTCTTTTTTAATGTCTGGTGGCAAGATTACTAATAACGAAGCGGGTTTTGGTGGTGGGGTACACATAGCACAGGGCTCTTTTACTATGAAAGGAGGCATGATTTCTTACAATAAAGCTACCTTTTTTGGTACAGGTGGCGGTGTGGATGTGGGGTATCATTGCTATTTTAGTTTATCTGGCGGTGAGATCTCTTATAACACGGCTGAATATTATGGTGGTGGCGTGAACAACAATGGCGATTTTAGAATGACTGGTGGCAAGATTACTAACAATAAAGTAACTGACAGTCGCAGTGCTGGTGGTGGTGTGTATAATCGTAATAACTTTGTGTTGTCTGGCGGTACTATTGCTCAAAACATAGCCCTCTCGGGTGGTGGTGTGCTAACTGGCAGTGATAACGATTTTACTATGTCGGGGGGCGAAATTAGTAGCAACACTGCAACAAACGGTGGTGGAGTGTACATTGAATACGGTACTTTTAAGTTAACAAGCGGCAAAATTTCAAGCAATGCAGCAACTAATAGTGGTGGCGGAGTTTGGATTCGTATTGACCAATTAGACCAACTCTTTGTTTCTAACGGTGTAGTGTTTTCAAATAACCGAGCGTCAGAAGCGTATGAAAGAAGTTCTGAGCATGATGCCGTTTATGCTAAGCAGATAGGCAGTAGTGTTACTTGGACCACTCCCTTTACTCAAGGATACAACAATTATGACATTGGCTATACAAGCAACACCCCAATGCCTGATATTACACCTAGCAGTACGCCTCCAGACAGGTCACCTAATAGAACACCTTTCACAGTTTCACCTAGTGCTCCTGATTCAAATGATAATAGTAGTGAGGGTTTAGATTTTCGTATTGTAGTGGTTGTTACAGGTTTAGTTGTTGCTCTTCTCATTACTTTGTTGGTAATTTACTTCAAAAAAAACCATACATCCATAACCCGCATACAAACTCTAAAAAGACAAACTCGCCTTTCTAAAACTACCCACAATCACAAACATCCACAAAAAACTAGCCACAGATAAACAGAAAAACCAACAAACCAAACTTTCACCTCAACATTGTATACGAGTTGTGGACACATAGAAAAAAATAAAACAAACAACAAAGGAAAAAATATCTGATCACATTAAAGACCAAAATAGTAGTTCACTAAATAATAATCTTTAACGAATTAATCCATATTCTTTCTCTGAGAACTATAGTAGGCATTTAGCATAACTATTTTTGGTGATAAGACACATATTTTTAGCGTACAAGCGATACTTTTATACTTTAAACCCTATCTGCACTTTTTTGGTAATATGTTCTCTTAATGTTTTCGCAACACATCTAAATTTGGTTAAAATCCAAAAACACCTTTAAATCGCGCTATAATCACGTAAAAACTTTTAACTGAGCCATTACCCATGTTGGTAATATGTTGGTGGTGATTTTTCCGCTTAATTATGGCGAAATTGGAACTGTTTTTGATTTTAGGGCAAAAATTGAACAAAAATAAAATGGCATATTACCAAAAAATGGAAGAGTTAGGGTTTAAACACCAAAAAACTGTTGTGATGTGATAACTGCTTAGTTTTTACGTTGAAGATTATGATAAAAAAAAGAAAAAGTGAGGGGTATTTTCAATAGTTGCCTATTTTCTCACCAGACTGGTTGAACATCGGTACTGCCATAGATTTTCATTGCGCCATCAGCCCATTGAGCCTGTTGACCGCCACCAACGTTACCAGGATACCATGACTGATAACCTTGGTAAAGTGGACTGTACTTGTAAGAACAGCCAAAAGTGTCGTAAGATGCATAATCAAGTGCGTTGCGAATGTTTTTGCCTGAAGCGATATAGTCATAAGTTTTTACAATAAAAAACCAAGCTGGACTATTATTATAACCCTGAAAACTTCGATCGAATATGCTGGGCGATATCTTTTCGAATCCTATGAAACAGTAAGGAACATTATCCGAAGTAGTATAAGCATCAGTAGAGTTTAAAGGAAGATTATTAGACCATGCTGCTGGCATGCCCACTCTATTACCATTAGCTTGCATACATGCCCAAAGCCAAACAAAACCAAACTTGTAATTAGAAGTTACCCAACTGTTAACATTTGAAGAATAAAGTATGTTATTGTCGCTGAGCCACATATTGTTTGGTCCTGCCATATGTCCGTAGTGGAAAATTGTTGTAAAAGTGCCATATTGTTGATCAAACCAAGTATTGTATTGATAGGCATACCAATTAGCGTCTGCACCGAAATTTTCGTATACACCATTATAGCCATGGGTATAGTATGTGTATGAAATATAGTAAGACAAAAAGTCCGCACAATCCATGTCATCTGCTGTTTGTCCCCAGCTTGAAGCGTATGTTTCAGATATTTTAACAGCCGCAGAAGCCTGTGGAACAGCAGACATCAGCAAACTAGACGAAAGTATGATACAGAATATGACAGAACAAACCTTAATCGCGCTTAATTTTTGCAGATTCCTTTTTGGTCGCACCTTAACATAACCAACGCAAACACAAAGAACACCAATCGCTATTATAGTTACTAAACATATCCCAAAATAATTTCTGTCAGAGTTTTCTGTTGTTGCCGCTGAATTAACACTATTTTCAACTGGAAGGACACCACCGCTACTCATTGGGCTAATTGTAGATACCTCGCCCGTATCGCCCCAAACTCTCACGTTAGCACCTGTAACACTACCAGGATAGACTTTGTCAAAACCAATTTGAATATACCACGATGGATAAAGTGCGAATTGATCTCCACCACGAGGAGAATCATACTCATCATAGTGGATATAATCCATACTTGCAAAATCTATATAGTTAAGATAACTCAGACTTGGAGTACCAACGGTAGCTACTTCAAACTCAGAAACTGTTACAAGTTCATTATTCTCGCCTGTGTATGCTTTCCATGAAAAACCCTTAAGCGCGTTTAGAGCAATCTCAACAGCTTCCTCACTGGAGATTTTTGGAGTACCGCCCTTTATCTCATAGAGCTGCCAGTAATCATAAAAAGCTGACAGACGATCGCCATAGAAACTTAAGCCAATGTTTTTAGGGTTTGCTCTAACTCCGTTGTCATCTACATACGTCCACATTATGTATAGCTCATCAGGTACATCACTTAATACTTCAAGCTGCACATTACCTTCTGTTTTAGTAAAACTTCCTACAACCTCAATGTTGTTGAGCATATTACCTAGTTCACCATAGATGGAATTGCCTGTGTAGCTTTGATATCTGTTCATGAATCCTTTAGCCATATCGAGCAAACTATCATCTGATTGCTTAAACAGGGTAGAACCCATGGGTTCAGGTAGTCGCACACTGTAAAAGTTGTTGCTTATGAATGAAACATCTGCTTGTAAACGCGATTGCTCTGCTGTTAAGTCGAAGGTCAACTCGTTTTTTGGTCGCTCAGAAATAACAGAATCTCTTTGACTGCTTAGCACTACATCATATTTACCTGTATCTATGCCTACAACGCTCTCTAGCACAGTTATAGCTTCTGGTTGCAAACGTTTTTCTGTAGCCTGCGCATTAGGCAACACTGTTGAGCAGATCAGTAAACAAAAAAACAAGGCAAATAAAATTGTTGATGATATTTTATTAGATTTTTTGATCATAATTAACATCTCATAATAAACTATAAAGCAACACATCACATTTAAAACTTTTTATAGCATACTCATTTGGTAGGCACACTCAATTTTGTGATACATGTTTGCCCCAAATAAACAAATCTTATAAAGTGAACTTTCATTGAAGTGCAATGGAAAAAGTCTTTTTGCCCTGATTACCTTTAGTTAGGGTGGTTGGAAAAAACACCAACGTTTTTTTGAGGCAGCTTCTAGACCTCGTTAAACAAAATGATGTGTGCTCTTCAACGGATCAGAAGGCCAGAACTTCGAGCTCGAATAGGAAAAGACACCAAAACCACCAAAGAGCATCCTCCAACCACCAATAAAGGTAAGGTGTAAATATGGAACAAAAAGTTTGCGGTATAGACGTCCATCGAGACATAGTGCGCAATGTCATCGGACATTGAAATCTCCCAACCATTGGGATAAGGCTCTTAGAAACACCTTAAGGACAACAACTTACCTAAAACCGAAAGGTCAAGGGGACAATAGCATGTTGCTAAAGCAGAGGCTACTAAAGGCTGTCAATAAGTAGCGCTCTGCAAGTCCTACGTAATACGGTAAAAGCTACACTGCTTAAAATTCAATCACCAGGAGACAAACTGTGGTCTTGAGGATACACAACCTAAAACTCCTCACTCACAACATACCCATGCAAGGATGTCACATGGAACAGTGCACCGGCGGCGTTACGCCGCCGGTGGAAGAAGCATGAAAGCATATAGCGCAGTCACCACTACTATAGCACAGGTTTAGCGGAAAAAGACCGGTCTACTTTTGGTGTCTTAGAACCCGTATTTGGAAAACTGTGTCTGCATCGTCTTGCTGAGTGGAAGAAAGGAGCCCTTGAGCCCGAATGAGAAAACACACCTCTTAGAAGATGCCCAACCTAAACCTAACAAAAAGAGAGGAATAAACATGAACCCAGTATGCGGCATAGACATATCCAAAGAAGAACTCGTAGCAACCATTTTAGGAGATAATTTTAAAGAAACACGCAAATTCGGCGTCCACACAGACGAACTCTACAAACTAAAACAATGGCTAAAAGAAAACCACACCACCCAAACCATAATGGAATCAACAGGCATATACTGGATCCCCATCTACGCCTCACTAGAAGCAAGTGACTTTAAAATAGTACTAGCCAACCCCCGCCAAGTAAAAGGCCTCCCCAAACGCAAAACCGATGTTCGAGACAGCGAATGGCTAGCTCATCTGCTACGCAGTGGTCTGGTTAAACCCTCCTATGTTGCTGATGCAGACCTGCGTGCTCTGCGCTCACTTACCCGTCTAAGAGCCATTTTGGTTCAAGATCAAGCAGGCTACAAAAACAAAGTCCACAAAGTGCTCCAACTCTCAAACATCAGATTAGACTCTGAGATTACCGATATATTTGGTAAAAGTGGACGTATAATTATTGAGGCGATAGCTACAGGTGAGAGTTTAGATAAAGCGCTGGAGCGTTGTCCTAAGAGTGTGCAGAAAAATGCCCAGTCTATAAAGGCTAGTATTATGGGTAAGTTGAGTCAGGCGGATTTGTTTGCACTAAAGTTGTGTATGGGGATGGTGGATGAGTTTGATGTCAAGGTTGCTGAGGTGGATTCTCAGATTGTAAAGTATGTGGATGATGAGGTGATTGGGTTGTTGTGTAGTGTGCCTGGGGTGGGGTTTGTTTCTGCTGCTGTGGTGGTTGCGGAGTTGGGGGATGTTTCCCGTTTTGCTGATGAGAAGGCGGTGTGTAGTTTTTGTGGAATTACCCCCTCGATTCGTCAGAGTGGGAAGAGGCGTTGGAATGGGCCGATCACTAAGTTTGGTTCGAAGTGGCTTAGGCGGAATTTGATTCAGTGTGCTTTGGCGGCGATTAAGGTTCGCGGGGATTCGAAGTTTAAGGCGTTTTATTTGCAGGTGAGGGCGCGTCGGGGTCATGGGGTTGCTATTGTGGCTTTGGCTAGAAAGATGTTGGGGGTTATGTATCATTTGTTGGTTAAGAAGGTGGCGTTTTTTGAGGAGGGGCTGGCGCCTAAGCGGAAGTGGAAGGCTATTTTGGAGCGGGATTTGTCGGTTGGGTTTGAGGAGGCTATGAGTTTATTGGTTAATGCGGGGTATGTGAATGGTTCGTAGTTAACTGAATACTTTCATGAGAATCTAAGGTTATGAGCCACTTGATAATGAATCAAGGCAAGGTGACAAACGAGTTACCTAAGTTACGTTATTGTTTCATGTCCGAGAACATTGGATTGCCTAAGGAACGCGAGTTCTACGGCAACGGAGTTTCAATACTACCCAAAGTGACCCCTGTAATGGAGGTTGCACAGGCGGACTGTAATGTGTGCCGCTGACTCGTAGGAGTAGGGGAAGTGAAACAGGTAGCCAAGATACTAGAATTTGGAGGAACGCGAGATGCGAAGTACCGAAAAAATCCTAAGTATCATTAGTGAACGAGGAAAAAAACAAAAACCACTGAACCGAATCTATCGAATGCTCTACAATCCCAACTTGTACTTAGTAGCCTACAAAAATATTTACGCCAACAAAGGAGCAATGACAACAGGTACTACTACAGAAACAGCCGACGACATGTCTCAAAAAAAGATAATGTCCATAATTGCTAAACTGCGAACTGAAACCTATCGATGGACTCCTGCAAGAAGAACCTACATAAAGAAGCAAAATGGCAAACAACGACCCTTAGGTTTACCGACATGGTCAGATAAACTATTGCAAGAAGTGATACGCCTGATACTTGATGCTTACTACGACCCGCAATTCAGCAACTATTCACACGGATTTAGGCAAAACAAAGGATGTAAAACTGCGCTCCAAGCCATTGCACACAAGAAAACAAGCGAATGGAGAAGCATTAGATGGTTCATTGAAGGAGATATAACCGATTGCTTTGGAAGCATTGACCACGAAATACTAAAGAACATATTAAGAGAAAAAATAGATGACAAACGATTTCTAAGACTGATAGAGAATCTGCTAAAAAGCGGTGTTATGGAAGACTGGAAATATAACCAAACTTTAAGTGGTTGCCCACAAGGCGGCGCGCGTCCGTAAAAGGCGCATTTGACATCGTCGGAAGCGATACTGGATTGATGAGATATCCAGTTGGCCATCCTTCTTACCCAACGGCTGAAAAGTTTAGGGGAACAGAGCACGAAGGAAAAGCGCATGTGTCTGAAATCAGTGTATGGACACAGGGTGCAAGGCCAATGTGTGGCATGGTTAAAGCTGTATTGCTTGAACTCCAAGCTCTTGGCTCTAATGCGGGAGGTACACGGGACCACACGGTCAAAGACTGATTGAAGCGTGTACAAAGAACCTCTACAGACACTTATGCTGCCGGTGTTTGTACTCATTGAGGTTCTTTCGGCGTGCAAGAAGCATGTTAAAGAGCTAATGGAAACCTAAACCACACCAAAAAAGTGTCAATGCGTTAAACGGAGACTACCCAAACTGAAACGCCAAAAAATGGGCTATGTGGAAATCCAAAATATAAAGGAGATAAAGCTCAAAGTGCAAGCTAAGAGTGATGACACTAAAAATTCAGTGGGTAGCGGAGTCGTTATAGTAGTTTGGGGTTGGGAAAGCCAACCACGTGGCGAAGAACGACAGGTTGTTCTATTGATGGCTCAGGAGCGGTATGCGTAATGCAAAGTGCCAAAACTGTGCTATCAATGCTAAAGCAGAAATCAGAACATGATGAAACCTATGTATTTGAACGGCTATACCGGAATCTCTTTAACGAGGATTTTTTTCTCCGGGCATATCAAAAACTCTACTCCAAAGAAGGCAACATGACTCCCGGTGTAGATGATGAAACTATTGATGGGTTTAGTAAGCATCAGATTGCAGAGCTTGTTGAACTCTTAAAATGGGAACGTTATCAACCTAAACCGGCTAAACGAGTCTATATTCCCAAAAAGAATGGTAAAATGCGCCCTTTAGGTATTCCATCCTTTACTGATAAATTGGTGCAAGAGGTAGTGCGGGAGATTTTGGAGGCTATTTATGAACCCATTTTTTGTGATTGTTCACATGGGTATAGGCCTAACCGTAGCTGTCACACTGCTCTTGACCAAATAAAAAGGAAAGGTAAAGGTACTAATTGGATGATTGAGGGGGATGTAACACGTTGTTTTGAGAGCATAGACCATGACATTTTGATGAAAGTGTTGTCTTTGAAGATTTGTGATGGACGTTTTTTGGAGCTGATAAGACGGTTTCTAAAAGCGGGCTATTTTGAATTTAAGCAAGTTCATAACTCTCTTTCGGGCACGCCTCAAGGTAATGTGCTTAGTCCGATTTTGGCTAATATTTTCCTGCACGAGTTTGATAAATACATGGAGAATCTCGCAGAAGGGTACAATAAGGGAACCCGTAAGCGTGATAATCCGCCCTATAGAGTGCTCTACAGTAGAAGATATAGTGCAAAAAAGCAGGGGCACATCAAAGAGGCTAAGGAGCTTTTAAAACAGATGCGAACCATGCATGCGGTTGACCCGATGGATGAGAATTTTCTTCGGATCAACTTTGTCAGGTTTGCAGATGACTTTTTGGTAAGTGTAGTTGGGAGTAAGGGTTTGGCTTGTGAAATTAAGGATAAGATGGCTTGTTTTTTGAAGCAAACGCTTGGTTTGGAATTAAATCATGAAAAGACATTCATTACCAATCTGGCTAATGAGCGTGTTCGGTTTGCAGGCTATGAGATATCTAAAGTTCGATGCGATACCAAACTGACCAAGAATGTTTACGGACACAAGAGGCGGTCGGTTAATGGGCATATTGAGTTTTTGGTTCCAGGTCAAGTTATCAGAGACAAATTAAAACCCTTCAAGAAGGGTAGAGCATCATATCCGTTCAAGGTAAGGAGTCAGTATCCAGTTTTGGATATTATTAGTATGTACAATGCGGAAATTCGTGGATTGTATAACTATTATTGTCTTGCTGCGGATGTGAATAAGAAATTAGAGGCGTTCAAGTATTTTCACTATGGCAGTATGTTAAAGACTATAGCGGGCAAAGAAAAATCATCTGTTGAAGCAGTTATTGCAAAGTATGGCATTGTTGTTCCACGAAAAGTTGAAGCGGGAACTATGCGGATTGTTGGTGTACAATATGATACCAAGGAAGGCAGAAGAACTATGACTTATTTTAATGAAAGTTTAGTGCGTATAGACCGTCCGTCTGTTGAAGTGGTTGACCTTTATGGGCGGTCGTTTGGTGGTGGTCAGTTGCTTAAGCGGTTCAATGCAGGTATTTGTGAGTTGTGTGGTTCTACTGAGGATGTAGTGGTTCATCATGTTCGTAAGCTCAAAGAGGTTAAGCAGAAGTACCGTAAGCATGGCAAAAATATGCCTGGTTGGGTGTGGGTTATGGCGAAAATCAATAGAAAAACCTTGGTTGTATGCCATAGTTGTCATGTGGATATTCATAATGGGAACTGTCAGAACCGGCTTTAGTTAAGAATGGCGGGAGAGCCGATATACCGGGAAACTGGTCTGTACGGTTCGCGAAGGAGGGGCACAGAAACCTACCATAGAAATATGGCAAGGCGCTGGGTCACCTACCTTACGTGTTAAGTCCATTGCTATCTAATATATACATGGACAAGCTTGACCACACGGTAAACGCATGAAAAAATTTTGGAATATGTATAATCTCCCAAAAGGTTACTTTAGCAAGTAGTTTTGTGCTTGCGATAGTTCAAAGTTATCTG